>Ga0214542_1005265_pt1 | contig 24803 bp, 15 predicted proteins | sample CNSS1metaG_FD_160096 | JGI IMG/M metagenome (GOLD analysis project Ga0214542, IMG submission 160096) | Root nodule microbial communities from cowpea collected in UCLA plant growth center, Los Angeles, California, USA - CNSS1 | ecosystem: Host-associated > Plants > Roots > Nodule | place: USA...
CAAAACAAGCATCAAACAAACAAACTCAGCACATTCCAAAACAAAAAAAAGTACACTTTATTTAAAAAAAAAAAAAAAGAGTTCTAGCTTCCCTTACACATGCATGTTTTTCCCATTTCATCCATCAAACAAACAACAAGAAAAACAAGAGAAGAAAGCAAGGTTGGCTTCCTCTACCTGGATTGCTTTTTTCCCTCTCCCATAGCCTTCAACTCTCAATTCCTCTACTCTTGTTTCTCTCCCTCTCCCCCTTTTTCCAAAACTCTAACTTTTAACCTATATACCCCTCTCACTCCAAATCTTTTATGTTAATATCCTCCATTTCAAAACATAGAGAAAAAAAATAAAAGATAGAAGTTATATAATATAGCATGAATATATATGTGAATCTACAGTGTGCATGATATATATATATATATATATATATATATATATATATATATATATATATATACTGCACATAATTTCATTCTACGTACCTCTACACAATTGAGAAAGAGAAGCTAAATTCATGTTTTGTGGGCCCTACTCCTTAAAGGATAAAAATTGAATTTAAAACCAACACACAAAGCAAAATTCGGCTAACCAAGTTCGAACCCTGCACTTGTATGCATTGGACACAACTTCCACCACTAGACTACATGCCATCACAGGATATAACATGCATTATAAGTATTAAAACACTTCTACTCCACAAACCATAATTCCTTAAATCACTTAAATAATTATTATAAATACCACAATAACTTAAATCACTCAAATAATAATTATTTCATATTTCATAATTTAATAACCTAATTAAATTAAATAAATCAAGAATATTAATTAAGCCATTAATTTTTCCCATGTGTTCCTTTTTAGTCTAAATTTTCTTGGGTCTTACATTGGCAATGAGTTTAGATTGGGTTGCATGTTGCATTTCAAGTCTGGTCCACGTATGGGCTTGTAAATCAAGGTTCCTGGCCCACCCAAAAGACAAAGTGAACTGTAGGCCGCAACAATTTTATTTATTTAATTAATAACCAAAACAAATAAAGAAAATAGGCCTACCCATTGGCCAAAGCTATAAGCCTTGTTGGGATCACATCACTAGTGGATACTCCCTGTTTTATATCACTAATTATGTTGTCCTTTGGTAATCCCTTGGGTTCAATCCTCTCCTTGGGTAAGTTGTTGTCTACAGCTTTTTCAGTAGACTGAATTTCCTTTTCAAAGGGTTGATTTCCTGCAGCAGATTGCTTCTCGACAACAGTTTGCTTATCTTGTAGCAGTTTGCTTATCCTGCAACAATTTGCCTATCCTTCAACATATCTTCTTCATCTACAATCTTAGGTCTTTGATCTTGCTACACTGGTTAGTTTCATCAAATACAACTTGCACAAACTCTTCACCAATCATTAGCCTTTTGTTATAAACCCTATATGCATGGTTATTTATAGCATAACTAAGAAAGATGCCTTCATCCGCTTTTGAGTCAAATTTGCCAAGTTGCTCTTTTCCATTGTTTAAGATAAAACACTTGCAACCAAATACTTTTAGGTGATTTAGAGCATACCTTTTACCATTGAAAAAAAATCATAAGGTGTTTTCTTTAAAATTGGCCTTATCAACAGACAATTTAAAACATAAGAAGTTGTGTTGACTACATCAGTCCAAAAGTACTTAGGCAATGAGGTTTCATTTAACATGGTTCTAACTACTTCCTCTAATGATTTGTTCTTTCTCTCAACCACTCCATTTTGTTGTGGAGTTCTAGGAGTTGAAAAGTTATGCTTAATACCATGTTTTTCACAAAAGTGTTCAAACTTTTCATTTTGAAACTCTCCACCATGATCACTCCTTAGAGAGACTATTTTTAGAACCTTTTTTCATTTTCTAAAACCTTGGCAAGTTTCTTAAAATCATGAAACGTTTCATTCTTAGAAGCTAGATATATAGTCCATGTAAATCTAGAGAAATCATCAATAATGACCAATCCATAGAAGTTTCCACCAAGACTCATGGTTCTAGAAGAACCAAATAGATCCTTGTGAAGCAATGGCCTTTCAGTTGAAATACAATTTTTGGGTTTAAAGGAAACCTTGTTTTTCTCTCCCTTTTGGCATGCTTCACATATTCTATCCTTCTCAAACTTAAGTTTTTGTAATCCTTCAACCAATTATTTTCTATTTAGCCGATTAAAATGATGCATATGTATGTGATAAAGCCTCCTATGTTATAACCAAGTATCATCCTCTTTTGTAAGAAAACAATGAATGATAAATGATGCATGATGCAGATTAAGCAAGTATATATTGTTGACTCTTTTGGCTAACAATACCATGCTACCACATGCATCATATATAAAGTAATGATTTGGTTCAAACACAACTTTAAAACCTTTATCACAAAGTTAGCTTATACTTATCAAATTGTGCTTTAACCCTTCAACTAGAAGCATATTGTGGATGTTGAATGAGGCTCCATTGCTTATGACTCCACTTCCAAGTATCATTGCTTTATTGTTGTCATCATAAGTCACAAAGCCTTCATCCTTTATAACTTTGCAAACTTGGACTTGGCACTTGTCATATGCCTCGAGCAGCCACTATCTAGGTACCATAGGTCTTTCTTTTCATGTTTTATGACCTGCAAAACAAAATAGCATTACATGGTACCCTTTGATAGTTTGGGTCCAACATGGTTATGCCTTTCTAGATACTTTTGGGACCCATTTCATAAAGCCTTTAGGTACATCATCTTTTTTAGCATAGAAATTCTTAAGCACATGGCCTTTCTTCATTCAATGGTTGCAAGAAATGAAGGGCATAACATTTGGCTCACTTTTGGAATAAACACTAGAGAACTTCTTGACTTTCTTTTCAAGGATAGGATTATAACCAAGTCCACCCTTCCCAAAAACACAATTTTTAGAACCAAGAACATCTTCTAGGTTTGTTTTTCCTCTTGTGAATTTTGCACAGGTTTTCAAAAGATATTTCCCTTGATTTTTCAAAGTAGTACATGTAAGACCCGAGGAATTTAAATAATTAAATAAATAATTATTTCATAAATGCAGGTAGTGTGAGCCTTTATGGCATTAAATTCTGACATGTGTTATGTGGAAAAGTATTAGCTCAAATGGTTGACAATACTTAATTATATTAAGAGGACTTAGGTTCGAATCCTATGTATGTCAATTATGTGCTATTAAATTTATAATGATTTTAATAAAGTGCGGGATCATGATGAGTGATAACATAATTATAGAATTATGTGAATTATCACGAAACATGAATTGGTTGAATGGTTGTGCATTGATTTACCATTGGCATGGTTATGGTTTTAAACCTTGGTAGAACCAAATTAAGTTTTCTTTTTGCTAAAATTAGTTTTGGCATGAAGGTTAAAAGGCGAGGGAACCTTAGCCGACTGAGAAGCAGCCAAAAGGTTTAGAAAATCACAAGTAATGAATAGCAATTAAGCCTTGTTAATAACCATTTTCGTTTTTGGGTCATTAAGCAAAATTAAGGCTGACATTGTTCTGCACTATAGTGAGAGAGAATTCAGAGTGAATTTGGGTGGTGGGTTGAAGCGTGGAGATTGAATTGGAGAGAACTAAAGCAAGCAACTGAGAGCAAGGGAGAATCAAAGGCTATTCAAGTTTAAGCAAGGATTCTAGGTTAGAGGAGTTCCTATTGTGTGTTTTTAATTATGTTTATCGTATGAATATGTATTATGTATCATGCTTGAAGTGTATGACCTTGCCATTCTCGGACTTTTCGTGTTTCTAGATTTTTCCAGAAACCGCTTGGCGGCACATGAACTACCGTTAGGCAACACATGTGATTGAGCCTAGTTTTTTGGGTTTCCCTATGAATCGCCTGGCGGCTAACGACAACCCGCCAGGCGACGTATTAGTTGTTGCCAGTTTTCCCTTGTTTGTTTGGTTTATCAGTGGTGTGGTGGTACTTGAATTGGATTTTTATTGTACTTATACGATTGGCATGACAAGACTGGTCTATAATTATTTAATTGGTGGAAATTACATGAACTCTTGAATGAAATTATGATTAGGGTTCATGTTGGGGTTGGAAATAATTAAGCATGAATTATGTATATACTCAATGCACAGTTTTATGGAATTGATGTTAATATGAATAAAGTATGAACTTTGTCATATGTGTGCATGTGAAATTATGTTAGTGTGAAAATGCGTACTATGATTGGAGTGCTTGGGAATCAGGACTAAATCGAAATAAATCTTGGCAGAACCCAATTTTTCAAGCATCGTTTGGCGGTGCCTGGACTACAACTAGGCAACACCTCAGTTCTGCTGATCATATTGAGTTTTTGTTATGATTGTGTGTATTAGGTATTATGTTGGATAACTTGGTATGTATGATAGGGATTAGTAGGGTGGTGAGATGAAGGAAACTCAGTCATTGGATATCAAATGATTTATGTATGAGTATGTGATAATTGGGATACATGCTTTAAACTAAATAAAGTTGTATGTTGAACATGATATGGACTGTATTTATTTGGAAGCTATAATGAGGACACCACGTGTCAGTGATTAAATGTTATGGGTTGGTTAATTGGTAATATGATGATTGTGAACTAGAATGTACCATTGTTGTTTAAGGGGATGGTGTGCTATTAATTGAGAAATATGCTAAGTGAAGTGTGTGAAAGAGCAAATCAGTTTTATAAATCTGCCTGGACGATTGAGATTGGTGTTTTGAGGTGGCTAGATTATATACTTCCTTGGTTGTGTTATTTTAAAGTGTATGTGAAATATTGATAGATTTGTGGCATGTTGCGGAGGAGAATATGATAGACAAGATAATAATTGGGTTAGTGCCATGATTGAATTGGTGCCTTATGATTCAGTCTTAATGTTATAACTGGATAATTGTGTGTGTGGCATGGTTTGCGTACTGTGTCTTTGGGGTCCCTTAGGACCTAATCCAATCACCAAAAACCAGTAGCATTGCGCTATTGGTCTAGCGCCTAGCGGCGCGAGGCAAGCTGTCAGGCGATAAATACCAAAAACAATGGCAGTGGCCATTAGACGTGCATGGCGCCTATCGACAAGGTTTGTTTTGCAAGGCAAAAGTGATGTGGCAAGGTTTGTTTGGTAGTCTGGGGACAACTACGAACTTCGGTTCATTTTGGGGAACTCTACTTGGTGTCGTGGATTGTGGGCGTGGTAATTTATTCCTGTGTGTGGACTCTTAGGTGGTGGCCTGTAGTCGGAGGGGCGAGTAGACATTCGTGCAGCAAAGGTCGATAAGTGTACTCACCAAAGTGTGTAGAATCAAGAGGCGTCTAACGTATGGTTTGAAAGTTGAGGAACTAAGGAATGAGAAATACTAACACGAGTTAAAATTTAGAGATACTTTAATTATGTTATGTTGTTTATTTTAATTGAGCTCACTCTATTTGTGTGTGTTTGCCTATGATCATGTAACTTGTTACATGGGAGCAGATGTTGATGCAGGTGAGCGTATGGATGCTTAGAGTCAGAGTGGGGACCAGCTGTGGGAGTTTTACTAGTTTTTATTCATGGACTACTTTTGTAATGGTTTTAATAAACAATTATGTTTGTAATAATTGAACGCCGTGGTTTTTATTTTATTTTGGTGCGTTGAAAAAAGTTTTTAATTTTTGCGTTTGGGAAAGTACTTAATATTAAATGCAGTTTTATTAATTTCTCTCTTTTTATTTTAGATAAGTAATTTCCGGCTAGGACGTTACATTTGGTATCAGAGTCGTGATTTCAATGATTTCATGGGATCTTTGGGGAGTGAGCTTATCACGTTGATATTTGAATGTGTTGCTTTATTTTGTTGTTACATTGAATGTAAGTTGTTTGATTTACGAGTTAAATATGTGGCTCATTCAGGCTATGGCGAATAGGAGAAGGAAGAATGATACAGGCGCTAACGAGATTGTGCAAGCAATCCACAAGATTGTGACGCTATGCAGCCTATTGCAGCGCAACCAAGAGCCATGGTTCCACCAACGAGACTGGTGACTATGGAAGATGTCCAGAAGCATAAGCCGTCAAAGTTTAGCGGCAAAGCTACTCCTGATGAGGCTGATGCTTGGCTAGAGCAGTGTGACAAAATATTTAGAGTATTGGCGTGTATTGAGGCACAACATTTGATGTTTGCCACCTTCCTACTAGTGAGCAATGCGGAGTATTGGTGGACAAGGATGCAGCAGTAGATGGAGATCCGACAGAAGGAGGTGAACTAGGCGAACTTCAGGATGCGATTCCTAGAGAAGTACTTTCCAGACTTGGCTAAGCATGCCTTGGAGGCTGAGTTTCTCACCCTACAACAAGGCAACCAATCAGTGCAGGCATACGTGAATCGCTTTGAGTGCCTGGCGAGATTTCAATCGCAAGCTATTACAGAGGAGTGGCGTTGCAGAAAATTTGAAGGGGGTCTGAAGCACTAGTTGCGCAGGTTTCTAGTGCCACTACGGATCAAAGAATTTCCAGTTCTGGTGGAGCAGTCCAGAACAGTAGAAGAGCTAGAGACGGGACCCAGTCGGGTAGAGAGGTCACAAAAGGGTACCTCGGAGACCAGGCAGTAGAATACACCATACAACAGGCCATAGTCGTCCTCTCCAAGATTGCGCTGCTATAACTGCGGGGGTGCACATCTTCGTAGGAACTGTCCTAAGGCTGCGGGAAGTTTAGGAGGTAGTATAGACAATGTGAAGTGCTACAAATGCAAGCAAATGGGGGATTATGCGAGGCAATGTCCCAATAAGAAGACAATCAGAGAAACACCACAGTAGCAGAAATAACAGAAGGTGTTAACAGAGAGACCCAAAGCTGCTGGGAGGGTTTTTGCTTTGACTAGTGTTGAGGCAACTCAATCAGGTAACCTCATACTTGACAAATGTTTGTTATCTGACCATAGTCTTTTGGTTTTGTTTGACTCAAGGGCTACTCATTCATTCATCTCCAAAGAATGCGTGAGTAGACTTGGACTGGTAGTCCGCGATTTGGGGTGTGAACTGACGGTCTCAACACTTGCATCGGGGCTAGTCTCGACCAACTTAGTTTTTGTCGGATGTTCTATAGAAGTGGAAGGACACAGGTTCAAGGTGAACCTTATTTGCTTGTCGTTGGAGGGACTAGATGTGATACTAAGAATGGACTGGCTGTCAAACAATCACGTCATAATTGATTGTAGATGGCGCAGCGTAATATTTCCAGAAGCTGACGGGTTGACATTGATCTCTACTCGCGAGGCTCTAAAAGAGGAGGCCGAAGGAGCTTCGTGCTTTATGATAATAGTGCAGTTAGAGAAGAAGAGTACATTTGATCTTATCAGAAGCATACCGGTAATGGATGAATACGCTAATGTGTTTTCAGATGAAGTTCCTAGATTACCGCAAAGCTGGGCTAGTGTCGATGGCCCCATATAGAATAGCACCGGTGGAGTTGGTTGAGCTGAAGAAGCAGATTGAAGATCTGCTAGAGAAGAAGTTTATTCGACCTAGTTCGTCACCGTGGAGAGCTCCAGTGCTATTAGTCAAGATAAAGGATGGGAGCTTCAAACTCTGTGTGGATTACCGTCAACAAAATAAGTTGACGATTAAGAATAAATACCCACTGCCCATAATCGAAAACTTGTTAGACCAGATGAGAGGAGCAAGGGTATTCTCTAAAATTGATCTAAGGTGTGGATATCATCAGATCCTGGTAAAACCTAAGGATGTTTAGAAGACTGCTTCCAGGTCTCGATATGGTCACTATGAATACGTGGTGATGCTATTTGGAGTGACCAATGCCTCAGCGATATTCATGGACTACATGAATAGAATCTTCCGACCGTGATTAGATAAGTTTGTCATGGTATTTATTGATGACATTCTTATTTACTCCAAGAACCGAAAGGATCATACTGAACACCTAAGGGTTGTGTTAAATGTACTCAAAGAGCACCAATTATATGGGAAGTTGTCCAAGTGTGAGTTTTGGCTAGAAGAAATTCAGTTCCTTGGTCATGTGATCTCAGCGTAGGGTATTGTAGTGGACCCAACAAAGATTGATATAGTAATGAAATTGGAGCGACCACAGATAGTGTCAGAAGTAAGGAGCTTCTTAGGATTGGCAGGTTATTACAAGAGGTTCATGGAGGGGTTCTTTAAGTTGGTGAGTCCCATGACACAACTTACTCGCAAGGATCATCCTTTCTCCTGGACCGATAGTTGTAAAGCGTTTTCGAAGAGATGAAGAGAAGGCTGACCTTAACTCTAGTCTTGGCAATTCCAGACACGACCAAGACATTTGAAGTGTACTGTGATGCGTCGTACCAAGGTTTAGGTTGTGTTCTGATGTAAGAGAAAAGACTTGTAGCCTATGCATCTCGACAATTGAAGGTACATGAGAAGAATTATCCCACTCAAAACCTGGAACTGTCCGCAGTTGTTTTTGTATGGTTTGCAATTTCAAGTCTTCAGCAATCATAAGACTATGAAGTACTTGTTTGATCAAAAGGAGCTAAATATACGACAGACACGATGGATGGAGTACCTCAAGGACTACGACTTTTAGCTATTATACCATCCTAGTAAAGCTAATGTTGTAGCAGATGCCTTGAGCTGGAAACGAGTACATATGTCTTCCATGATGGTAAAGGAACTAGAGTTGATAGAGAAGCTTCGAGATATGAACTTGGAACTACAGATAGGTTATGATCACATATGTTGTAGTGTGCTGAAGGTTACTAATGAGTTTCTTGATGAGATCAGAGTGGAACAAGGGAAGGATCAAGAATTACAATAGATCTTGGGGTGGTTAGGTACAGAAAAAGGTAAGGATTACAAGATGGGGGCAGATGGTATCCTTCGTTTCAAGAACAGGGTGTGTGTTCCATGGGGACCAAGGTTGAGGAAGAGAATTCTGGAAGAGGGTCACAAGAGTCGTCTTAGCATACATCCTGGTATAACTAAGATCTATAAGGACCTGAAAGACACTTTTTGGTGGACTGGTATGAAGACGGATGTGGCGGACTTTGTAGCATCTTGCCTAGTGTATAAGAAGGCAAAGATAGAATACTAGAGGTCGGGAGGTACGCTAGAACTGTTAGAAATCCCTCAATGGAAATAGGACAACATAGTGATGGACTTCGTGACTCACTTGCCAAAGTCTACAAGGGGTTACGATGCGATATGGGTGATTGTATATTGACTGACGAAGTGTGCTCATTTCTTGTCGATCAAATAGAAATTTTTGATGGATAGATTGGTAGAGTTATACGTTAGAGAAGTGGTCATACTACATGAGGTACCAACGAGCATAGTGTCAGACAGGGATCCGAGATTTAGTTTGAGGTTTTGGCAGTCACTGCAAGCAGCATTAGGAACGTAGTTGAGGATGAGTTCAGCATATCATCCTTAGACTGACAGGCAGTCAGAAAGGACTATTCAGTCCTTGGAGGACTTGTCGCGAGCTTGCGTATTGGATCACTTAGGTAGTTGGAGTGAGGTACTCCCTTTGGTGGAGTTTACTTACAACAACAGTTACCACTCTATTATGGGGATGGCACCTTATGAAGCATTATATGGGAGGAGGTGCAGGACTCCATTGTGCTGGAATCAGGATGGTGAAGTAGTGGTGCTTGGCCTTGAGATTTTGTAGATGACCACTAATAGAGTGAAGATGATCTAGGACTGGATACGAGCTACCTAGAGCTGGCAGAAGTCTTATGATGATAAAAGAAGATGACCGTTGGAGTTTGAGGCTAGAGACCATGTGTTTCTCAGGGTGACTCCAACCACTGGTGTTGGAAGGGTTCTCAAGTCAAGGAAGTTGACTCCAAGGTTCATTGGGTCATATAATATCACTCGAAGGATAGGCCCAGTGGCGTATGAGATTGCATTATCGCAGCACTTGGCGAACTTGCATAATGTTTTCCACGTGTCGCAGTTAAGGAAGTACGTGAACAGTATGCTCAGAGTGCACAGAATGAGGAGTGTTAAGAGTATGAGGAGAATCAGAAGAATCAGAAAAAGTCACAGAATATTCAGCATGCAAAGATGGATTCCTAAGATGCCTACGTACTCTGTGGAAGGTCCTATCAATTTCAGGGTCAATGGGTCGTAATTCACTTGGGTTTCCCCTAGTCATGCACCAAAATACATTAATTCTAGTGGAATTGGCATAACAAAGGGTAAAACTACAAGTATACTCAAACGAACTCCAAATGACTTGAAAATTGGTAGGATTGTCCCTTGAGTGATCAAACAGTAGCACAAAAACATTCAGCTCAAAACTCAAAGTACAAGTATTTTTAAAAGTTTTTCAAAAGTAAAAAAATGAAGAAAAATCACAAAAAAACATTGTTGAAAGATAGAAAATTGCATTTTCTAGAGAATCAGAGTTTGATAACCAGTAGAGCGGATTTCAGCAAGGTAGGAAATTAAATTCCACCCTAAATGCATATAAAATAATAGTGATTCTGATAACTAGAGAAAAAGTTATGGTCCTCTGAAGTTTGACTAAAAATCAGTCGAAAATTTTTTTGAATCTCTCAACTCACGCCATACCAACTGCTCCAACTATTTTTCCCATCAAGTTCAAGGTCTTAGAAGTGGAGGGGGGAATTTCAAGTCAAAACAAGCACCGTAGCTACCAGAACAAAAATCTACAAGTTAAATGCCAGAATCAGACACTATTCACTACTCTAGAATTGACATTATTCATACGCCGCGACACTATTCCCTCTACAACACAAACAACACGCACAATACACAAAAACACTCAGAAACACTACCACAATCAACATATACCAACTCAACCATACTTGAACTACACACACACCAAAACACCAACACACAAACACAAACACAAAACACAAACACACTGATAAAGGTCGTACCCCACTAAATTAAAACAAATTAAATGCAGCATACGAAAGTTGAACCAAGTCGTCTCCCAACGACCAATATTTTCGCTCAAAGCTTCAATTCCTAGATTCAAACACAACATCACAAAAGGGGGGTTTGGCAGATTCAGATTGCAGAATTATGAAAATATATTTCAACAGACTTGAAAAAGTTAATAAAACGAATTAAAAACAGTATTGACTCCTTGAATTTGAATGCAATTTTACTCATCACAGGTCTCATAATTAGGGTTTTTGTCTTACCCAATCCACTCGTCCAGACCCACTAAGTGGGTTTTTGTCTTACCCAATCCACTCGTCCAGACCCACTAAGTGAGGGTTAAAAATGTGTTTCAATATGCAATTAAGCAATGCATACATCCATTCATCTGTGACAGTCAACCACCAATTCATTAAGCATGAACGGATTCAACATGAACAGCCAACCCAATCTGTAATTAAGCATTAACAAAATAAAAGTAATCATTCACCACAAAATCAAGATGAAGAGAGGCCAAACACGAATTCAAAACAGAACCTCAAAGTTCAATTGCATCTCCTTCAAGTAGTCAAAACATTAAGTTAGAAAGCCACGAATTACAAAGAAAAGGTAAACAAAAATACATCACCATTATGGAGAAAACAGACTGCAATAGTGTGCAAATTACTCAAAAACGCTCCAAAACGTGTGAGAAACAAGTGAAAACGAAAACCCCCAAATGGGTCTCCTTCCAAAGCTTCAAAATCCTAAAAATGGAGAGTGGGGAAGATGATGGGTGCTAGAAAACGAAAAAAATCAGCCCCATTTTACGTGGTCACATCACCTAAGATTCACATATCTATAAAATTGCCACTATTGGGTGCAGAATTACAAAAATGCTACTACTGGGCCTCAAATTTGGCACATTCACTTAGATGACATGGAAATGACGTGGAAATGATGCGGAAATGATGTGACAACTCTCTTCAACTGAATATTAATGTCCAAGCTCCAAAATTGCTTCACCCAAATACCTAAAAATAATTAAAAACGAAAATTAGGACAAATAATGTGAAATTAACCCAAATTCGGAACAATGACCCAATAAAGCCCAACAGATGAAAACACACTAAAGATAAACAATTAAGCATTGAACAACAATCAAATGGATACACAAAGGCTAGTGGAATGGAGGAAAATAATGACTCATCAGAAATACTAACACGGGTTAAATTTTGGAGATGTTTTAATTATGTTATGTTGTTTATTTTAACTAAGCTCACCCTATATGTGTGTGTTTGGCGATAATCATGTAACTTGTTACATGGGAGCAAATGTTGATGCAGGTGAGTGTGTGGATGCCTAGAGTCGGAGTGGGGACCAGCTATGGGAGTTTTACTAGTTTTTTTTCATGGATTACTTTTGTAATGGTTTTCATAAACAGTTATGTCTATAATAATTGAACGCCATGGATTTTGTTTTATTTTGGCGCGTTGAAACAAGTTTTTAATTTCTGCATTTGGGAAATTTCTTAATATTAAATGCAGTTTTATTAATTTCTTTCTTTTTATTTTAAATAAGTAATTTCTAGCTAGGACGTTACAGTACAATTGATAATAGTCATTTTATCTTTAGATGACAAGGAACTCACTTGGCTTGATGAGGATGATTCATATCCAGCCATGAGACATAGATTTGCTTCCTCACTTCCTTCTTAAGATGAACTACTTATTGAATCATCATTGTCCTCCCAAGCTATGTAGGCACATTTTTCCTTGGCCTTTTTCTCCTTTTTCCTGTCACCAACCTTTTCCTTCTCTTTGTTAACATTAGGACATTTAATCTTGATAAGTCTTTGCTTTCCACAATCATAACATGAGAAATTTGAAGTATGACTTGAATCATTTAGTTTAAAAATGTACCTCTTTTGATAACCTTTGTTGCCTTTCCTCTAGAGATACTTCCCAAACCTCTTGACTGGTAGATTAAGGTTCTCAATATCACTTGATTCAGCTACCTCTTCCTCGGTTTCATCACTTTTCTTAGAGCTAGTCTTCAAGGCTATGGTTTTCACCTTTTTCTCACTTAATTCAAGCTCACTTAGCCTTTGCATTTCAGTTTCATGCTCTCTTAGTTTGCCAAATAGTGCAGCTATGGTCATGATGGATAAATCCTTAGATTCTGAGATGGTAGTCACCTTTGGTTGCCAACTTCTATCAAGACACTTTAGCACTTTGATGTTTAGCTCCTCTTTGTCAAATTCTTTGCCTAAACCCATGAGGTGGTTGACAATGTGAGTAAACCTCTTTTGAACTTCAACTATGGACTCTTCTTGTTGCATCTTGAAAAGCTCATACTCTTGAATCAAGGCACGCTTCCTTGCTCTCTTCACTTCATTTGTCCCCTCATGTGTGACTTCTAGTACATCCCACATTTCCTTGCACTCTTACATTGGGAGACCCTAAAAAATTCATCCATGTTCAAAGATGACATGAATATATTCTTTACATTGCAATCATATTGAGCACTTCTCCTTTCTTCCTCTGTTCATTTAGTTCAAGACTTGTCCACCTGCTTATTTTCAACAAGACATTTAGGAGTGTATGGTTCATTAACAATTGCATCCAAAATCCCTTTGTCTATTGATTCAATGAAAATTTGCATTCTTATTTTCCAAAATTGATAGTTTATGCCACTAAACATAGTTGGCCTGTGAATAGAGGCACCTTCAGCAAAGGGAGTTTATTTTATGCCATTTCAAAATATTTTTTATCAAACTTGAATAACTTTCAAGAACTCAATATTCTTAAATACCAATTGTTAGTTTGAAATGGTGATTTAAGCCAAGAAGAGGGGTTGAATTGTTTGTTTAAAACTTTTCAAAAACATAAAACCCTTTTTTATTGAATCAAATAGATTGTGAAATTCGAATACAAAAGTTGCAGACCGGCACACTTTCAATCGGTCAAAAAATAAAACAACAAACTAAACGGATTTTTAGCCTATGAAAGAGTAAAATTTTAAATCAATCAGCTAAAATCTTGAGAATTTATGCAAAATTCAGAATTTGCAAATTTAACTCAAACATCAAACTTTTACATACAAGACTTGTTCCAATCAATATTTCTAACAGGTACGCAACATCAGATTACACAAAAATGCATTATATCACAACAAAGAATGAATTACTTGATTTTTTTTAGCTTTAAAAGTGATTTAAAGTGAATAATATGGGGAGAAGAGAATGGCACAATTGTTTTTATACTGGTTCACTCAATCACATAGCTATATCTAGTTTACCATGACAACCTGAGCCTAGTTTCCACTATATTCAAAAGTTTTACAAATCACACACCAAGATTACACTTTTGAACAAAGAAACTCACAAGATTTTTGACTTACAAAAATCTAGACTAACACCCTGCAAGAATCACACTCGCAGACTTGAAATCACATCAGGCAAACAACAAGGGGCACAACAACTACAAAACCTGATGGTAGCTCTTCCTAGTCAACCATACATGTGTTCTTCAAGCTAATCCTAAGTCAAAATGCCTCCAAGATCAACCAAGATCTTCAATCTTCACCTTGCAGTTGTGTAATGCAGAGAGAGTTCTCTAGTGATGAATGACAAGTTTTCACGCTCAAAAACTCAGAATTGGGCCTCCGCTCTCAAAAATATGGCTTATATAGTCTAGTTTAAGTGAAATCAGTTAGTTGAATTTTTTGTACAATCTATTGATTTCACTTTACTTAAGTGAAATCAGTCGATTGAAAAATAATTCAACTGATTGAATACATTCATACCAGAAACTATATACAACAAGTCTTTTAACCTGTTAAAACCCATTTTAATAGATCAAAAAATGGCACACTAAGACTAACAAGACATCTAACCTATGTCATATATACCAACATGATATAACTTCTAATCATTACATTTAACACATTATTTCAAGATTTAATACATTAGAAACATATTCTTCAAGTGGATCTTCATCAAACACATGTGATCTTCATGCACTTGCAAGTTGAGATAATAAGTTGTTGATTGCTCCTAGTTGTATGTTTTCAAATTGAAAGATACATCGTTATTATTGCTCAAGTCAAGTTATGTTTCCAATTTCTAAAGGTATCTCTTAGAAACTTCTTGCACCATATACTTATAGGTATTTAATCTTAAAATTTCGAAATGGTTGTCCCAATCAAATAAGGGGCTGGCTTAATTTTGGATCATTTTATTCTTGTTAATTTGATAGTGGTGACTAGGGGTGGACCTATGTGGTGACAGGGGGGAGCCGTGGCTCCCCCAATTTTATTTTTTATATATATATTTATATATTTTTTAAATTATATTTATATATTATTTATATTAAGTTTATATTATGAAAAATTATAATAAAAGATAAAATAAAAAAATTTAATGGAGACATTGATTTATAAAAGAGATTAGGATTTTTTTTTCTCGCTATAAAATCTTTCCACCATGTAAATTATGATGAAAGTGTGTGAAGAGAAATAAATACAAAGAGATAGATTGGAAAATAGATGTTGGAAAACACATAAATTGAGATTGAAGTATGCATTATTGCATGATCTTTCAGATCAAGGTTAGTATTTTATTATGATTTATGTATCTTAAATTTATTATTCTTTTTAGAATGTTTATCCCAAATTAATAAAACCCTAATTATGATTTTAGGGATTCTTTTATGAAATTGATATGAACCCTAATTATAATTTTTCCCATATTATTATAATCCTTAATTGTGAAATTTGGGGATTTTGTGTTTTTTGCTGCCTATGGTAAATTTTTTTTAAGTTTTGAATTCATACGGTGTTGCTTATTTAATTAAAGTGGTATGAGTTTTGTTATGTTTTGCATTGTGATAATTGTGATATGTGAATATAAATTTTATTTTTTTCAGATAGGCGAGAGATGATAAATTTATATTAGAAAGATTATGATAAAAAGTAAAAAAATTGATTCTTTTTTTTAAAAAGGTGGGTTTGTGATAAAGATGAAAAAAATGCATTTATGTTAACTAAACTTGAGAAATTTCATGAGAACCAAGAATTCAAGACAATAAAAAAACAAATATCTAAAGTTCTTAGAGTTATAATATAATGAATTTAAAAATTCATTACAACGCGAGAAAAACGGCCTCAAATTTGACAATACCACAAAATCAAATTGATAAGGTATGAAGGGCTTATCTAAAATGGTATTCATGGTTTGGTATCATGAAATAATAGCATGATATAATAATGAATGATAGTAATATTTTTTTTGAATTCTACTATTATGTGTGCTTATTTTAAGCAGAAAAAATGAAGAGAAAAGATGAAGAGCTTTTTTTGTAACTAAAAAAAATTATATATAACAAATCTATTTGGCTCCCCTACATTTTTTGTCCAAGTTCCACCACTGGTGGTTACACATTTATAATTGCATTATGTTATGGAGAACGAGTATGGCAAATTCAAGTATGATATTACTACCGATTGAAAATTTTGGAATCTAATAACTATTGTTCTCGTTATGTAGTTGTCATGTGCATTGTAGGAATCCATGCATGATACCTCCAATAAATAAATTAACCAAATCAATAAAAAAAAAGCGTTGTTAAATTCCATAATGTAGTTTGCAGGGTTTGTAATTGTCACAAAATTATTGGTAGGATTAGTTTCTAGGTCCTGTAAGTGATGCATATTTTTTCAAAGTAAAAATTTGAAACCTTTGTCTATATCTATATCATAGGTAAAAAGGAGAAAAAAATGATTTAGCACATGAAATAATGAGTTTTTCTTGATTTTGTGTTTAAAAAAAAGTCTATGGATTGACCTTGACCCACAGGTGAGCCAAATTAACAGGTCTAGTTAATACTAATTTAACAAAGAATCACATTGAGTCTTTTCCAAAAAATAGGAACTCATTTAAGTAAAACACAAATATAATTATCAAAGTGAATAAAAAACCTAAACATAAGAACTAAATAATTAATTAAGCCTATTTTTGTGATAGGAAAATTAAAACTAATCAGTCCACCTTTGACCCATTAATAATGGAATTGGTTCTAACAAGTATGATCAACTATAGTCTAAGTGTAAAATATAAAGTCTATATGTTACTAGATCAAGATAGTTAAAATTGAGATTATACTTAGAACTACGAATGATTCATATAATATAAAATTGTGAGATTGTAACACAAATCGTAAATTTTACTTTTTATACAAACATACTCTATATGAACAAATACACATAAAAACAATTAATCCCTCGTCAATACTTAATGAAACTGAAGTTTACAAAATTCATCACTTTCTCAATACTTCATTAAACTTAATTTATCTAATATAAATCATTCAAATTAAAACAAAAATAAAAGGATTTTCATTAACTTTATCTCCTTCACGAAACACATTAATATCAACATTGTCCTCTAGATGTGGGATACCAAGAACATCTTCTTCACCACCACCTTGGGTTTGACCTTTAACCAAATATGCTAGTGTTTTTTTATTCTACTTGATGAATGCAAAGTAATGAACACTTATCAATAAAACAATTATTCGTTTTTAGTAGAAGTAGAAATTAATCAAATTTGAACCTTTAAAATTAAAATAATAAAGTACGGGGATAGGAAGAGAATTGACAAGAAATCATAAAGGCAAAATAAAAGTTTGTGTGTATTCAAAAGTTGTGACCGAAAAAAAAATAAGTTAAATTATATTAATTTTTAATTGGATAATGATGTGATATTGTAACTTTATATTAACTTTTAATTGAGAAATAAATATTAATAATAATTATATTAATTTTTAATTGGATGAAATATGGTGATAACACACGTGGCAATGCAATTTTGTAATTACATTAACTTTTAACTAGATTTAAGTTTAATTCAAGTTAAATTCATTTACTCAAACAAGAAAGTGAAAAGTGAATGCATAAAATTGAAAAAAAAAAAATATATATATATATATATATATATATAAATATATAAATTTATACGATTTAACAATTTTTACGATGATCTACCAATTTTACTATTTACCCTTTCATTTGCTTCTCTTCGATGGAAGTTTTATTTTCCCATAATGTATCCTAATTTTTGGCCTAATTCTTTTTGTGATGATTGATTCAACCTCTGATCAAAAAGATATATCTTGGTTCTATTTTATCTCTTCAACAAGTTTAGTAATGAGCATAACGGCCATATTTAAAAAATTTGAATTTATTAAATTTATTTGAAAAAAAATTTCTTAAACAAATGTTGCCGATCATTTTCAAAATATCATATATAATTGGTCGTATAATCATGGTTATGTAGATCTTTTTTATGAAAAATCTTTAATTACTAGTATCAGAAGATTAGTGAAATTAAATTCTTTTTTTGATAAAAAAAGAATTGATGGAATTATGAATGGAATAGGTATTACAAGTTTTTTTCTAGGAGAAGCTATCAAATATGTGGGGGGTGGGCGAATAGCTTCGTATATATTATTGTATATTTTAGATATATTAATCTTTCTAGTAATTTTGTTTTTATTCGAAACAAATAAATATTGATGAATCTCATGAATATTGAACTCGGTAAGAAAAGGGGATTTAAAAATTGAAAAAGAAGATTTTGAAAGAATCTTCTTTGAATACTAAAATTACGTATTGAATTTGGATTCTTGTATCCATATTTCAAAACGTTTTTTTGACTATTGCCGAAGAACTGAAGTAACAAATAGGGTATAGCTATGACAGTTATGATACGTGAAATCTAAATTATAATTTAAATATCAATTTTAACTTATTTAATGTCTTATCCATAACACAGAGAGAAGAAACAAATACTCCTTACTATATCAAAAAAAAAAACTAGAAGAAACAAAGGCACACAACGATGCCAGATACAAAGTATAATACAAGAACTTGACAATAGTTATTAAAGTACTAAAGGACAAAACAGTACATGGGTCATAGCCCTATGAGAAAGCCCAAGACAAAAGGGTAAGTATAAAACAGTTTATCATACAATTACATGCTATTTCACATTCCAATCAGTATATTTCATCCAAACATGTTATGACCTTTCAAACAATACACTAAAACTCAGACTCGACTCATCCGGATTACATATAATCTGGTCGGATTCAATGGATGCTTGCACTTGTGGTGGATACCTTTGTTCACCCCCGAGCTGTGTTACAAGTGTTACAATGAATCAATCCCTCACACACAAGGTTAGCCCTTAATGAGTTTCAGATCTCCTGCTACTCTCACTACAAGAGTCAATCCGCTCTAAGTGAGACTAATTGACTCCTTAGAGTGTTAGGATGCAATCCTTACCAAATTATATAGATGGGGCACCACCATGGACACCCACTAATAGGGGCCATGGAATTACGTCCCTATCATTGAAGCGCGACCCTGAAACCCCACCTAGAGATTTCAAGAAATTACGCACTGACCATGGACCAATCATATTCAAACAATCATGTAATATTTATCATGCTTATAAATCTCATGTCAACCTTTATAATCCATCATCATACATGTTCCATGTTGAATCCATTCCAAATCATCCTTCCCAATCCATGAATATAGAAGTGTAATTCATACCGACACCATGCCACTTTGATTACTAACCATCTCATACAAGTCACATGCCAAGGTCATGTTAAACTTATCAATCACAGACCATAAACCATTCTACTCATACCCATTTGCCCAATTCATGCTTTTAAAAGTAATTATATCAATCCACAAGTTCAAGTTAAAGTAAGGAATTAAAATTCTGCAGCAATTCTCGCTTAAGCTAGATTGATCTCGCTTAAGCTAGACTGGTCTCGCTTAAGCTAGACTGGTCTCGCTTAAGCTAGACTGGTCTCGCTTAAGCTAGACTGGTCTCGCTTAAGTTAGAAATTCTCGCTTAAGCTAAACTGATCTCGCTTAAGCTAGACTGATCTCGCTTAAGCTAAAATCTCTCACTTAAGCTAAACTGACAGCTTTTCACTGGTTTCAACATATAAAAACACAAAATCCCAAACAACAAAAATTTAAGAAAACACAAGCACGTTGTATGAAACGTTGGTATTATATTTCATGCTTTAAAAGGGTGAACAAATCAATCATGGGAGCATACAAACATTTAAACAATTGTGTTGTCAATCTCGCTCAAGCTAAGGAGCTCTCGCTCAGGCGACAGGGTCTCTCGCTAAGCGAAAAGCTTTGGCTTAAGCGAGATTGAAAATAGAGAGTACTTCGAGTTCTCGCTCAAGCTAGCCCATCTCGCTCAAGTGAGAGGCCTTCGCTCAGGCAAGCACTCAAAACTAAAGGGAGCGAGTTACTGCCATGCTCGCTTAGGCGAGACCTCATCGCTTAGGCGAGAGCTTCCCGCTTGGGCAAGAAACAGCTCGCTTAGACGAGCATAGCAGATCTCACCTGCTCTCACACATGCAAAGCCAAAAATCCATCCATAAAAAATACACAAATTATTTTCACACCATCAAAAGCACATCAAATCATCAAGACCACCCAACAGAACCAAAACAGGCACATTATTTATAAAATCATAAAAAAAAATCCTAGCTTCCCTTACCTGGAAAGAGCTAACCAAAAGACTCGTATACCCAAACAGTGAGCACCACAGCTCTGGGAACAACTTACTAAGCTAGAAGAAAATGGTAGAACAGAGGAAACCAAGGTTACCAAGAGGGACCCTTGTTGGAACCAAGACAACAATGCTAGAAAAATGAAAGTACGAGATGAGGGATAACTTACGTGAAGAAGGAATGAGTTCGAACTAGCTTGACCATGGTGGTACTAAGCCCTAGCAGAGTTTTTGTGAAGAAGAAAGGTAAGAGTGAAAGCACTGATTTTGGCAAGTGAGTGCACAATGAAGGACCTTGGCTGCTTTAGGGGCCTTGACACCCTATGGACCAGCCTTTAGGCCCAACTGATTAGGTTGGATCTTTAAAAATAAGGACAGAAAATAAAGTGGGTCTTACATGAGATAATCGGGATGACTTTGAAAACATTAAGCTAATATTTCAGGAAATATTCTATTACCTTTATATTAAGGTTGAAGAATTAATACTTAGTACTGAAAAACTTTAAGAAATTCCTTGGTTTAACCCTACCCCAAACCAGTGCATCAATAGTTTAACAAACTAGAAATTATAACTTTAATTTTTTTTAATATAGAACGCAACTCGTGGAAGCTATTTATATGAAAGATACGAAAATGTTACACTTTCTTAAGCAAAGTGAAAGAAATGACAAAGTCTCTCAACTTAGTCTTCACCTATAACGCCAAAATGTTTATTCCTGAACTTTTATTCTATTTCCTACTGCAAAATGTATCAAGGAAATAGAAAGGATACTCATGATTTAACAAAGCATTTTTTTTTAAATCTAACCAAAAATTATATTTCATTTTAATATTTAACACATTCAAAGGATCACTTTATTTTAGATTTTACAAAATTAAATTTGACGAAATCAAATATATGAAAATTATTGTATTCGAAAATAATAATTCAAAACTTATTGTTAAATTGAAAACTGAAGTTACTTTGAAATCTAAACAAAAGTAATATTTTACAAATACCAATAGATAGTTAAAATATAAACTCTTCTTGAAAAAAAGGTTAAAAACTTTCAATAATCCCCGAATAAAACCTACGTGTTACAGCTTACAAGTCTAATGTCTTTGAATTTTACATAAATAATCTTACCTAAAAAGCAAATTCCTTTTCATCATGAAAAAAAAAAAAAACTTATCTACTTCTCACCACAAAATTGATCAAATTTCCAAAATGCATAACGATTCGGTAGAAATAAATGCAGTGAATCCCACAAAGCCACATAAAATGTGATTTTCCACAAACTATGAATTGCTTCATCGTCACAGAAAATAATGTATACGCCGCCAATATAAAACACATTCAACAAATTTGATTTTACAAAGAAACAAACGTACCTCTGACGCGACGAAAAAACTCAGGAGTGTAAAAATGCATTTTAACTTGTTGGCGACCGGACAATATTCATGAACTGCATTTCTTTTCGGGTGTCTATATACATTTCACGGATTGCAGAGACATTTTCGTCTGGACCTATCCATTCACCCGCCAATGAGCAAATGAATGATTGAATGTGAATCATAGTTAGTGACTGTTATTTAAGTAAATGTAGACGAAAAGAATCACTCCGCTTCAAGGGCAGCAATTTCATATCTGACTTCTTCTAGGTGTTCATTGATGGTCATCACAACATCCTGAACACCTCTAATAGCTTCATTTAGAGCATTGTCATACTCAGCATCCGCTTCTGCTTCTTCAGTTCCAGAAGCTTCAGTAATCTCCTGAACATGAACACACTCATGCTCTGTTGGTTTTGTAAATTTGCAGTTCTCATGGCTCACCAGACGTTCAGATGGGCGACCTGCTTTCTTTAACATCTGAATGGTGACAGTCTGTGTAAGAGAATAAAGTCATTTATCCGCAAAGACAACATTTTTTTTTTTGTCAACTAACAACACATTTTTTTTTACAAGTCACAATTCACACCACCAACGAGAAAGAGAACAAAATAGTATCATTCAATTCAACAAAATTATCCTTCGTTTACCTTGTAAACTAATACTAGGATATGATTTTTGTCACATTATCTGCTTAGAAAGTAATTTTTACACGACTAAATATTGCTATATTTTTAAATTCACGTGATCACATTGCTTAAAAGTGTATGACATTTTTAAAAACTCAGGAATTTGTGTTTTAATCTTAATTACTCTTATTTAATGGTCAGTGTATTCCTCTTACTTTGTAAATTTGCAATTCTAGTAAATTGAACAATTCTAAAATCACAAGCATGTTAAGTAATCACACAATAAAATATGCCTAAGTGCTGCAGTCTCAATTTGAATAATGACAGGTTTCAGTTCTTAAGTTGGAGAAAAACCTAGTCCAACCAAGTGTAGTACTGAGCATAAACTTCAGTCTTTCCTGAAAGAGGTGGTTTGAAGCTTACAGTGCTTAACATACGAAAGTCCAAAGAAAGAGAAAAAATACAATATAGTGATGTTTAGGTGTATACGTGGAAGAACGCTCTAACAACATCAATTTAATTAATATATAACTACTTATAGTGAACTAAACAGGATTTCTACACTTACAACCTAAATGAAACACTTCAACAAATTAACACAGTATAACAACAGCGAAATATCAACGGACAAAGTAAGCTTAGTTGATATCAAGATAGCACAGAACAAATTAAATCCAAAACATATTTGGTAACATGTTTGGTCTGATAATCAATTCCAGAAAGATAGAAGATAAAGCTAAGTACAAGAAGATAGATTTTTAAAACAATAGACCTGAAGCAGTTACATACCTGAAGCAGATTCTGCTTTTCTTGATCTTGAACAGCTCTAAGAAGCTGTGCTAGATCTTCCCGGCAATAATCAGAGCTCCTAAACAATGCCTCCATTTCAAGGACCTATGCTAAATCAGGTAAAGGAAAAGAGTTAAACAAATACAGTAAAAAAAACAAAACCCCATTCTTTGTTAAGTTAAGAGAAACTAATAATGTTTAGATCATGGTCACACTTTTTTCGAGCAATCATTAAACTCTACTGTCATTTCACCGCAAAGCTGCTGATAAGCCACTTCCCCTCCATTGGCCATGTAGTCAGAAAACCCCCTGACAAGTTAGACATCGAACCAAAGTCTCAAATTCCAGTGTAATTAACGTTAGAAAAAACTATAATGACAAACTCCAACTATTAAACTTGTCATGAGAAGGTAACATTGGCTCGCTTAGGGATTTACTTTCTATAGAAAAGTTACATTGTCAAATTATCAAAATTCATTCTAGGTACGAAATTTAAAGCAGCTATTATAAAATTTAACAAACTTACCACACCTGTCACATTTTAAAAGGACGACTGTGTAAACCACTGCATCTAAATTAGATTCATAACTTTTAAAGTAATTATTGTTACAATAGCTAACAAATAGCAATCTTTCCATACATGTTAATCTATGATAGCAATCTAATTCGGTCATAGAAAAAGTAAATTAAATAAATAAAAAAATCCTTAAGGGTTCATTTAATTTTATTTCTATTTCTTTTTTCATTTCTATTTCCACTTTCAAAAATTTGTACAAGAACGTGAAAGAAACTTTTTTTATTGCTTTTTGTTCTCTGTACAATTTACAGGGAACATGAGAACAGGTGATAGATGTGTAATTAAAAAGAGAAAACGAAAATGAAAAAAACAAACAAAAATAAAGCACCTAGATTCGAGAGTTTTACTTATATTATAAATGGAGTTGAAATGCATAGTACGGAAACCAATTCTATGAGCAAACAAATAAATAAAATTAAAACTATTTTTTTCCCAAAAGCTGAAATTATGAACCCTAAAGTACGGTATCAGTAACATCAACAGGGCCATGGATTCAAACAACTGACAGAAAAAATTAGTATGACATTTAATTTGACGAAATCCAAAAAGCTTTGTAAGTAATTAATTAACCTTTTGAGTTTGGAATATGCTTCGGCCCTGCGTTGCTGAATTGCGAGGAAATCGCGAAGCAGTAGAAGGACTTTGGATGGATCAACCTCCATCTTCTCCTTTATCGAAACCTTCTTAGCGAAATCCAAATCTTCCTCCGACATTGCTAGCTGCGACGTTTTCTCACTCATCTCCTTGTCTTAAAGAAATGTCCCAGGAATATGTAGCCACTCTTTTATACCACCCGCCACTGTCGTTTCTTTCTCTCGCACACTCCCAATTTTCCCCCTCTTGAAAACGACTACGTTTGGTTTATTTTTTTGTAAGAGAAGTTTTAAGAAATAAATAATTTTGGTTACATTACTTGTTTTTTTTTTTTATTTTGATCTTGTTAATAAGTTTT
>Ga0214542_1005266_pt1 | contig 24801 bp, 7 predicted proteins | sample CNSS1metaG_FD_160096 | JGI IMG/M metagenome (GOLD analysis project Ga0214542, IMG submission 160096) | Root nodule microbial communities from cowpea collected in UCLA plant growth center, Los Angeles, California, USA - CNSS1 | ecosystem: Host-associated > Plants > Roots > Nodule | place: USA...
AAAAAAACATAAAAGAGTCATGGCATTCCAAACAGAACCTTAGCCTGCCATAGAATACAGAAATATTTATATATGGCTCCTTAGATAGTCATCAGTGTTCAACGCTAAATATAGTTTAACTAGTTAAAAGTAAAACCGCAAAGATCACGGCATTTTAAGTGCATTATTCATTTGAAGCTCTAATCAACACGGCATTTTCATTCCAAAGTTCATTGGATTTTTTCATGATAGGCAGTTGAATTGTTGATTACAGCTTATTCAAAAGTTTCGGTAGTTGTAGGTTACTTTGATGTAGAGACCCATCCAAGCTGCCAAAAAGTTTCCCCATGTCAGCTGTCAATTTTCTTTATTGTACATGATACTTTCCGCAGACATAGACTTTTCCTTTTTTTCAATAAAATCAAAGTAAAAGTAGTATATAACAATGGTTTGATATTTTTCTGTGTCAATTTCAGTTAAACAAAGCGTAAGTATATCATTTCCCTGGTGTATAATATAGTCAAATATTTCTCCATAGCAGAGCAAAGTGAACCCATACTGTTCAAAGCCAAAATTGCAGTTTTTCATGTGGTATAACAGCATTGCTGTGATGGGATTCAAAATCCATCGCCTCCCCCCCACCCAAACGTCTTGTTCAGGAATTCTGTGAGGTAAAAGTATGAATTCTCATCCATTTTCTAATGTATTTTAGCCTCAGAAACATGACAGGGTTTTAGACCCTTCTTCCTCAGTCATCTACAAAATAAAACGTTACTTTTGTTGACCTGTGTACCTTCACATTTTACAGGTGTATGTTCTTTTCTTTTTCTGTGTTTTGTGTTTCTACTTTCTTTAGACCTCACAGTTCATTTAGTTATAATGCAATTTTTTCTAATAGTTTAACTATTCTCTCCTCTTTTTTTTTCAATTCCTCTGTTCCTATCGCTCCTGGATTTATGGTTGTGAGTGTAGAGACTTATTATCTATCATAAATCCCTTCAAAAACATTTTTTTGGTAATTACACAGGTAATATAAGTTATTTAGTTTGTATTATGATATTTAAAATAGTGGCTATCCAGTCTCCTGCAATCTTATCATAACATTTTCCGGGCTAACTGCTACAAACTAATTGTCCTGGACTGATAACTATAGGGTCAGGTGTTAGTGTCAGTAATATAGCCACACAGAACCTACCATGTGTCAAGCATTTCATCTGCCACACCATAATTTTTAAAGAGTTATAACATAGGATGGTTGAATAAATAGACAAGACATCAAGGAACATAATTGGCATGCAACAAAAGTGTAGTAGTGCGCCTCCTACTTCATAAGAAGTGAAACTATAGGAACTTATCATACGATCAGATCTAGAATCAGAAAATCACTTTTAATGGACCTTAAAATATCAAATTCTGGTTTATAATTTGTGGACTTACATTTGTAAGCTCAAAGTAAGGTCTCAAAGCTTTCTCCATTCCTCTCTGCATAAAGACATTCCTCTCAGGTACTTCTCCCAATAATAAACGCACTATCAGAGCCCACTTGTTACATTGAATTCGAAAACCTCGTGCTGCACTGGGAGCTTTACGAGCAGCCTGCAGGAGAGACTCTTTTGCATCGGTATACTCCAGCTGAATTGTCCGAATTTTTCCTAGGTAGAAGAGATATCGACAAAACTAAAAAACACAACACACATGGATAAGATGGCAAATAAAAAGAATCTAAGAAACAAAAGGAAATTTAAACAGGACAACTGAATATATAAATCTCAGAATCATTGAGAAGGTTTAACATGAGGGCATCATTGCAAAAAATTCTCAGAGCCACAGGAAAAAATCCCCATACCTGCTGATTTGAATGGGCCTCAAAACGTGGAGCTTTGGACCTCAATTTCTCTGCCTGATCATATAGGTTGTAGTGTAGGTAGTTACGAAGTAACAGATTAAGAAGTGTTTCCTGCGACAAGTCACCGGGTAAGTACACTGTACGAGACATGACACACCTATAAAACAACACATAACAGAAAACAAACCTGACCCAGCTCGTCATGGCGCAGGGTAGCAATCCGATGCAATGCAAGGAGGTTGCTGAAATAAAAAAGATATTCAGTTTGAATAAAGGAAATATCAATTAGGTGTAAATCCCCTTAATGTTATAACAGTATAAAAATCTACACCTGAATATCCTTCTTTAATTGCATAGATAAGAACCAAACTCACCCTCTAATTTCAGCAAGATCTCCCGCAAGCTCATAGCTATACGAGTAATAAAAGTACAGTCTAGACGCAATAACATCGACAGTTCTTCTATTCAAGCTCTTCAGCCGAACAATGCTAGCTGAGGAACAAGCTTTGGCCTAGAAAGAAAATATAAACAACCTTAGCATATAAGGTGCAGCCTATTGGCATAGCCGGTAAAAATACAAACATACAGAAATAGGACTCAACTGCATCATATCTTTTCTGGTCAATTAGAAAAAGTAGGACAAGGAGGTAACAGTAGATTTCTAGCTCAGGCAACAAGTGCTTGGCCACCGGGTTTTGAATGGCAGATGTTGCACTGTCCACTTCCATCTCTCGATCACCCTCCTATACAGCAGTTTCAAACACAAAGACCATATTCCATTAAAATATTGCAAGAAAACTAGCATAAGTTGAAAGAAAATTGATATTAGCTTCTCCACAAGCTAAGCTTATGTACATGCTAGTTTATAGAGTCTTTCTCATCTAAATTTTCGTGTTTAACTTATGCTAGTTTATGTTGAAGCTCATTTCATTTTCTTCTTTTCTTATTTTTCTCTCCTACAAGTTCTTATGGAGAAATTCGTACAAGCGTGCTCTAATAATGTTTGCAATAGTATAGTTAATTGAAGTGAAGCTCAAAAACAAAAATAATTACCTTGGGACTAGGAAGATAAGAGGATAACTTCGCGTGAAGTTCAGAAGCGGGCACGAGAACGTAATCAAGAAAAGATGAGAGGAGCGGTGCCGTAAGTTTACGTCTCAACGCAAATGTAAGGCGCAGGGCACGAGCAATCCGACGAACTTCCTTTGAGTACGAACCGCTTTCAATGATTGATGATATTCCCTTCAAATCTGTTGGTGAGCTCAAAATTCAGTAGAATTAAATGGAATTAAGCTTCAGAGATAAAACTAGAGGAATAGTGCGGTTGGGAGAAGAAACTCACGCTGCAATGCAGATGGAAGAGCTGAAGAAACCGACTGTGAAGGCGTTGCCTGATCTTTCATTTCCACGTCTTCACTCATCTTCCTCAACCACACAATCTATCAGTGTCTGTCGATCTGAAAATTACGTAAACCCTAACACAGAGAGAAGAAGAAGAACTCAAGAGCACGATAAATAGATTCGATGAAGTAAGAAACTTCGATCACAAATTATCACCTCTTCTTCCGAAGTTGAACGCACCTAACTTTACTTCTTCTCCACACTTCTATTTTAAAAAAGAGAATTAATGCAAGTTTAATCTCAATAACAAAATGTACAATTATTTAATGAAGATAATATGGGAATTTTTGAATCCATTCAAACTGTAGTTTGGGTAGAAAAAAACCAAAGTACCAAGCCCCCTCAATGTCAAGCCACATCACCATTTTTTTTTCTGTCTATATTTTATCCATTTTTTTCAATTCATTATGCCAATTAGAGTTATTACAAGAACATATTAATCAAATTACATATGATGGATTTTTTTAAACGTAATTATACAATTTTAATTTTTAGTTCTGTTACTTTAACTGATTATTTAATTTGAATTTAATTATATAATTTTAGTAATTTGTTTTTATTTTATTTTAATTATGTAACTTTTAATGGATTGTTTTAATTTTAGCTTTAATTTAATTCTGAAATTTGAACTGAATCTGTTTTAATTTTATTTTAAATTTACATTTAAAAATTTAATTGATTCTGTTTCCATTTTATTTTAAATTTAATTTTGAAATTTTAATTGAATCCTTCTCAAAATCTTTTGAGAACATTTCGAGTTCAATTTATGCGTGTCCGTAGAAAAAGGAGTGATTAAATTGGTGCGGAATAACCTTTGTTATATAAAATGGTAAGTGATTTATTTAATAATGATGGCAATATGTCTTATAAATATAAAAATATATTTTTTTTTTGGTATCTATCAACCTTTATATCAAGAATACTTTCTATTTTACAACAAAGAACATTTTTAATGAAACTGAATTTAAATTATTTTTGTAATCAAATAATGTGACCACTTGAACAAGGTAATCGATTATCTATTACTGTAAAGGATGTAGTAAATTTATGAGGATTAGTGATAGGTAACAAGTAATCTCTTTCTATTAATGTTGGTCGTTGACTGATCAGATATACAAAAAGATATTAATGCTTAGGTATGGTCCAATAAATCTGTTATTGAATTCAAGAAGGCCAAATTAGTAGATAATTAGAGCTACATCTCGGACACGAAGTTCAAAAATCGGTCACCACAAATACTGCAGTGGACAGTAATAAAAGTTTGGACCAAACATATCAATTTAATTACGAATTACGCAAACCTATGTTAATAGAATGTTAACCAAGTCTTTCAACATCCCTGCTCATGAAATAGAAGTACCCAAACTAAGAAAATTGTCCAGGTAAAATCATAACACACATCCCCTGGAGCATGAAAAAAGCAAAAATATGAGAGAAGGAAAAGGCATGAATTTAAACACTTCTCTAGAAAATAAAAATAAAAGAATGAGATTCAGGGCCAAAACAGAAGTACAACTGACCAAGGTCTAAAACAAAGGGTGCCTTATGTGGCAGCAGTCTCAAAACTAAACGTCTACATAAAACTGTAAGAAGAAAATGCCCTACAGTTCTTCGGGCCCCAGAGAAAAAGAAGGGGGAAATGAAGAAAATTGAACAAATAAAAGAAAACATAAAATTAGACATGGCTTTGGCTTTGCTTCACTAATCAAGTCAACTGCACTGCACTAATGCCAGCCAACTAGTTGCCTCAGGCAGCTGCTTGGATTGGTCCATTTGATCTAAAGCCACGCCCTCTTCCACGATATCCACCCCTGCCGCGGCCACGACCTACAACAAAATTAAATTACAATTGTTAAATAAAATTAAATGCAAGCCTATTAATTAATTTAATACCCTCGTGACTAATTGTCAAAATATCAGTCACAAGTACACCTTTCATTAATCATAACACAAACTATTACCATATAGAGCACATCTCAATAAAGCTTAAACATTAAAAAGTACTGGGTGAAAAATATCAAAAGGTTGAATTGGGCAAGATGATAGAATATTTCCCCTTCCCAATCAGCTCTACAAAGCCTAAATAAAAAACAGAACATATCTCCCGGTCTTTAAGTGTACCCTTGAATGAACGAGTATGATATTGGAAATGAAGTAAAACATGAAGGTTAAAGCAACATATGAAACTGCACCAATGTCCAGATAACACAAGTTCAATCAATTCCAAAATATCAAGTAAAACTGTAAAAGCCAATAGCCTAATACTGGCAGACAGGCCATACATCCATCAACACTAACACAACCAGTTCAAACACTTCCAGAATATCAATAGCAAAATTTGATAGCCAATGTAAACAGATGTAACATAAATGAACAAACATAAAAAAGGAATTAATTATTTACCACGGCCTTGAGGAACATCTTGGTTGTATCCTCCATCTTGCTGCACATCAAATTGGGGCCCATTGTATCCTCCCCTTCCACGACCACGAAAACCGCGTCCTCTTCCTCTACCCCTGCCCCTGACACTTCCCCTATTACGATCCCAACCACCGTCCTCGTAATCAGCTGAAATAAAACCATTCCCTGAAATAAAATTCAGCAGCCATCTAAGAAAACAGGATAACAATTCTTCAACCTTTTCATTAGGGTTCAGATGGCCTACAAACAAGATTTTTTTTTTTTTATTGTGGAAAAGATGCCTTGCTAACTCTAAACACGTTGAAAGGGACTATGGACACATTTAAGTGGTTTCCTATTAAAAGGAATCAAGCAGCTATCAAATTAAAAATCTAAATGTATTCACATATCTGAATAGCATGAGGCAAAACTTTCTCAGAAGCGATCATCCATATCAATCAAAACAGAAAATTTATCCCGGTCACAACAAACACAGTCCATAGGAATAAACAATCACACACGTACCTCTGCCCCTTCCCCTTCCTCGACCACCACGACCTCGAACACGGCCATTAGGTGAACCATCTGCAGATCAGACAAGTTAAAACAGTTGTAAACTATTAACTGGGGGGAAGCAACTTACATGTACCCACCTCCTTCATAATCAAAATCTGTAGCAGCCTTCACCTGATCAGCTGGTAATGGAGGCTGATACCTAAGAGAACACAACAAATTATAGATTTCCTTAAATTCACATAATTTATAATATCCATAATAATGATATGACTTGCTTCTCCATTTTGATATCTAAAATCTTGAAACCTGCTAAAGTACATGTGTCGGTATATATACTCTCTAATTTCCTATCCCCATACAAAAGTTTCTTTTATTTTCCCTACTTGAGTTTACCTTTTAAAATTAAGATTTGCTATAATCATCATATCATCTATGATCTTCATGTCATTATCAAATGTGAAACAATATCAAATGCATACCTGTTATGAAAGATGGAATTATAAGGCCAGTTGTTTAAATTTATTTTGAAGAATAAGCGGTTTTTTAATTAACAGATGTTTCAATAAAAAATAAATAAAAACCGAAAAGGAAACAAAAATAGTTTTGGAGCTTTTTCTCACTCTCAATACTTCTGAAAAAAATTCAATAAAAGATGTATCACAGAATCACTAAGCAAAGATGCACTTACTGAGGGAACTACAAATCATTAAGATCACAAAGAAATCAATATCTCTTCATTGATATTCATATTCGGAAACAAAGCCTATAATTGTTCTTCCTTCTAACATTTTAATACAAATATCGCTGCATGTCTAGAAACTTAGCAACAAAAATGTAATACCAAACTCATCCAAATGGAAAAGAAAATCATTTGGGTAATGTAATCAAACCTCACATTCACTGAAATTCTAATTTGTGTGCACTTCGCTTCAATATTCCTTCCAATTCAAACAAAACTTTCTCCAACATATCAGACTTCGCAGGATTCACAGTACTAATTTACTATAATAGGTAATCTAAATACATATAAGAGAACTTATTTTCGTGTACTGAAGCAGGGGTTTGAACTTATTTTCAAAACTGAAACTCTCTTCATACTATAAAACTAGGAACCCTAACTCTGAGTCAGACTATAATATTGGTGATGAAATCGGCATAAAGGATAGAAAGTCAACTTACCCCACAGAAGATGTATCAAGTTCATTCTTTGAGAGGGTTATTGTTATCATTGACACATGCCTTGTTGTCTCCAAACTTCAAGACGGACAATGTTAAAAATTATGTTAGTGAGATCCAGCATCCACCTGATTGGAATGTTTAACACTTAATCCATTTAGAATTAAAATACAATTAGTCGAGACTCTTACGGAAGGAGGCCTTCTTCTAGGGGCTCCCAAGTATCAGTGATATCAGTGGATCCAATTGCTGTATTCTGGTGGAGGCCCACAATTCTCCTCTGCATTAACACCAAGCCATATACATAATATAAAATCCTCATTAAATGAAACAAAATACCAAAAAAGTGGTCAGCTCAGGTAACCAAAAGACCTTGATCAACTCCACGATAGTAACGGTTTTGTTGATAGCTCTCCCCATTGCTTTGAAAACAATTTCATTAGAACCTTTCTCCTGTGAAAACACATAGGCAAGTTAAGATGAGCTTTAAGAATTTGAACATAAGAAAGACTTCACACACAAACTGAAAATCCCAACCTAAGTTATTTGTCAATTATGAGGGAGATCTTCATGACTTAACTTCACTGAACTTTTACTTTACTAATTTATGATTCATAATATTCACTTTTTCAGCCACCAGAGAATGCTATCAGACAGAATAAAAGGAAACACACACTACTCCTTATTTGGGAGATTCCCTATTAAAAGAACAGTGGCACTGAACCCCACCACTCACACACAATTCCAATACAAACACTTAAAAAATGGAAGAGAAGGGGGAGATTAGAGAGGAGTTGTCACACCACAAGCTTTAAATTAAATTCTGATAATCAAAACCTTACATTAATCATAAATATACTCATCGTAATAAATCTAGTAGACACTATGTATTCTTTAATTTAAAAAAAATAAAAAAGTACACACAAAATGTAAAAAAAAGTACAAGCTAGTAGGGTAATATAGGCCACCTACCACACACTACTAATCCATTTCCATTCCCTCCAAATTTAGAATGATAAAATTGCAACATAAACAAATGCAAAAAGAGGTCTAAACAAACTACCAAATAAAAAGAGGTCAGACTCATTGTTATGAACATGTTCAAGACTTCAGTATAGAGGCATGGTAATTACCACAATATTCGCATGCACACAATCAGTAAGAATTTCCAAGTTTCCTCAGTCCTTGTAAGACCTCACGCAAATTTTAATTTAGGCTTTAAAAATCTTACCTGAAGCAAGCTCATGGCGTAAGTAATGTAGTTCCTCATTCTCCCCTGACTAGTAATACGGATCTCATTCTCATCGATTGGAGTTTCAGCTCTCGGCTTCTCCACCTTCTGGTACCGATCCATCTAGCCACCGAACAAATAACACAAAACACATCAAAAGCATCAGCAACAACATCGCGCATGCATAAAAACAATCAAAAAGAAAAAACCGCACAAAAACCACTGAAGTAGAGAAAAGAAAAATCAGTGAAAAGGAAAAAACAAGGAAGAATTGATCCACGAGTTACCGCTATATCTAAGGATAGAGTTTCCTTTGCGAACGAACACAAAGAACGAAGCCCTCTTCTACGGCTTGTATTTTCTATTGCGCCCTAACCTGGTTGCTGCGATGTGTTTCACTTTATATACCTCCTAACACCCGACACCCTCTCTCTCTCCAAACTACCCTAACCAACTCACTCTTTTTCCGACTCTTCTCCAAAACCCCTACCCAAACCTCTACTTAATGGGCCAAGAGCCCATTCCCAATGGATCATAATAATAAACCATCTTTCTCTAGTTCCGCGTAATCTTTCAATAGTGCACAACCTTGTACAGATATATTTCTTTTAATTAATAAGTGTTTTGTTGAATAATAGAACTCAACTGCTTAAATAATCTATTTTAAATTTAAAAATCAATGCAACTAACTTTTGATAAATATTTTATTTCCTTAAAAAAAAAAAAAAAATTAAAAAAAATTATCTGAAGTTATGACGAGGAATTTGAACTATGATTTACTTGATTCCAATCTGTGTTGATTTCTTATTTCTTATATTATTTTAACAAGTATAATAATTATTATGTTTTAAAAAATAAAATAAAAATTACATAACATGATATTGTATTAATAATTTTCTTGTTTATTTTAAAAATTATTTTAATTGAATTTCATGATTTAACTATATGTAACATTTTTATTATTACATATAAAATATACAACTTTATAGTTGTTATTTTTTCATTTTTATATAGAAAATTCTAACTTTTTAAATAAAAAACTTAATTATTTGATCAAATACATTATCATATCATCTCATTAACCAAATGTAATTGTGAAACTTCTCAGTTTAAAAACAACTACATATAAACGGATAATTCTTCAATCTTTATCTTTACAATACTATTTATATTTTATTTTTTGAATCATATCTTTTTAAATATAAAATTAAGATGTTTATTTAAGAACATAGATGATTTGATCTTATCACATGTAATTCAAGTAATTTATTCAATAAAAAAAATTGAATCAATCATTTTTAATATAATCATCGTATGTTTGTGTACTTAAAAATAATTAAAAACTAATTCATACAAATATTGGTTAAAAAATTATAATTTACAATAAAAAAATATATTCATCATTAAAAATATATTTTTAGGAGTGACAACAACCAGGAAAATTAAATTAATTTTAAGCAAAAAAAATATTTATCAATATTTATTAAAAAATATATTAGTACTTTACCCGGTTCTAGTTCTCAAAGGTTGGGTACATGGTATTGATTACTCTAAAGAATAAATTATTCTCATAGTACCTCTATCTGACCCTAACTCACCAATTGGTGATGGTTATTCCAAAGAAGATATTATTCCCAAAGTACCTGTATCTGGTCTTATCCCACCAAGGTTTTGTACTGGCTACTCCAAATAAGACATTATTCTCATAGTACTCATACTCGGTCCTATCCCACCAAGGTCATATACAGGGTACTGAATACTCCAAAAAAGATATATTATTCTCATAATACTCGTACCTGATCCTATTCCACCAAGATCGTGTACAGGTTACTGACTACTCCAAAGAAGACATAGTATTCTCATAGTACATGTACTTGACCCTACACTCCAAGACCATGTACTAGGTACATGTTACTCCAAAGAAGATATATTATAGTACCCAAACCCAGTCCTATCCCACTAAGGTCGAGTACTGCATACTAGTTACTTCAGAAGCTATACACATTAAGTCTTGAACCAATGCTTATTCAGGAGACCGAATGTTGAGGACCAACAACCAATAAGGGGTTTTGTGGTAATTTTAGCATTGTCACTGGATCCCAGAGACAACTAAAAAGGTTTCTTGGACCTAAAAGTCCATTCAAGTGGGACCTACAAGTAAAAAGATATAAATAATACATTGTTCTATGTATTCATCATATCATTATTATTTTTTGAAATTTTCTGACATCACTAGTGCTAACTTAGACATAAAAATGTCTTTTGCTAACACCTCTGCATCTTAGACAGCATCTATTGAAATTAGAGGATAATCAAACTAGAAGACCGGTTATCGAAAGAGTTAAAAACTAGGCAAAATACAATTTCATCCTACAATAATCATTTTTATTAGTTATTGATTCTACTTATGAATTAAAATCGTTGAATCTAAATTTAACAACCCTTCTTCCTGAAGTGTTTAGTATGACATGATTTTAGAATAATGGAATCTGTATGCTTTAGATTAAGACAATTTTTGTCATGAATTGTGTAGTTTTTATTTTTTCAATCCAAGTTGACTGTGGTCAAATCCTACGGCAATTCCTTGACCCTACCATCAATAAACCCACAGATTTTATGCTTGCAAATGGTATTATTTTGAAAATTCCTGGGCAGCCATAGCTAGCAACAAACAACCATTAATGGATCAAAACTGTCCTCATCCCATATTCAATGGCAAGTGGTGAAAAAGTGCATTTTTGGAGGGTAAAGTTGCTTACTTAAATACACACGATAAATATTATTCGATTGGTTTTAAAGGAACATAAGAAAAATTACGGTGAGAATATGATGCATGCATTGCAAGTTGCAAACTATCGAATGATGTTTGATAAAAGTAGATCTAATGCATAGAACACGGAAAAATATCTACCTGCAACTGTGGATGTTACTTTATTTTCATGGATTCTAATTCAATTGGTGAAGAAAAATTAAGTGAAGAACATGTTACTTCCAAGATTCATCTGGCTATCATAAGGTAGAAGAAAGGAAGATGAATAGAAATGAAATGAAAAAGTGTCTAATAAGCAATAATTAGCATTGGAGAAAGCATTGTGAAAGAGAAACTTCAAAGGAACCTCAGTGTTGACTGCAGAGAGATGATAGAGTAATACCAATATCTGGGAGTTAGGTTGGGACCTTAAATTCTAAAGCTTGACACGACGCTGACTCACACCGCATAACATAAAGTTCATAAATATTATTAAATTACTTTCGTGTATATATATAACAGATTTAACATGATTAGTGTAGAGGTTAAAAATATTGTATATAATTATTTCTAATTAGATAAATAAATTACTTCTAATTACAGTGTTCATAATGAAATCAAGATCGATCATGCTAATATATTATCATCTTGTACTTTGCTATTTTAATCCATTATTGGACTTCTTTTTTCAAAATAGATGCAACATTAGAACTTTTCTCAAAAGTACTATCCTAATGCATGTTGGCCTTTGACTTTTTAAAAAGTTATTTTGAGCTATATTATTCATAGAACAACTCATAATTTATATATATACGTAAAAAAATGCAAACATTTTATATAATATTTTTATGTCCAATCTATCTTTATGCATCGAAAAATTTAGTATATCACATACTCTACTATATACCCTTTCAAATGCAAATGAATCAATTCAATGACAAACACTTCTACAGGAAAAAAAAAAGTACAAGGAAGAATAGACAAGTCAGGTGAGATTTGGTGAAGTTAATGGGCCATCCAGCAGAAAGAAGATAATGTGATACAATTGCAATTTTTGTACATATATTATTATTATTATTATTATTATTATTTTAATTAAATAATTAGTCTAAAATAATAATGTGGCATATTTGATAAATTTATTGATTTTAAAAGAGTTATCTTAAAGATAATATCTAACATAATTTCTGATAATATTCAAATTTTATATCAATAATTAATGTATAAATATATTAAATGTTACTAAATTAAATTGGGTTAAATATGTTTTTGATCCCTTAACTTTCAGTGAATTTTGGAATTAGTCTATTCCGAAACTTTGGACCAATTTATTCCTTCATCTTTCAAAATACGTGGATTTAGTCATTTTAATCAAATTTTGTTATATTTATTTGACATTTCAATCGCGTTTCATAATTGTATTTAACTTAACATTAAAGCAAAAATGTGTCAAACAATATAAAAAAACAATATAAACAACTCAAACACAATCCTCAAATGATTAAATAAACCTAACAAAATTTGATTAAAAAATACTAAATACACGTATTTCAAAATATGAATAACTAAATTGGTCTAAAGTTTTGAAATTGACTAATTTAAAAATTCACTGAAAGTTATGGCACTAAAAACATATTTAACCAAATTTAATTTAATTTACTATTTTTTAATATGTTGAAATTTACTTTAGAAACCAAAAGAATTTGTGGAGATCAAATCTAACTTCTTTTTGTAAATTCTAATTATAATATGACTCACGAAAATACGTCTTTTGGTGAATTGGAATGGAAATGGTTGAGGTAAACTATTAATAAATTTGATAAGTGATGTCATATAAAGTTAAAGAAAAATAGAAAAATAAGATAATATATAAAATAGTAGGTAAGTGAAGGATTATAATTATTTTTTTTTCTAATTTAAATCCAAAGAAAGAAAAATGAGAATGAGATGCGTGGTGTACACTATTGTAATCTTATCCTTTTACATTTTTTGCTCTGTGTGGGGCCATTGAATATAGAGAGAATAACACTAAACATATTTATGTTTGTTGGTCTATGATCACAGTACCATAAATTATAATTCATTACCTTTGTGACCACTTTTGCTTTAGAATTAAATGAACTTGTTTTAACGTATTTGATTTTAAGATATTCAATAATCATGGAGATAAATACACATTTTTAATCTTTAATTTGGAGTTATATTTAAATAAGATTTTAAAATATATTTTTATAAAAAAATATTTTTTAAAGCCTCTTTTAGAAGACTTTTATGAATACAATTTTGTAACTTGGATTTTAAAATAAAAAAGTTATATTTTGAAAGGTTTTAGTAAATTTACAACAATTTGAAGATTCCGAGCATGTAAACAAAAAGATCATAATAAATACTATATATTTCTATGGTAATATGTTTATTTACATATTATCCTATCATATTAAAAAAATTAATAATTTTTGTTGCCAATTTTTATCTTGGCAAAAACAGAAATTATTGTTAAATAATAATATTATCATACAAAACTAATGTTGTGAACCGAAAATTTTAAAAATTACTAAAAAAATATATAGAGATAAATAAAAGCAAAGCCATGTACAATTGTTATAAAGCAAGAAGACAAAAGAAACATATATTTAAAGAGTCTCGTTATCTTTTTCATTCAAATTGATATAATTTATAAAAACACTTCCTCAATGATTTATGAAGAACGAATTTTACTAAGTCATAACTTTTTTATAAAGACAAATATAAAAAAAAAATACAGAAAATTGAATTTGTCTTATGCAATTAAAGGTAATATTTTTGTTAACTCCTCTATTGCATAGTATCTATTTTTACATAAATATCTAATGATTCTTTTTAATACTCTAACCTTGTTCAAAAATTCATTTTTTTAGTGTTTCTCTTCTATTTTGTCTTATTTTCACTTATTATTTTTTCACATATTAATAGTTGTTATTGAAACTTTTGATAAACGAAAATGTTTAAAAATATAGTAAATTATAATAATTTCATTAGCAGTGATAAGATGAGTATGAGAAATGTGATAAAAAGTAGTGAGTTAAAGTGTATATTTCATCGTTGTAAACCATTGGGGACTTGATCATGCTAACTCACACTTAAAAAAACTCTTTTTATTATTTAACTATGACAATGGCCTAAAAAATAATAGTAGAAAGTAAGAGTCTAGAAAAACATGATAAAAATAATTACTTTAAAACATTATAAATTTGATGAGAGGAACACTATTATTATATTTTACTAATATATTTAGATGAAATTGTTTTGTATATACAAATTAAAAGTTACACGTAATACAAAAAAAAAAATCAATAAGCAAAAATAATTCATTGAAATTTGTATAATTAAAAATATTATATTATTGTTTCTAAATTTTTAAAATCTCAATTAAAATATAAAAAAAATTCTTTTAATGTCATAAAAGACCTAAAATAGTTAAAGTAAAAATGTTCTTATAAACGAAACTTGAATATTCTATTATTAAAATCTTGAGTTTATAAATAGAAAAAAGTAATTATTTAAGTCTTATTTTATAAAGACTAACATTTTTTTTAAGATTCTCGTATATTTATTCACATTTTAGAATATTATAGTCCATCTTAAAGAATATATGGTAGAGTGTAATAATCTTATCAGGTCATGATCTTACTAATATTGTGGAAATATATTGTGAATTGTTGATTTGATATTTGTGTAATGTTAACATAATTATTTTCAAGGAGAAAACAATATGTTAAAACATTTTATAGATCGTATATTGAATGAGGATTTCGAAAAGAAATTATCTTTAACTTTACTAATATCAAAATACTGCATAGAAAAATATATTAGTTGATAAGAGTCAATTAAGGTTTTTGTAACCTAACTTGCAGTATAACAAAAATTGTCTTATAAGTCACAAAAAAATAATTTTACTAATATTTGAATTATATAGAAAAATATATTAGTTGATAAAAGTAAGTGAAAGTTTTTGTAACCAGACTTGGACTATAAAAAAATAATTTTATCTTTTAAGTCACAAGAAATCTAATTTATGTGTGAGTAAAAGTAGTATGATAAATGTAAAATTTTTAAGTCTAACTTAACGAATAAGTTTTTTATAAATAAATATTTTTTTTCTTATTAAATAATATTAATCAAATGATGGATGTGATTTTAAAAACGTGTGATTATAAGAATTGTGAATTAATAAATATATTATACTTTTAAAAAGAAACTTCCTCTTTATATATTTTTTTATTGTTTTAAATTGTGAAAATATTATGTTAGACAAGTGTAAAACATGCTTCAAGTGAAGATGGTCAACTTGAGGAAAGATTATAGAAACTTTTTTATCTGTAACATAGTAGTATAATCATATGTATATATTTATATTTTAAATTCTTCATAAAAAAGTTATATTTTATGAAATATTTTAAAAAATATATGTAATTAAATATATGCATAATGGAATGAACAATACTCATGTAAAAGTTATATGGGAAATTACAACGCAACCATCCTTTTCATAAAGAAAAAACCTTTAAAATTCTGTTTAAATTCCATCAGAATACATCGTACAACATGTCAAATAGGTATAGTATAGAATATAAATTTCGAGTCTGGTTTATGTATCTAAGTAAAAATGAACTCTCATAACATTTTTTATTTAATTATCATCACCAACGAAATGGAAATTACATTTATATTTCTTCAGAGAACTAGGGATGCGTAACTAACCCATATCCAAAACTAATATTATATTAATCAAATTGAGTTACTTGTTGAGGGTTACGAAAGAGACAAGTTATTAAAGGTAACAAAAAAAATAGTTATTTATGATTTAAAACAACACTACCAATGCTAATGTGTAAAGTAAGAAGAAAAAATGGTGAGGCTTTTATGAGAGCTTTCCTTGTCACATACGAAACAGTATACGATTTGAGGAAAAGTTTAAAACCCCACAGATCGCAACTTCATCATCAATCAAAAACCCTTTTCTTCTCCTCTCTCCCGTTACCGTTACAATCACCGTTAACGGTGTCTTCTCCACCCAAAGCTCAACAAGCTGGACATGCTCGACTCCGTTCTGCTGGCGCTGTTCTTGCCATGCCTTGGCATGACCGCCGTTTTCATCGTTTACATGTGTCTTCTATGGTACGCCACCACTCACCACACCGATCCCCCGCTACCGGCGAAGCCCGTCTCCGACGGCGGCCTCTCGCCGTCGCAGCTCCAGAAGCTTCCCTCGATCACCGGGAAAGACCTTCTCACGGGCTCCGAATGCGCCGTCTGTCTCGACGACATCGCCAGCGACCAACCCGCTCGACTGGTTCCCGGTTGCAACCACGCCTTCCACGTGGAATGCGCTGACACCTGGCTCTCCAAGCACCCTCTCTGCCCTCTCTGCAGAGCCAAACTCGACCCCACCGCGCTTTTCTCTTCCGAAGAAAATCCTTGCTGAGAGACAGAGCGAGTCTAAGCCTAAGCCTAAGCCTAAATCATGGTGTTTTTGTTTCCTTAATTAGATTCAAACTCTTCGCCACTGTACAGTTTCTCATCTCTCATCTCGCATTGTTGGATGGTAGATCCTTTTGGCTTTGTTTCTGAACACGCGAGTAGTGTGTTCCATGCAGCACCGGAGTGAGCCTTTCTTTCTTCTTCTTCTTCTTCTCTCTCTTTAATTATTACCAGTAATTTGGGGATGGGTGAAATGTGTTTGTTTGCTTCTTCTCAGAAGCATTCTCTGGAACCTTTTTTCGTAGATGAAAAGATGAATTTTCAATTTTTTATTGAGTGAGAGAGAAGAGTATGGGTTCTTGCTAGAAGCAATTGATTGAATCATGCAAGGGATGATGCTTTCCTTTTCTTGTGGGGTTGAATCATCTTTTCAGTGGTTTTTCCCAACACACAGTGACATAGAAAATTGAGTTATACACATATAGAGAAAGAGCACAAAGGGAAAGTGTTTTTTTTTTTTTCTTTTTCCTTAGAGAAATAAAATGAATAACTGTATAATTTTTAAACATTATTATTATTTATTGAGTATAACCTTATATTGTAACGAAAAGAATTAATGAACAGAAGCATTAATATCTGAAAATGGCGGTTTGTGGAGAGATTTTTTGTTTTGTGTTGATTAACAAACATTGGTCTTTCACGCATATTGAGACAGGTGGTGGTAATGAATGAATAGAACAACATTATTTTGTTGTCCTACTTATAATTAGAATGAAGCCATACCTTGAATGACATGACACATAAAAAATAATAACATAAACAAACAAATGAATATAAAATGTGGTTGGGACATTCTTATCTCAATCAACCCAGTGTCTCCTCTGGTCTTAAAGGAAACAACAACTCCCATGCCACCTTAACCCTTAATCACTGCTTTTTCACAATTAATTTAAAACAAAAATAAACACCTTTTCTATTTTAATTTTATCATCCAAATCAATTCAACGCATACTTTTTCTTTTTTTGGTTAATTTTATATAAAATTTTATTTCTCACAGAATCTCTGATCAGTACCCTAACTCTTTAATTCAAATTAGACATCCATTTTTAAACTTGATTTGTAAGATAAGATGAGTAAGAGGGTATGCATGTATATATAAATTAAAAGATTATCGCCTAATTACATTTATAATCAAAAGGGTGATTTTTTTTTTATGTAAAACAACTCTGTAATGAACCCTCATAATTTTTTTATCTTATCTACGATAAACTGACATTAAAAAAGCAATGCGATGAATGATATTAAACAATAATTGTGATGGTATGATTATCGATGAGAAGGTTTGGCAACAAATCCACTAATCAGTGACCCCTACCCTACACTGGAATGAGATAATGAATTTTCTGCTATGTGGTCCTCACAAATAGCATTTGGTTGATCACAAGTGGGGAAGGGAGGGAAAAAGAAAGAGATTTAAAAAAAATAAAAGAAAATTGTTTAGAGTGAAAGAGAAATGTATTAAAATTCTTCCTCGTTTGTTTTTGTTTCTCTTTCAAAAGTGGAGTGAATTAAATTAAATAATATTTGGTTAGTGATTTTATTTAATCATCTTAAGTTGCTAAATATCTTTCCTTTTTGTTAAAAAGTTGGTAGTTAATGTATAAGGAAGGATAAAGATGAGAAGTTGATGAGATCCAGCTATGAGCACACAAAACCAAATACAAACCGAGAAAGAGACAAATTTGAACTCAAAGTGCTTGCTTTCTTCTTTCTTCTTCCTCTTTCAAAATAATTACTATAGTTAATATTGACTTTAGATTGTTTACTGATTTTTTTATACTGTTATCTGCTTAACATTAAAAGTATATTGTATTAGTATTTTAAATATTTTTTTAATATATTTAAAAATGTCAAAATTAATGATAAACAGTGTATTATGAAGGTATAGTGGAGGAACAATACAAAAAAGACCTAAGAGAGAATTCAAATTCATTAATCTTCATATCCCTCCTTTTGTTTTAAAAAAAAAAAAAGTAAAGACAAAAAATATGGTTTTTAGTTGGACATATAACTAGGCTCAACATTTTTTTGCAACATTGTTGTTCAAATTGTTTACAATGTTATAAACATAATTTAGGTTACGAAAACTTGTAAAAAAGTAATGAAATTATTAAACCTTTTCTAACTTATTAGTTCTTACAAAATTTTAACAATATAAAGTTGAAGATATAATATTTCGCAATTATAAAAAGATATTAAGTCAATATATATAAAAAAAAATAAAGACAAATACTGTTTTCTTTTGCCAACGTTTTTATAGTCATTCATGGATAACTCATCACGTCATCACTGTTTATATGCTTGGGTAAGATTTAATAAAATTGATTTTGAAGTGAAATAATCTATTTTAAAAGTAAGTTATAGTAATATTTTTATCAAATGAAAAAAAAAAAGATTCAATTCAAAGTTGATTCTAAATTATAATTATTTCTTCAGTGTGGAACATGTGAATTATCTGTCTAAATATACGTTAATTAATATTCCAATATAATTTTATTTGATATAATAACATGAGCTCAATTACCTATAATGTTTTTATACAGTACAGAGTCTATCAAAACTTATTTTAACTTAAAAAAAATTAATTTCTTAGGATCGAATATATTAACTTTTCAATTATATAATTAAAATAATAACAAAACTCCATTACTATAATAATAGCAAATTACATGTGTTATTTTGAATATTTTATATTGGCTGTGAAACTGTTGCTACTACTATAGAAAGTTGGAATAATTAATGTTTCTACGTTGTTAATAATTGATACAGAAAAGCAATACATTTTATGTCACCTAGAACAAGAATTAATGTAAAATAAAAATAAAAGAAAATATTATATTATGAATTTGGAAGAACTTCTACTGCATCAATTATGACTTGACATTGACGTGGAAAGATACACTATCTATAGTAGTAGCAACAGTTTCACAGATATAAAAGATATTTCCATTATTATGACATTGCTACCACATTTCATTTCATAACAAGCCTTTCCTTTTTTATACAATAAGCACAACGAGAAATATATTTTTCTTGGATTATATATATATGGGAGAAATTAAATTATATTAATATAATTTTTATCAAATATTAAAAGGTTTGGTGTCTTTTAATTGGATCATATTTGTTTAAAAATTTACTGTGACATTACAAAATTTTCAAAGATATATATACATAAATTTATTTAATATAATTTTTAGATGTTTCGTTTATATGTATGTATAATTTGATATTATGTATATTTTGTAAAATATAAAGAAATATAATTTGTATTACCACCTTGTTCATTTTTTAATTTTAATAAAGTTTAAATTACAATAAAATGATTTTTGTTTTTTTGTTTTTATATAAAGTAAGGTTTGACGATAGAAAGAGCAAGGGAGAAAGTTGTATTGTATCGTGCAGAGCTATGCAACAAGATTCTAACTATTCCCGACAACTTCACAACATGTTACTTTTATCAAAATGCGATGCTACTTGTTTCCAATAAAAAAAAATTCACTTTTGCATTTAACACATTTTTATTTTAAAGTATCCATTACCTTTATTTTTTATATTCTCATCATTTTTCTTAATATTTGTGGGAGAGATATAATCAAATTATAATTTTTATTTATTTTTTAATTAATGTGAAATCTCTACCACATTCTCATACTCTTGTATAATTAAGATGACCTAGTTACGAAAGTTGAGAGTTTTGTAACCAATTACAAAGTTGATGATAGTTTAATTAAAGAAATGTGAAATGGTTTACTAGCAACAGATGAGAATCTGTGGAGGGATGAGTGGGTTTAGAAGTGTGATTCCTATTTATGGCCCCATGCACCCAACTTTTTATCTTCTTCCAAATCCTAATTGAGTTTTGATGTGATTATGCTTTATATCACTCCCTTTTCCAGGATTAGGGTCAAATATTTTTCTTAAGCTTATATGAAGGATAATCTTAAGGAAATCCTTTCAATAAATCAACATAAATAGGACAATAATGTCTTGGATATTGAATTTATTATGAAGGTTTATTAGCATGAAAAACAACAAACACATTTGTAATCTATAACAATATATAAAGGGAATTTATCTTTTTGTGTCCACTTTTCAAAATACCGATTTTACCCTTTAAATATAACAATTTATTAAATTTTAAAAAATTGAGCGTTACTTCTACAAACTTTTTATAAAATCAGATGTCTCTGCTTCTTCTCTTCTTCTTTATTTATCAATGATTATTCTTTTATCTGTTCTGATATATTTCACTTTATTTTTAATAAATATAATTTTAAAATATATATTAACTTAATAACATTATAATATTATCACCTACTAATATAATATCCCGCATTTTAAAAAATACATACACACAGGTGCGATAGCGCCTGTGTTCTGCTAGTTATAGTTAATGTCGGAGTTGTTGTGCTTCTAATTTATTTAAAGGTTTGGGCACATTGATATTGATAAATTAAATAGAGGGATTATAAAAAAATTTGAAAGCATATATTTTTATATGCATATTATATGAATTTTTCTACTTGTAAATAGTTTAATGAAATTTTGTATGTACTTTATATGCCATTTATTGATGTGAGGTGATGCCAAAGACATAGATGTTAAAGTTTCACTCAAGGAAAAGAACAATTATTTGTTGACAAAAGAAATAGACGTTAGTGATGGTAGGTATATGAAACGTGATGTTTTATTCCATGTTAAAACACATCACTCGTATGATGATAGTTTAGAGTTTTATTTTACACATTTAGTCTCTAAGAATAAATTTGTTAAAAGAGTATTAATTTGGATGTGTAGATAATTATAATAAATATTTGAAAAATTGAAATAATATCAGAGTTTAGAGTTTGAATAGATTTGAAGAATTTTTTTTAGTAAGAGAAAAAAATATGAAGAATGATTATTTTCCGTTCTCCATTTTGCAGTCAAACAAAAGACATAATAGCCTGTTAGTAACATAACTAGTGCAAAGAAAAGGGAAAAAGAAAAGGATAATGTCTAATAGGATGTTTCCAAAATGAAACAGAATCTAATTACTCTCATATTTGAACTTATGATCAATGACCACAAAATCTTGCATCCATGGACTGCTTCTCCTTCCTATATATATATATATATATATATATATATATATATATATATATATATATATATATATATATATATATATATATATATATATATATAAAGATTTAAAAGAACCTAAAGATAGTTTAATGGATCAAAGTTTTAATTAACCATCATAGGTTTGTTCTAAGAAATATTAATGTCAAATTCCTCACTGTACAGGTTGCTTGATCTTCAACATCAGTCCAAGACAGAAGTTTGATGCAATCATGCAAGAGTGATAATTTTAGTAACTAACAACTGGAAAATGCAGATTAATCGTTCGTTGACCTTCTCTAACCCACAAGTACCCTATAGATTACAACACAATCGAGTATAATCACATTCAACTTTCAAATGCAACAATCAGTAGGGCGAAGTAAAGCCAGGGCATCATACACAAGAAGCTAAATTTTGGGGTGAATAAGGGGTGACTACCATTGAGAGAGTGAAAGCTTGTTGGAGTTACGAAGAGAAAAATCATAGTTTGTGTTGATCCCATAAGAGTGCTTTACACAGTTCTCATCGATTCATAAATAATACATACACTAACCTTCTGTAAGCTAAACAAAAACAAACTCGGAAAATTGCTTGGCCCAAAAACCAAAATGCCAAATCTTGTTTATTATATGTTCTACAGTTGACATCCTGGTCCAGATTCAATGAAAATTTCATCGCATATTACCCTCTCGCAGGACATCAATCATATTATACAATCTCTTCTCATCCTTTGCTTCAATCTGCATACATGAAGTAACCCAATAAAGGATCGTATACAGAGAATGATTGAGCAAGAACAACTTTTGGTAGTTAAAATTGTTTTAACAGATGAAGGGCATTCTCAATCATAGGTTAAGATGGATAGTCAGAAAAGATGGTTAAATCATATGGAAATATAGTACCTTCTTAGCAAGAAACAATACAGCATCCACAGTGCCTTCTGCATATATTGATCTACCACAAACATTATGTTGGAATTCAAAAGAAACCCTGCAACAATGTTTTAAAGAAACATAATATAAGAAGAATAAGTAGTTAGTGACAAGTCGAAATATGTCAAAACATATAATAAAAGAAAATGAAAATATTAATCCATACGTGTCATCCGGTGATGTCAAATGATACATATGAAATGCATGACCGGACAAATGCTCCTCTGGGACTCCAACCATTTCAAGTTGTTGCCTGGGATCCCTGATCAATTTTATCTAAAGATAATTCACAAAAGGAAAGAGGAAAACAAAATCCAATAAGAATTTGTAGTTCTTATAAGGGTTAAATATGTTTTTGGTCCCTCAAGTTTCAGCGAAATTTGGAATTAGTCCCTCATCAAAACTTTTGACCAATTTAGTCCTTCATCTTTCAAAATGCGTGAATTTAGTCATTTTAACCAAATTTTGTTAAGTTTATCTGACATTTCAAACGCATTTCATGATAGTATTTAAGTTAACATTGAAGCAAAAATATGTCAAACAGTGTAAATAATTTAAATACTATCATGAAATAACTTGAAACGTCAGATAAACTTAACAAAATTTGGTTAAAAGGACTAAATTCACGCATTTTGAAAGATGAATGACTAAATTGGTCAAAAGTTTTGATGAGGGACTAAATCCAAATTTCGCTGAAACTTGAGGGACTAAAAACATATTTAACCCTTCTTATAATATGAAGACCACAACAGGCAACTTGTTGGAAATATAAAGTCACGCACGCTAGTCTAATCTTAACTGAGAGTTCACGTAATAAGACAACTTAGAAATGGAAATTCACTTACAAGTAGCAAATGATTAGAAACTAGAAAAAATTCCCAGTGAACTACACCGGTAATACCAAGATACATGTTAGTCTGCTAAACTCAAACCACACATAGACGCACACAGTTCAACCAGAAAGGAGTTTAGCTAAAGTAAAGAGTATACATGGCTATACAGGGACGAACCATGCAATTTCATCTAACACACCTGATCCATATCAAAAGACACCCCCAGTTTGTTGAAGCAAGAAATTACAGCCTTCGCAGTTCCAGATGCATCAACTTTGCTTGCTTGATGGGACTCCAGTACCTACAACTTTGACGATTGCATCAGATTTTAATATTACATCAAATAGAAGATTTAAAAGAGAAGCGTCATTAAAATTAAACGGTTTCTAAAACTAAACGAGAATTTTACTTAAGAATCACTAATCCTAACATTTTTTTATTCAAAATAAAACAATATGCCTTGAGAAATTCCTGTCACAAACTAGTAGCAATGTAGAATGTGATATACCAACTTTTGTTCAGAGATAAATCTGTTTGAATTCTTTTGTATCGTCAATACATATGATTGTAAGTACAGCTTTACTGTAACTCTCTTTCCAATTGTAGACAGCAGCACATTACTCTCTAGAACAAGGATTACCAGTCCTACTAATTAGCAATTTAAGCACCTAATTTAGTTGCAGCGCAGTCATTTCAAGTTTCAATCATTTTAAAAACATTGCTGTTTTATTTGTACAATATGACTATTTGGACCTCTTTTGGTGACTTGTGATTTAGTTTCACTCGAAACAGAATAGAAAGACACACGTGGAGGAAAAAGATGAGTGCCCCCTCCCCCCAAAAAACACAAAATAATAATATTTTTGTACTTCCGCGTTAGGCTGAACAGAGACAATTCAAACATGGTGAACTAAGGTATCTAAGTGTTCCGAACCAAACTTTTCCAAACCCCAAAATGACAATGCAAGAGTTACCTGTAAGGAATACCCTGAGAAGGCTCCAGGAAATTGCTCTGCCATAATTTCCATAGCTGCAAGAAAAGCAACAACCTAAAGGGAAAAAATATAGCAACATAAGGATGACAAAATACAGGACTGTTAAAGACATG
>Ga0214542_1005267_pt1 | contig 24797 bp, 16 predicted proteins | sample CNSS1metaG_FD_160096 | JGI IMG/M metagenome (GOLD analysis project Ga0214542, IMG submission 160096) | Root nodule microbial communities from cowpea collected in UCLA plant growth center, Los Angeles, California, USA - CNSS1 | ecosystem: Host-associated > Plants > Roots > Nodule | place: USA...
GCCCTAGCGCCGCCATCACCGCCCACGCTCCAAGCTTCCAACCGTCACCCAAGAGCATTAACCTTAACGTCGTCACTTCGTTCACTAAAAGCAGAGGTTTTTTCTCTTCTCTTCATGCCTCTACTCGCGCCTCCGCTCACGACTCCGCTCGAGCCTTCGCTCACGACTCCGTTTGCGCCTCTGATTCTCTAACCTCCTCCCCTCTTTTTATCTGTTTTATTTTTTCTTGATTTGGGTTTATTCCAAGGATGATTAGGGTTGTTTGGGGGTATTCTAAGGGCTTGTTGAAACCATATAGAGTTGCTGAAATGACTGTTTAATTTTCTGAAATGATTTTCTTTTTAGTGTTCATTTTGATTTGGGAATGGAAAATTGAAATTTTGTGGAGTTGTTTTCTAGTTTGTGTAATTTGTATTGCTCATTTGTCTTTAATTGTTGTGTATGTTGTGTATGCCTATTGAATTTAAGGCAAGTTTAGGTAAGGAGTGTGCGTGCACTTCTGTTTTTCCTTTCCAGTTTAAAGTATTAGATTAGAACTGATCTAATATCTCTTGGACATATTACATCGTTGTATATTAGATCGGTTACGAAATTGATTTAATATGCGTTCTAAAACCGATCTAATATATATATTTTACACTAGTGTTCATTCAAAGAATTATAAAATAAAGGACAAAACATATATATTCTATCCTCAAAACAATTAAATTGAAGAGTTAACTAAAATAATTAGTTAACCAAAGTATTCATTCAAAGCAATTATAAAATAAAGGACAAAACATATATATTCTACACAAATATAAACTTTGGTCTTAGTCTTTTAACTTCTTTTAACTTGTTTTTTTATAAGTTTTAAGTATTCTCATAGGGTGTGTATCATTAATTCAATTCTGTTATCAGAATATGCAACCTAGAAAACAAGCATATTACTTTATAACACCATAGAAAAAATTCATGATTTAGGAAGGAGATCGTACAAACAAGAGGAAAGGTTTACTGTCCTCAAAAGCATTAAATGAACAATAGTTAACTAAAAACTTGGTTAACAAAAATATTCAATGAAAGAAATTATCAAATAAAGAATATCCACATCATTGTGGGAAGCCAGTAATACAGTAAGATCCGAGAAATTTAAATAATTAAATAAATAATTATTTAATAAATGCGGGTGTTGGGAACCTTTATGGTAATTAATGATGGAGTTTATGACATGGAATAGTATTAGCTCACATGGTTGAGAGTACTTAGTTATTATGAGGAGACTTAGGTTCGAGTCCTATGGATGTCATTTATGTCTTATCATAATTCTTTATTATTTTGGTAATATGCTTGATCATGACGAGTGATAATGTAATCCTAAATGCATAGGAATTATTATGAAACGTGAATGGGTTGATTGGTTGTGCAATGACTTGACAATGGTGTGGTGGTGGGTTCGAACTTGGGCTAGAGTAAAGAGTGATAAACCCATTTGAATCTTTCTTAACATGCTTCTTGTTATTGGGCCTTTGATTGGGCTTGGACCTTGAGGTGCATGTGAGCCATGGATTGGGCCTAGAGTGGACTCATCATCTCCTTCCCCTTAGAAAGGATTTGTCCAACAATCGGATTTTTGAAGAGACATAATCAAAGGATCTATTTGTGCTCAAAGACGGAAAACAGTTACTTGGAAATTTTTTCAAAAAAGGGTGCATTCGCCGCTTTTTTTGGATAAAATTGAAAAATCAATATTCTTTTCTTTTCATAGTTTAAAATCAATGAAACGATTTTTTATGTTAAATATTTGGATTCGTAAAAAGACAAAATTAGTCAGCAAGAAGGTCAAATTGATAAGCATTATCATTGAATTTCTTGATTATTTGGAATGAACCATCACCACGAGGACAAAGTTTGTATTTTCGCAAATGTGGAAACCTTTCCTTTCTTATATGTGACCAAACTAAGTCACCCTCATTAAAACTCCTAGCTCTATTGGCTTTATTGTTATACTTGGAAAATTTTTTAGTTTGAGCTTGAATTTGGTTTCTCACATTTTCATGTAAATCCTTTATGAACTTAGATTTAGATGATTTAGATACCCATTCTTTATGGATGAAATCAAAAGAAGTAGGAAGTGGTATCAAATTTAGAGTTGTGATAGGATTGAAACCATGAACAACCTCAAAAGGAGAGAGCTTGGTGGTGCTATGGACCACACGTTTATATGCAAATTCAATGTGAGGAAGATACTCATCCCAAGATTTATGGTTGCCTTTAAGGATGACCCTCCAAAAGTGGCTAAGGAACTTAGTATCTCTATCAGACGCAATGGTTTTGGGAAGACCATGAAGACGAACCACTTCTTTGAAAAAAAACTTTGCAATATTGCTAGCATCATCTGCTTTGCGGCATGGTTTAAAATGTGCAATTTTGGAAAGATGATCCACTACCACAAAAATAGAATCAACACCCCTAGAAGTTCTTGGAAGTCCTAGGACAAAGTCCATGCTTATGTCCTTCCAAGGGGTGGAAGCAATAGGCAAAGGAGTATAAAGGCTAAAAGGCATTGTAGTAGATTTGGCATGTAAACATGTGATGCAACTAGAGCAATGTCTTTGGATCTCTTTCCTTAGGTGGGGCCAAGAGAATTTTTCTTTAAGCATAAGTTTTAGCAACCCCAAAGTGTCCCATAAGTCCCCATGTATTTCTTGTATAAAAAGTTTTATATGCGAACCATGAGGAATACAAATTATTCCTTCTTGAACAAATACCCATTGTTCACATAGAAACCTTCTTGGAACTTATGTTCACAAGACTTGTAAATAGGTGAAAAATATGGATCTTGAACATGCAATTCACAAACATTGTCAAAGCTAAGAATTTGAGAACCTAAGGTGGCTAGAAGAGTATATCTTCTTGAAAGTGCATCAACCACAACATTAGTTTTCCCTTTCTTGTATTTGATAATGTATGGGAATTGTTCTAGAAATTACATCCATTTTGCATGCCTTTTGTTTGTGGTAGTCTTTATTTCTTACCTTAATTTCTTGCTTGTCATATCTTGGCATTTGTCATGTTACATTTGAAATGAGAGAAATCACTTTGGAGTTCACCCCAAGTAAAACCCGGTTAGAGAGAAAAAACTATTGCAGAACCTTACAAACATCAACACCAATAATGTCCTAACAAGCATGATAGAAGTATCTCTTAATCCATCGAGACCTATTGCATTATCACCATTTTGAGCAAAAGCAACATGCATAATTTCCTCATGATTAAGACACTTAATCAGACTATTATTCTCATCATTAGAAATGAGAGTATGAATTCATTTAGCTATCAAATAATGCATTTGTTGACTTAAATTTGATTCGTTTTTAGAATACAAGTTCTTATAGAAATGTATTATATGATCCTTAATATGTTTAGAGTCCTCCAAAAGTTCACCATCCGCAATTAATTTAGTAATACCAACAACATGATTTCTCTTCTTAACAAAAGAGAAAGAAAATGTGTTTCCATCACCAATTGTAAACCAATTGATCGTGGGAGAAATCTTAATTTCATATTTCTAATCAATATATAAACTCTTAGATAAGAGAATGATAAAAATATTACCTTATGGAAGCTTTGTCAAACTCCAAGGCACTTTTCTTTGTTATATCTTCTTGTGAGACTAACAACCTTAGCAATCGAAACAACTAGTTTGGAGTATGCTAACTTCTTGTGAGATAACTCGAACAAAAACAGAGAGAATTTAATAAGATTAAAACCTAACTAATGAGCATAGATCTTAGAATATGCCCTCAATGACCCATGATCGAAGTCATTGAAGGAATCAAAGTGAAAACCCTAATCGTACAGTTGGTCACTCAAATAGAAAGAAGCAAGAGTAAATTCAGAAAGGCTAGAATAATTTGATGAATGTCATGCCAGAAACAGAGAAGGAACGATTATAGAACCAAATCAAACCTTTCTTCTTCTAAACGAGGTTGAAGTACCCATTCTTGCAAATGAAGGCGCAAACATATATGTGAACAGAGGCAAACGTAGACCAAGGCGCAAACGTAGACTGATAAGGGATGAGAATGAGGCGCCAACAAAAAGGCAACAAGAAACGTGAATGGAGGCGAAAGTTTATGCAAACGTTGTGAGAATGAAGTGATTTTGGGGTTTAGGTGATTTAGGTGTCAGTGATTTTGGAAAGGTAATATGAGTTAAGGAAATGTTTAAGTGTTGAGTGGGAAAATGAAATAGAAAAGAGAGGGAACAAAGTTTTCCAAAAAAAAGAAGAAAAAGGGGTACCGAGACAAAATTGGGATAGGGAATAATTTCATAAAATTAAAAAAGTAATGTTTTATATAAAATGACATTTCACAATGACATAATTTTAAATAATAGTATGACAATGTAAAAGACGGTGGTTAGAAACACCATATTATACATGTACATTATGGCAGTTATCAAACTAATGTATTATATTACAAAAAGTAACGATTTTAATTAATCGTCATGTTAAAAACGTTGTTATATACGTGATTTTTTGTAGTGAAAAAAAGAATAAATGAGAAGAATAATCCAAGAAAAATTTGTGCAAGAGAGATTCAAATCCATGAAAGAAGAGATAACAAAATAAGTAAATTTGTAGAATCTTTATATTATAGAATATATTCCTTTATTCTCTTGGAGTATCCTATAATCCAAACGAATTCTAGAGCTTGATCAAAGTTTGTACGATTAGAATGTCTTTTGGACAACTTATATCCAACACATGTCCCTCTCAAGTGCATATGGATGATTGTAACTTTTCCACTTCACCTTTTCAATAGCCAACTTATGCCTCATGTAGAGTAGTTGACACCTCATCAATGTCTTTTAAAAGACACTAGTACAAAAAATGATACTACATCGCTTATTTCGGCCCTATTAGATCGATTTTTTCCACCAATATTGTATCAGGCAATGTAGAAAGTAGAAGATATATTACATCGGTTCAAAAAAACCGATGTAATAGCGTTAACATATAGCCTTGGTTAAACTAGAACCGCTTTAATATTGGAAAAATTAAGCAATCAGAAAGAGGGAGATATTACATTGGTTAGTGTATGAACTGATGTAATTTCTCTTGGCAGTGTAAAAAATGCGCATATTACATCAGTTAGGTAGGAACCAATGTAATAGGGCCTATTTTTTTTTCAATACTGCATTTGTTTTTTTACCTACCCAATAACCTACAAAAGAGCAATACATTCTACATTCCAAACAATTCAAATTGTACCATTATAAGGTACAATAAAGTACTAAAGCCTATCAAAACTATTAGTCTAAATCTCTTATTCCATCTTACTATTTCTTTTGAAACAGTAAATTATCTCAAACAAACAGAGCATTAGATAGCCATTCAGTCAAAAGGCCTTTTTTCTTCTTCGACTCTCGAGCTTCATTGAATATTGTAGTAAATGCTTTAACTTCATGGACAAAGCTCGAAGGCACAACATTTTTGTCCTCTAATTTTGCAACTCGATGCAAAAGGGTTTGAAGCTTGTTCCTCTGTGTAAGGAGCTCATCGAGTAATCATGTATAAATGAACTTTGAATTCATTTATGAGTTGAGTTGATTTGAACTTTCGGGGTTGTGGGATCGAAGACGGACTTGCAGGAGTAGGAAAGAGTTGTTGAGGAAAAGCCATCAATTCAAGGATACTTAAGGGATCCTTGAAAAGTTGCATCGAGTCTAGTGGCATGGGTGCTATTAGAAACTTTGGAGATAGGTTCAGTGGTTTCTTCTATCGTGTTTTCCATCTCGTTACTCTCCTCGAAAGTTCGATCAGCCTTAGGAATAACTACTTCAACAGCCACATCGATTTAAGGATCTATAAATTATGTGCATGAATTAAAAGGTCAAACCTTAATGATAAAGAAGGAACTAAGGCTAAGAAAAAATGAGGGTCTAGGTCGGGTTATATGAATATAATTATTCGGCTTAAACCGGGTTTAAATGGTCGGGCTCGAAATTTAAATTATAGATCCGTGGATGTTTGACCTGACCCGTAATTTGAATATAAAATCAAAAGGTTTAATGTGAACCCTAGTTTTGAATCTTCACCAAAGTAGTGGTGGCTTCATCAGTTCACCTATCTTTGACACTTCCCTTTCTCATTCTGTGAAGAAGATGTTGTGTCGGTGGAGGTTTGACTCTGCATCATCGTGGTGGCTACGTATGTGGGTAGAGATTCGATGCAGTGTTATGGTGGGTGCGGTGCGATGCAGTAGTTATGGTGCAATGTAGATCTGCATGTGTGGGTGGAGGTGGTGGCATGCGTCGTCACAGTCGCTATAGTGGTTGTGGCGTGTGTCGTGGTGGTGGTTGCCATACGTTGCAGATCTAGCGGGTGGATGTTCGAGTTGTGTCGTGGTGGGTGTCTAGGTTGTTGGCGCCATGGATGCAAATGCAGATCTTCTATGTAACTTAAATCGTAATTCTTCTTCTGTAAATTTAAATGTAGGTTCTTCTTCATTAAATTTAAATTTGGGTTCTTCTTTTGTCACTTTAAATTTGAGTTCTTTTTCTATGATGCTAAATCTGAGTTCTTCTTTTGTGATGTTAATCTAGGTTCTTGTGTGATGTTAAATCTGGGTTATTCTTTGTAACGTTAAATCTAGATTTTTCTCTATAACGATGAATATAGATAACCTGATATCCATTCGTATGTAATCGTATTTAATTTTTTTGAAACTGACTAACATGATTCTTGAAATGGTCGGGTATAGATTTAAAATAATAAATTTGGATTGTGTTAGATTGTTCATATTGGACTCGAATTTGGCCTAGACCTAAGGAACTTAGAAGAAATCGAAAATGACAAAGAATCAAATCACCTTGAACAACATTTACCTCATTCTCAATGGCTTCTTAAGGGGTTCTTAGTGGCACCATTTAAGTTTCTTCCTAACATTGACATCAAAACAAATAAGTGAATGCAAGAGACATAAAAGGTGAAGTAAAAAGTGAAATTGGTGTAAACATACCTCTTCAGGAACTTTAGTAAAAGGTATGAGCAATGCATTAAATGCAAAGATTGTGAAGGGATGGGTAATGTTTCGAACGATCAATAGGAAAGTGTGCAAAGCAAAGAATGTGAAAAGGCTTAGAAGTGAAAAGTTTTATAAAGTATCAAGAGAATACTTGTTCATGAAAGACATGAAGCAACATTCTCTTGAGGGCATTTGTTGAGGGCATCGAGAAATAATTAAATCAAAGAAATAAATAAGCAAATTGTCATGCAAAGGGTGGAAAAGATATTTGTCCAAACAAAAGGATCGATAAGAAGAATCGAGAAAAAGGCACTACTAAGACATTGAAAGAAGCTTGATTGAGATAAAAAGAAATTGAAAGAAGCCTGATTGAGGTAGAGAGAAATAAAGAGAAGGGAAATCAAGGTAGAGATTAAAGCTAATTCAAGAGAGCAGTTATGCAATAATTGTTGCAGAACGTGGAATCAATGAGAATATTTTACACTATGTGGATAATTTAAGCCAGTTACTTCAATAAATGTATTTTTTTATTTTATTTTATTATTATGTCGAGTAACTATTAGAAAAGGGGGAGAAATATAAATATATAGATCAAATGTAAAATAGAGGTGACCAATTGTGGGTATAATTTCAAGCAGGTTAATAACACCGCAAATAGGAAAAATGGCTTACCTAGTGTTGGTTGTAGCAATTTGAATCACTATTTTCATTTATTTACTTTACTAGTTTTTGATCTACTCTTGGTAATTTACTTTCTTGAAATTTATATTCCTAAAACCCTTCATCTTCATTCTCTTCTCTTTCTATCATTCTTCATTTTATCCTTTTAATTTATCTACCATCCCATTTGTGGAAAAACAAAAACTATCACAAAATATGATTCTTGGAAAGAAATGCACAAATTATTGATTGAAATCCATATTAAGAGAGAGTTTAGTAATTTAATGATCTTTGTGGCTTTGATTCATAATATATATGAGTTGTTTGTCAAATTCATTTTAAGAGTGGATGCATAAACACTCAAGCACTTTAAGGCAAATTGAAAATATATAAGTTTGCTAGCACACTGTAAACAAATCTGTGTCGAATAGATTGGGTTCATTGAGTAAAATTGAAAAAAGCAATGAACCATAATCCTCGAGACACATTTTCAATCCAATATAACATACACCAATTCACAACATTTTCAAATAATTATTCAAAGGTAAGATCAATTAGAATAACTATTAGAACATTATATTCACATGACCATGTACACATACAACATGCGTTATAATTTAGTCACACGTCGCTTGAGCTAAAAATGCATAAAAAAACAATTCAAATGACTTTACAATTGGATTGGACCTTTACCAGTAAGTCGAAAGCAATAATTACCTAGAACAATTGCTCCACCAACACTTGAACTAATGTCTTGATTCTAAAATTAATTGTTTGATCAAGTGTTTACCACTTGACAAAAAACTATAACTAATAGTGAGGACACATCTCTCTAATTAAGAGCATTACAACCCAAGTTATTATGACTTGTCGACCTAATATACGCCATGGACATTTGATGCAATGCAACATTCAGAAATAGTTCAAAACCTAAAAGTATCAATTCTAACTCTCGTATCTTGTTTAAACAATAGGTTGTTCTTCGATCAATTTCATGTGTATATAGAATCAAATAAAATATAATTATTCAACACTTAAAATATGACAAAATCATAGATAAGTGATATAATTAAGTTCCTTTAAGAAAATTAAATTTTCATATAGTACATAGTTTCTGCTACATATTTACTAATACTTGGATAAAAACACAATATTCATGAATTAATAGAGTCTGGTGAGATTATATAAGTTTAATATAATCATGAATTAAAATATTTAAATATAAATTTGAGTTTTTTACCTTCTTGAACATAGGTTAGAGAACTCTATTTTTATTGATAAGGGTTAAATATGTTTTTGATCCCTTAACTTTCACTGAAAATTGGAATTAGTCCCTTATCGAAACTTTGGACCAATTTAGTTCTTCATCTCTAGAAATACGTGGATTTTGTCCTTTTAAACAAATTTTGTTAAGTTTATTTGACGTTTCAAGTACATTTTATGATAATATTTAAGTCTCTTATATCGTTTGATACATTTTTGCTTCAATATTAAGTCAAATACTATCATAAAACGTGTTTGAAATGTTTAATTAACTTAACAAAATTTGGTTAAAATGTCTAAATCTACACATTTCTAAAATTGGGAAAACTAAATTGAACTAAAGTTTCGAGAGGGACTAATTCCAATTTTTACTTAAACTTATGATATTAAAAATATATTTAACATATTGATAGTAATAACCAACTACCTAATATCATCTACAAAAGAGTTCATTTATTAACTAACATTTATAACCATAACTTTTTTCATGAATTAGTTTAAATTTTATCCTTAATCTAAATTATTTATAACCATAACATTTATAGCCTATTTTTATTAAAATTTTATCCTTAATCTAATTTTTTTTACACGAAATAAACTTTATATCCTAACGAAGAGACTCTTTATGTTTTTTATTTATTTTTTATACCACAAGAGACTCTTCATTTATTAATTGAGTCAATAATGGTATTTTTTAATCACCGACCAAAAGTATTAATACATGAATGAATTAAAAGTTTAATTAAAATATAAATTTGAGTTTCAGTTGGAAGTAACTGAACTCCTTTTTTCTAATAAATTTTGGAGTTTAGCCTAATAAAAGAGAGTGTCATTGAGAGTATTATAGTATTTCTCCTAATAGATAAATAGATATATAGAGAGGGAAAGAAGTAGACACAGAGATTTTTTAATTTATTTTAAAAAATTGTATATTATATATTATTCTTTCATAAAAATATTAACTGCTTTTATTTTCATAATATGTTAAATGCGTTTTTTTTTATTGAACTTGTTTTAATAAAATATCCAGGGAGGAGGTTATGGGGAAATAATGACATTACTCGAAAGACATTAGCGTTTCTATATTGGAGGAAGAGTTATGAACATTTTTTATTGAGTTTTATAAATAGCATTTCGTTAACAAGAAGTGAGAGTCAACAAATTTTGAGACCACTTCACTTAGAGGAATGATTATATTTCCAATTCCATATTCTTTCTTTGAAAATTACATGATCTTAACTCCCATTGTTTTAAAATTTTAAGAATATGTTATTTTAAATAAATTATTTATATGTTCATTGCAATTGTATATAATTATTTCATCTTTCCATGTACACAATTCTTTAAACTTACTAAGTATGAAAAATCTCTTCTATTTTACGTTTTCTTAGATAAATTTTAATTTGTTTTAAATTTAAAAAGTTAAATATACAATTATAAGATATATACTAGCTAGTTTTAGATTTTATTAAAAAAGATCGAATTCCCTTACTTTAGAAAGAACGAGAGGAGAGAATCAAATGTATATTTTAATTTAACTTTTACTTCGTGTCTACATTAAACATTTTTTTGTTTGTGAATAAATATATTTGCTGACTCAATTAATAACTAAAGATCCTCCTCATTGTAAATAGAAGTCGTTAAAGTAAAGTTTATTTCGTTTAATGATATTTTTTATATTAAGAATAAAATTCTAATAAAATTACATGAAAATTGAATTATTTATCAACAAAACTTATATATAAAATATTTAGTTGAACATTTTTCTTACACAAATAATATTATTGTGCAAACTTTACTGCCAAAAATTTTCAGACATTTTTTTATCATCAAAGCTTTCAATTTTTACACATTTTTCCTATTAGTTTAATTTTTAACCGGACATGAAAAAATTGAAACAAAATATCAAAATCATATAATTTTGTAAAAATTAGTGATTTGGTGATTACCGAGTAATATGTCATTATTCCATTAGAATTTTAACAAAGAGGTACAATACATAAAAGTTAAGAGTTTAATCTACAGTAATATATACGTCTTTTAATTAAATCGGTTAGAAAGTTAGATCGAAAATTTCATTTGAACTCGATGTCATTATATTTAAAGTTGAATTTATTTTAAAATAAAATATGAAAAATGAGTAACTCTTATAATTGAGCAATAAAATATAAAATAAAATAAAATAAATCTAAAATAATGTCACAATTTTAACAATATAATCTGGCTACTATTTTTTTTTCTTTTTCTTTTATACCTGCAATCATAAGTTAAATAAAGTGTTAAGTGTGTTTTTAGTTCTTGATGAAAAAAAAAATTAGAATTCATTCATGTTCCAAAACTTTAATATATTTTAATTTTTAAACTTTAAAAATTTATGGTTATAATTTTTTTAACGCAATTATGTTTTTTCATATACTAACGCGTTTCATGCTAATATTTAAATTGTTTACACCATTTGACATATATTTTCGTTTCGATATTTATTAGAAAGAACTTTTGACATATTAAAAAAAAATTTAACATAATCAAAATAAAAGAACTATATTCATTCAATTTAAAAGTTTAGGAACCATAATATATCAAAGTTTTAGACATAAATGAATCTTAATTTTACGTCAAAATTCATAAATTAAAAAATCTTAACTATTAAATAAAAGTCGAGTTAACCAAATAAATAACACTTATAGTAGATGAAACATAATGTTATCAAACGATATCTAACTAATATTCCATAAACAAAAATAATACAGTGAGTCACCTTAAATTTGTTAAAAATTAAAAAATGCGAATACACAGGCACGACAGCGCCTGTGTGTTCGCTAGTGTTTATAAAGGGTATTAAAATATCCACATATACCAAGTAACTACCATAGATTTTATCTACGAATACCCATGGGCATGGGTAGTTTTGTCATCCCTAATTTTACTCCACCATAGAGGGTATATTCACTTGGAATTGAACCATCCAAAAAATTTTCATACACCTTGCATCAAAGCTAACTAATGCCTGCGTGTAATAACCACATACCCTGTATCAATATTAACCAATGTCTGTGTATAATTATAGCTAAAGAAAACTCATCACAGCCTTCACAATCTGCCCGACTGTCATGTGTCACAATCCTCTACTTTAAAATTTGACCAATTAGGAGATGCCACATGTCATATTTCTCCACTCTCAAATATGATCAACTAGGAGTTGCCACGTCATCTCCTTCTTTCTCAAGCATATCTACCAACACAAAACCTTCATCTTCATCGCGCAATTATCATTAGACATCGTTGTCCACCACTCCATAACCCACGTAGATTAGAAGAGCTCATTTCATCGTCACATCGCTTTCCACTACGTAGCATCCCCGGAACTGCTACGATAATAACAACTCAGCTCCTCTATTTGACCACCACGCCCAAATCTAAAATGCAATTGCCCCATCATTGGACAACCACCGCATGCAATGCCAGAAATTTGAACCACTACCGTTGCACTCGTCAAGCTTGTCAGGCCGGAAGACACGAGCTCTACGTGAGCCATGAAAAATCACAGCAACCCAGTTGTAGATCTTGCCGGAAAAGCATACTACAAGCATTACCGGACCAACACCTCCATGCATAGAAGCAGATCAAGCCTCCACCATCACTACGCACATCACCTTTTTTTATAGAACAATGAAAGAACAAATGAGAGAAAGATTCAATATTATTATCACACAAAGAACACATACAACATAAAACCTCTCCATTTTTTTGAATCTTCAAATCAGTAGGTAAACAATCATAGAATAACTTCCAAAAAACTAAAATTTTAACTAGTGGCACCTCGTCTAACCAAATTAAGTTTTCCCAATCCACACATTTCATACCAAAAGAATAAAGCTTTTTTACAACTTGTTCGAGTTACATATTTCACATTCATGTATTTCAACCCAAAATGAACATTTAAATATCAATATCCAATACAATAAAATTCATTCTTAATCCAAACACAACTCAATTTAGTAAAAGTAAATCTAATTGTCCTACCATGTTTTTGACTAAGAGAACAAATATATTACACAAATAATATACAATAACTAGCATCAATTAATTTGATCATTCCTTCAAGAATAAAATTAAAAAATAACTTATTTTTTTTCAATTCCAATTTACCTTAATTTGAAATACTAACTCTAATTTTTCATCACTGTTTCTCTAACCATCTTTTTTAGACATAAACATCATAATCATCTCCAAAATGTTAAACAAATGAAAAAAAAATGAAAAAAAATAGTGTATTAAATACCTTTTTGTCTCCTTGTGTCTTTCATTTTATTTTGAATTCTCCTTAAGAAAAACTATTTTCCTATTAGCCTTCTTGTTACTTCTTTCTCATAACATGATGCACTTCTCCTTCTCCTTCCAATTAACAATATTCTTTGCAATTTCAAGTCTTGTCATTCTGTCCAACCCAAGGGTGACCGCCATTGAAGGTATGCATTGTACGGTATAAATCTTATATTGAGTAAAGATGATAAAGTTGAACATTATATAAAGATAAAAATATAACTATTTTCTTAAGATGTTAGTTAAAGGTGATGTTGATCTCTTATTTGAATTAGACTCATGGTGTTGTTTATTTCTAATGATCTTATCTCTAAAGATCATTGTAACCTTTTCCATATCTGATTTTCACCTTCTTTACATAGTCTTTTCATTATATTAGGATGTGAAAACGAATGAAGATTTTGCCTTGTATATATTTATTTGAATTTCAGTAGAAGAGGGAGATGGAATGGATTTTAGTGAACTGAGAAAAACAGTGGAGGAGATTGAAGTGGTGGATGGTCACTCACACAACATAGTTGCATTTGACTCAAACTCCATCTCTAGTGGTTTTGCCCAGGCCTTCATTGTTGGAGCCTTTGCTGATGCTGATGCCATTGCTTTTGCACAAACCTCTCTAACATTCAAGGTTACTTCTTCATAGCTTTTGCAACTATTCTTTACTCTCCAACTTGATTAATAAATTAATTTCATTTTCAAAAAAAAGAAAAAAATATATATATATATATATATATCCCGTATACCCAATAGTCTGATATCGCTTAGGTATCAAGGTCAATAACAGTTTAAATATACACATTCTTTTCACCATCCTTCAAAACGCCTTTTATAAATAAAATCGTGATAGAATTTCAGAATTCAAAACGGTTAATGTGATGATTAAACCTAATGAAAGTGATATTTTTTCTAACCCTTCGTCGGAGATGAACCTTCATTCTTCTTAGTCCTCCACTGATGACTTATTTAATACAGTTAATGCATATATTATAAAACATTGAAACAAACCAACCTCAGCTTCATGATAAAATAATAAAATAACATTCAAATATTTATATTTGTTTTCCTCGGTAGAGAGAATAAATACTCTTATATCTATCGAATTACATGAAGTGAGAAATGATAGTGATATACTCTTTTATATATTATTTTTTATCATTGAGTAAAATTTATTAGAAAAAGTAAATAATAAGTAGATGAATATAGGTTCAGTTTTCATGAATATGGAGGGTGCCTTTCTGATTCAAATTACATTTGCATGATTATTTTTATTTTGGTAAAACTTTGAATATTTTCTGTGTGGAATATGGTTATAATAAAATCAGAGAGGTTTAAGAGATGTTGCTGAGCTGTACGGAACGGAGGTATCTTTGCAAAGCGTAGAAGAATACCGCAACGTTTCTGGAATAGAATCCATCACCTCAACGTGCTTAAAAGCTGCAAAAATTTCTGCCATACTAATGGATGATGGCGTAGAAATGGACAAAAAGAATGAAATACAATGGCACAAGAATTTTACACCTTTTGTTGGCAGAATCTTAAGAACTGAACGAGTGGCCGAGCAAATCCTTGAACAAGTGAGATACCAATACACATTCACACTTTTAATGTTTTGTTTTCATTTTTTTTGTTAAATATATTTATATTTTATTATGTTTCTAGTCCCTAAATTTGGACAGTAAATTAAAATTTATCTATATTTTAAATTTTAATATATTTTGATTCCAAGTTTTAAAAATGAATGAGATAAGAATAATCTTTTTCGGTTGACAATGTTAAATATTTTTAGATGTTACTAAATTGATATTTAAGTTGGAATACATCAAATGATTAAACAACTAATCTTAACCTTGTGTTTGGATGATGTATTCAACAATGCTGAGAAATTGAAATGCATTGTATTTGAATTGCTTGCAATTAAATTTTCTTCATTTTCTAAATAACTTGTTTGGATAAAAAAATTAAAATACCTTACATTTCAATTTCTTGTTTGGATAAAATAATTGAATTTCTTGTGAGACAAAATTTTATTTTATCAATATTTATTTTAGGCTTAATTATGTTTTGAGTTCATGATAAATTTGGAAACGGGTCAATTAGGCTTGTCAGGTCAACTGGTCGGTCGGGTTGTTGGGCCTGCCTGACACGTCTAAGTCATTAGGCCCGCCTGACACCTCTAGGTCGTCAAGCCCGCCCGACACCTCTAGGTCATCTGGCTCGCCAAACCCGTGTGGGTCGTCAGGCTTGCCCGTCTTGCTTGGGCCATCAGACCCACTGAACCGTCTTGGTTGTCAGGTCGGTTCAGCCTGTCTCTGTCTTCGAGCCCACCCGTCTCGTCTGGGTCATCAGTCTTGTTTGGGTCGTCGGGCCCACCTGACTCGTTTATGTTGTAGGGCCAGTCCGGTCCGTCTAGGCCGTTGGGTCAGCACGACACATCTTGGTCATCGTGCCTACCTGGGTGGTGTGGGTTGTCGGGCTTGACCGACTTGTTTGAGTTGTCGGGCTTGACCGACGTGTTTGAGCTGTCAAGCTCGAACAACCCATATATGTCATCAAGTCACCTCCGTCCGTCTAGGTCATCGGGCCTGCCTGACCCGTCTGGGTTGTCGGGCCTGCTCGACCCGTTTGTGTCGTCAGGTCGGTCTAATCTGTCTGGATCGTTTGGCCAGCCCAACCTGTCATGGTGTCGACTTTGCCGGGTCCATTTGGGATTGAGTCTAGAGTGTGAGGTTGAGGAGAAGAATTTCAAATTCTACATTTTTTAAGGGTATTTGAATTTCTTCTAATTTAACTAATTGAAATACTTCAAAAAAATGCATTCATTTTAAATGTTTTTTAATTTCCCTATCCAAACAAAGCATTTTATTGCAAAGAATTTCAAATTCTCCAAATAAATGAATCACTCTCTTGAATTGACACGTCAAAAAGTTTAACGTGTAAAATTATATATATATGAATTCTAATTTTTTGTCAAAGTTTAAAGATTAAAATATATTTAACATTCTCTTCTATTATAGTTTTATAGTTTTAGGTGTTTGATTGATCTCTTGTTTTTCTTGTACTTTTATCTACTTCTTAGCTATTCATCTAGTTTTTCAATTTGTTCTTATCTTATACTTATATCTAATGCTCTCTGTAGGGTTTGTCAAATGGATCTTCATGGACAATCGATTCATTTACCGAAGCATATGTCTCAAAGTTGAGATCATATCCTTTAGTTTACATGATTCTTTATACACACATAAGTTCTTAGCTTAAAAAAATAATCAATGTTTAAATGGGTTCCTTAGCACCACTTTTACAGTTGCTAAAGAGATATATGCCTTGAAAAGCATAGTTGCATACTACGGTGGCTTAGAAATCAATTTAAAAGTAACTAAAACGGAAGCTGAAGAGAGTCTGAGACAGGTTTTAATAAATGGTAGGTATGAAATTTGGTTTTGATAATATCTTTTTGAGACTATTATTTCTCACCCTTCTGTATTTTCAGCTACGAAGCCTATCTATTTACTGTATCACAGAAATCTTGTTGACTATCTCTTCTTGCAAAGTTTGGAAATTGCTCTAACTTATGACTTGCCAATGCAGATACACACAGGGTAATTGATATATTTTATTTTGGTATTACTTTTACCTTATTGGTATCCAAATTTTTTTTAATAGAATTCAAAAAATCTTTGCCAGAAATTGATGCTTCAATATAGAATTCGGTATCAAAGATCTCAAATCTATTAAAGATAAGATTAAATTACACTTTATAAATGGAGATCATCCTTACCTTATTTTATTGTTGGAAATATAAGCGATTCTAAGTTTTATCTTTTAGATAAAAATGTGAAAGTTCTTAAATAACTTAAATGATGAAACTCATAAATTTATTGTTTTAAAATTTTGGTTTGGAAGTGATGTGAATTTCGAAAGGTTCATCACTTATAAATCACTTAATCTCATTTTCAATATGGTACAAATCTTAAAGTGTGAAGAGATGTGTTAGAGATCTTAAATCGCTTAAAATTATGGCCAATCATTTAATTTTCAAAGATGTAGTGTGTTTTCCTTTTGTTTCAACTGCCAAGCACAATAATTTATTAGCCAAACAAGCCTTTTGTGATTAATCTGATTCACTTACCTGATATTTCATGTAAACAAAACATTACAATTTATAGATTCTATTTTCTCTTTTCGTCTTTTAAGTCTTAAACTCTATCGAGACACAATTATTATCTATTAACTAATACAATAAACGGCTAATCCTTTATTATTTAAGTTTATTGTATTTAAGTTTAATCTAACATTATTAACCATGATATACTGCTAGGTTATACCTATATACACTTAATACTTTTGTTTCTGCAACTAGGTTTGGGGATAGGCTTTTGGATTTGAGGAAGTCCAATCCTCTTCATTTCCGATCAGTTCTTGAGGACAAGAGATATTCAAAGTGTCGGTTTGTTTTCTTACATGCCTCCCATCCATTCTCAAAGGAAGCATCATATCTAGCTTCTGTTTACTCCCAGGCAAGCATTTTATCATTCATGGCTTAATTAATGCATTGACTTGTATTATATCAGAATTTCAATTAACCAAATTTATCCCTCAGGTTTACCTTGATTTTGGGTCGGCAATTCCAAGGCTTAGTATGCATGGGATGATTTCAGCAGTTAAAGGTCTATTAACGCTTGCTCCAATAAATAAGGTGACAACTTAAGCAATCCAAATACTTGTTCACTGAGAATAGAATTTTTCGGATAAAGGTAAAGAGCTAGAAGAAAGAAAAAAAATCATGTGCTATATGCAGCAAAATTAGAAGTTCACAACCCCTTTTCATCCTGTTCTCATAAAAAAAAAAAAATAGGCAGACTAATTTGTGGTTCCAGTTTAAATATAAGTAATTTATGCGTAAGATTTGAATTCTCTAATCTCCCATTTGATATTGGCAGGTATCAAAATGCATGCCTAATTTTGAAAGTCAAATTTCACTTCTTTTACCATTTTCATGAAAATCCTTGCTTTTTATTTTCAGTAAAGAATCTTCAGAATGTGTATAAAATGGAGTCATTTTATGAAATATACTAAAATATAATATAGAATGCAATTGTTAAATATGTACAAATATGGAGTCCTCACATATTTATATTTATATTTATATTTATATCTATATCTATATAGAAGACAAGTGTTAAAGTGAAATCCATTTGCACAAGGACTCATTTAGGATCTTTAGAGTTAGAATTTAGTAGAAAGCTTGAAAAATTAGTTAAAATGTGGATTAGAAAGAGATTGAAATTCCAATCTAAGCAATATTGTTAAAACATCAATATCTGAAGTTGTAGAACTCCAAATGACGTGATTCCAAATCGATGTGAAAGTTGAAGTTCTGGACTATAATTTAGGCTTAAGAATCATTAATTTTGGGTCATTATATCAAGAGTTACGACCATAAGATAAATCCGGGTAAAATTGGTTTTTCTGAATTTGGTTGAAGAAAGAAAAAAAGGAATATGAAAATGTGGAAAGAAATAATCACTCTTTTCAAGGGAGACAACACATATATAAAGGATGGGAAAGTCCTTTCCTATAGCCAAGGGATTCTTGAATCACTCGAGAACTTAGGAGAATCTCTCTCACTAAGATAGAAGAAATAAACTCTAATATTTCTGAATAAAACTCAACTTGTCTTCATTGATGAAAATGATTCAGCTTACATAAAAGTTTTAGCCATCAGAATTACAAAAGATTTATTAATTACAATTACATCTCACATTAGCCACTATTTACTTCCGGATTGTAACTGAAATTATGGCAACCAAAAGTCACCGAAAAGCATTTAGTTATGCATCATCTTAGTCTTTCAAAGGCTGGTTCATAAGTTGTCAAAAATGGACTCTTATTATAACTTGAAAATAAAACAAAACTAAAGCTCATTAATTGATTAACCCAAAACATAATTTTATTAGCCAATTTTACAAAGGATTAAGCCATTATTTAAATAAACTAATCAGTTAGAAACCGCAAAAAAAGTAACACGTTAGTCCTCCTCCATTTGTGCATGATGGCCTTCATCAACTATAGATAAATTAACTTTTAGAGAATAAAATTTATTGTAAACAATAATATAATATATTGCGTCATTTAAGGCACATTTTCATTATTTTCATAACAAATTTCAACTAATGATGTTTGGAATAGTTTAGTTTCTTTAACAAAAATTTTCTTTGTATCTTTTGTAAGTTTAGATTGGTCTCATGTTCGTTTATTCTTATTTTCTGTTTTAATAATGTTTTAATGGGATGATAAATGATTTGTATAATTTAAAATATTAATATAATTGAGATATTAAAATACATAATGATACTTAATATAAGTTTAAGGAAATGCAATTGTATCTCACAAATAAACTTTGCACTGCAGGTGATGTTCAGTAGTGACGGCCATACATTTTCTGAAACCTTCTACTTAGGTTGGTTAACATCAATATGACACCTACATTTGAGATTCATGCTTAAGTGTTTGGTTGTGACAGTTTTAATTTCAAATGTTTTCCATGATTACAAGTTGAAATCATAAGTTCCGGTTTCATAGGTTCAAAGAATGCCCGCGAAGTTGTTTTCTCTGTACTGCGCGATGCATGCATCGATGGTGAGCTCCTAATTTTGGAGGCTGTTGAAGCTGCAAAAGACATACTTGCACGAAATGCAATTCGCTTCTATAAGATTAGTTCCAACATCACTGTCCCTTAGTAAGGGAAGCACTTCAGAAGTAGTCATGTTAGATAATTGAATGTGCCTTTGTTCATGATGAACAATCTCAATGTTTCTAGCTGCATTCTTTAATAAATTAAACAATTTGTTTTCTTATTATTGGGTAAACTTAAATGAGGATAATTGAAAAAATACAAAAGATAGAAGTGTTTCTTAGTAACAATTATTGAGTTCATTAAATTGTACTTTACTAGTTGTCTTTAGGACTAGAAGTTCATTAATAGTATTTTAATAGTAGTTGAGTAGTTGACTAGTTGTGTATTAATTGTATTTTAGTAGTAATATTTATTGCATGTGGTTTAAGGGCCAAGATAGAGGGCCTATACTACTTAAAGTTTCACACAAGTCATAATATAGAGAGTGTTTTATCCAAAAAGACTTGTTGTCAACAATTTGGTATCAAAGCTAGAGAGCTTAGTGTCTAAGTTCTTAAGAAAGATTATTTGAGAGCCAAAGAGTTTGAGCGAGATGGCTAACCTTGCAAACAATATGTCTTTGACTAAGTTAACAAAAGTCGTCAACTATGACAAATGGAGTATGCAAATGAAGGTTCTCCTTGGTTCCCAAGAAGTATGGGAAGTAGTTGAAAATGACCACCAAAAACTAGTAGACATTGAAGAATAGACGGTTGCCCAGCTTGTTGCATTAAGAGCAATGCGAGTAAAGGACAAAGCAACTTTATACGTGTTGTATCAAGTTGTCGACGAGTCCAACTTTGAGAAGATAGCAAATGCTAAATCTTCAAAAGAAATGTGGGATATATTAGAGAAGGGATATAAAAAGGATAATCATGTAAAACAGGTCAGACTTGAAACTCATATAGGCGAGTTTGAAAGCATGGGGATGAAAGAGACCAAAGATGTGGTCGAGTACACATCACATCTCGTGTTGAGGTCGTGGTGAGACAGCTTGGAAGGAATGGACTTGCCGAGTGGTGGCCAAAATCTTAAGGTCATTAAAGATGACTTTGAGAATATTGTATGCGCTATTTAGGAGTTCAAAGACTTGTCAATTCTTGAAAAGCTTGTTGGGTCACTTAAGACACATGAGCAGCGAAGAAGGAAGAAAAAGGAGGAATCTCTTGATCAAGCACTTCAAGCTAAGGCAACCATAAAGGAGAAAAAGACATCTTATACTCACAACACTCGAGGCCGGGGAGGTATAAAAAACAATTATGGTGATAAAAGTTAAAGATAAGATAGAGAAAAAGAACAATACAACCAATAAAATTGGCGTAGAAGAGGACAAGGTCCGTGGATAGAAGGTTAGTTAAGCAACTCAAAAGTTGAGTGTTTTAAGTGTGACAAATATGGTCACTATGCAAAGGAGTGCTACTCAAATAAGTGTTTCAGTTGTTACAAGGTCGGACACTATGCAATGATTGCCGAATCAAAAATAAGAGGGAAAAGATGACCAACCTTATCACAAAAGATGTTGAAGAGGAATGTGTGTTGCTAATGATGGAAATGTCTGAAATCGGTCTAAGTTCAAGGACTTTTCATACTGAACTTGGAGGCTCAAATGACCAATATAGTAAGCAATCAATGACATAGATCGAGGTGTTGCAACGAAAGCATGATGAATTAGTGAATGAGAACATGGTAATAAAGGAAGAGATCAACAAGCTAAAAACGAAGCTTGACAGTTTGTGAAGTGATGGTGTGGCGAATAACAAGAAAATTGAGGAGTTACAACGAGAAGTGGTGCAGTCACGCGAGGCGAAGAAGGTGGCTGAGGTTATGACATCAAGGGTGACGAACCTAGAGACGAATGTTGCTAGGCTAAAGCACGATATGATATTGAAGATCGACCGTTTCATCGTTCAACATGCGTAGAGAGCGTGGATGGAACTCGTTGTTAAATGATTGAGGCAATCAAGAATGTTGTTGAAGGTGATACAAGAGGTCTGGAAAAGAAAAAGATGATGAGATTCAACTTCTGGTGAAGCTCAATTGGGTGCTTCAAGAAAGAGTAGAGAGTCTCAACATGGAGAATTAGATATGGGGGGAGTTTACACATAACAATCTGAAATAGGAACTTGCCTATATTAGCGAGGAGAACTACCATTACGACACGATCATCCTCGTAAACCTGAATTCTAGAAGCAACAACCGGAGATTAGAGGAGGTGAAGGAGAATGAAGTGAGCGGAAACATAAACTGAAATAATGACGTTCTGGTAAGAAAGAGGTGCAACGAGTGTGAGGACAATCATTGTAAGGAAGAAGAAACAAATAAAAAAAGAGTTGAAACTACATTGGCCAGTGGTGGCAGCAGGGTCGACAATTATAGTGATTTATGTGTGCCATGCAAAATGGATGTAATTTTAGATCGTCAAAGAGTAACCAATCAACAATTGGAAATGGAACTAGTACTTGTGGCAAGACATGATAAAGGATAGAAGATTTATTTAAGCTTACAGGGGAGTTTTGTTAAGTGAACTTAAATGACGATAGGAAGGGAAATGCAAATGATAAAACTGCTTCTTAGTAATGATTATGGAGTTCATTAAATTGTACTTTAGTAGTAGTTTCGTAGTTGCCTTTAAGACTAAAAGTTCATTAATAGTACTTTAGTAGTAGTGAGATAGTTGTGTATTAATTATATTTTGGTAGTAGTTGTATTTATTGCATGTGGTTGAAGGGCCAAGATAAAGGGCTTATAAATCGTGCATGTACTACTCAAAGTTTCACACAAGTTATAATACAAAGAGTGTTTTGTCATCACTTATTATCTCCGATATGACTTATACTCTGAATAAAAAAAGTAAATTATACATGATCTTTTAATTTTAATTTTAAAATACTTCCTTCATATTTTTTTCTCCCTAAAATATTTTGTGTCATTGTGATCATGTTATGTTTTTATCTTATTAGTCCTTAATGTATTAATATAGGTTTCTATCTAATCATACCTTAATATATCACACCTTATTGTATTCATATATGTTTTGGGTGGTCTATACTAGTACATTCACCAGAAAATTAAATTGACTAAGATGTCATAAGTTAACACTACTAAAAAAATATAGTTATTAGGTGATTTATTATAACTTGTAATCCATGTCTAATAGGTGGTAAAATTGTAAATACAAAAGTATATCAATTACTTTTTTAACTCTAAGAACTACTTATTTATTGGTTTAAAAAGAATAAAGGACACACTAAGTTTTTTTTTTTTCAGTTAGAAAAGTTAACTATCTTCTCACCTTTTGTACTAAGTATTTTCATTTTTCTTCGTTCTCCTCCTTCTCACTTTCCTTTCTTCCTTTTTCATCTTCTAATGTGTGCTTTAACAACTTTTTGTCATCATCATTTTGAGGTTTATAAAACCTTAGCAACATTACTTCAACATTTTTTTCTTATATATAAGGAAACATGTTAATTTTTATTCATGAAAATGCATAAATGCATGATATAATTGTATGGACTTGTTCCAACCGCAAGTTTGGTAGCATCATTAGAATCAACCATCGTGTTTAGTGGTATTGTACGCTTGGGAGCGTGGAGCTTCGTCACAATTTTGTCCTTAAAAAGTGTCTCGAAGGGTGAAGGGAGGAAGGAGTATTTAAACTGCAATTGACCTCGACTCCTAAGCGATATGGGACTTATTGGGTGTACCGAAACAAGCCCATAGTCTAGGACAAGGCGAGTTGTCATCCCCACAAAGGGCATCAGATATTCCTGCTAGGACCAAACGGTTCTAGAGGGACACAAACTTATACAAAGGCTGAGAGGTATCCTACGATTCTAATGTCTACTCCGCTTCGACCTCAAAGTGTCTTTCCTTCAATCTGGGCGACATAGTCTCGATCAGGATGGGGTGCCTACAAAGACACTTTAAAGCTCAAGTCAGCAAAGGCGCAAGTAGGTGAGTAGTAAATATTAAGCAATGACCTTACCTCATAAATTGTGACCTATTTATACTAACTGGATGGACCTTGCTTGTTGGGCCTCGGATTTACAAGGTTGCTCCATCTTAGGGTTTCCTTAACTAGCTTATCTGCTCCTAATCGCTCTGTGATTTGTACTTCTGCTTAGTTGGATCTGTACTGTAGTACTTAGATGAATGTTGTCAAGATAGATTTTATCTTTGCCGACTATGGATCTAGCTGTGATGATCTCTGCGATTCTGCGTAGGTTACACCAAGAGAGTCTTTACCATTCCTTGTATGGGTTAGGCCGAGATAGTATCTACCATTTCTTATAGGTTGGGCCGAGACAGTCTCTACCATTCCTTGCATGGGTTAGGCCGAGATAATCTCTACCATTTCCTATAGGTTGGGCCGAGACAGTGTCTACCATTCCTTGTATGGGATAGGTCGAGACAGTCTCTATCAATCCCTTTCGACATTTACCGGTACACTACAAAAAAAATTAAAATTACCGACAGAATTTTACCGACAGATATACTTCTGTCGATAAATTTGAATTACCGACGGATTCTCAAATTTTAATTACCGACGGAAAAATCCGTCGGTAAAAAAAAATTCATTTACCGACAGAAAAATCTGTCGGTAAAATCCGTTGATAATTCAAATTTTTTTTACCGACAAATTTACCGACGGATTTTTCCGTCGGTAAAAGAAGCGGGAAATTTCCCGCCCAAATTTGAATTACCGACGGAAAAATCCGTCGGTAAAAGAAGCGGGAAATTTTGTCCTAATTTGAATTACCGACGGATTTATCCGTCGGTAAAAGAAGCGGGAATTTTCCCGCCCAAATCTCACCTTATAAGAAGACGAGGAGAAGAAGAAAAGAAGAAAAAGAAGAAGAAGAGAA
>Ga0214542_1005270_pt1 | contig 24791 bp, 17 predicted proteins | sample CNSS1metaG_FD_160096 | JGI IMG/M metagenome (GOLD analysis project Ga0214542, IMG submission 160096) | Root nodule microbial communities from cowpea collected in UCLA plant growth center, Los Angeles, California, USA - CNSS1 | ecosystem: Host-associated > Plants > Roots > Nodule | place: USA...
TATATATATATATATATATATATATATTGTTAGCTCACTCTATCTGCTTGTGTTTATCGATGATCGTGTAATGCGTTACATAGGAGCAAATGATGTTGTAGATGTTGTTGGTGAGGCATAGATCGGAGCGAGACAGCATGGGATTTTATGATTTCCACTTATTTTAGTTCTGTTGTAATTTGGTTTTAAAAACAGTTTTGAACGTATAAGACTTAGAGTTTAATTTTACAATTATTGTAATTGACGAGTGATGTATGATTTTAATTTTCTCTCGTTTTTCGGGAAAGACGTTATAATAAATGTAGTTTGACTTTCTATTTTGTTTATTTTATTTTAAAATTAGTAATATCCGACCGAGATGTTACATTTTTCATATTTCCCAACAAATTTCAAAATTTGGGTAAATAAGGAGCTTTCCACCAAATTAAAAGGCAAAGCATTCCTATATATGCATTTGCAAATATCTTGAATCACCAACTCTCTTTTTATAAACATTTCATTTATGGCTTTCTATTTTGTAACTCCTTGTTTTCCCTTCTTACTACATTGAATATAAGCTTCTTCAAAACAATCTACCCAATTTGCTTCTTTGATTTTTTCTTTATCTTCTAACAACTTCAAAACCATTTCTCTAACGTCATTAGAAACAAATGTACAAGCAATGCCATTCTCATTTGTTTTAGTGATATGATGTTTCATTCTTGCAACACCACCCTACAAAGTATGTGAACAATACTTGCACTTGACTAAAAGTCTATGAGGAGGAACATTCTCACAATGACTCAATGTAATTTATATTTCTTTCTTTCTCTTTGTCTGACTCATACTCATTACTTCTACGAATATGAATAAATTCAAATTGATATTTCTTCTTAAAAAACAAAATATAAAAAAATATAATTAACAAATGCAAGAACAACCAAATAAAAATATAAAGTTGGTGAAAATATAAAGAATAGTCAAATATAATTCTGGATAAAGTTGGAAGAAAAGTTCATGTGATCAACATTCTAGATAAAAATATGAAGTTTCATTTCATATAAAATACTAACATATATATAAACTAAAAATAAAGTTGATGTGATGTGTTATTGATTTTATAATGAATTAAATATTATTTAAATCAAATTTTAGAAACTTTCTCAAAAAGTAAGAGATTAAAATACTGTAAGTGTGCTATTTTGAGATAAATTCATAACGTTTCAGTCAGTGAGAAGCAACATAGGAAAACTTGTTCTCTTTTATAACTCTAAGTTGTGTTTCTTCTTCATGGATGCTTTCTCAAATGGTGCTAGTAGCTTCTCGAGCAATAAGCTTTTTTGCTTTTTCTTTTCTCTTCCCCTGTACATTTCTTCTCAATCCTACTTTTAAATTAATCTGATACTACTGTGTTTGTTCTCCATCTTCTTATCCTTCTCATCTTTCTTTCCCTTCTCAATTTATAAACAAATAATTCCATAATTTCATCATATGTGACTCTTTAGTTTGTTGGGAATTTTCAATTTTAATGTGTATCACCTTCTAAAATGTATGCAATGTGAAGTGTATGCAGTGTAGGTAGCGAGTAAGAAGTGTGTGTCGCTTTGTGAAATGTGTATTTGGTGAAGTGTAAGTGTCATTGCAGAATCGAGTGTAACAGAATTGAATTGCAAATCATACGATTCATATCACGATTCAAGTCAAAAAATGATTCACCCTCCGATATGTATCGTGGAACAAAATTTTTTAACCATATCGCGATACACATCATGTGATTCATACGATTCTAACTACTAGTCTCATATGCCTATATTTTAGGTTTTGTAACTTTAGCTTTCGTTTTAGTATCTTTCTTAAGAAAGTAATTTTTCTTATATAATTTGTATTTACACTGACTAATTCAACATTTCATAAGTGCACAATTTCCATAAAATTTATATTCAATATTAATTTTCATATAATTTATCAAAACTCATTTTATTATTTGATGAACTACATAATGATCAATGAGTTATGATTAAACATTTCACAACCATTATATAAAAAGAGAAATCATTGAATGTATAATTTAACATAGGTAATATCAAATAAATTTAATCTTAAAAGATCAACTAAAATAAATTATGTACACATTTTCTTATAAATCTACCCAAAAAGCTTTAAATAAAACTTTTTTTCCTATCTAGTAGTTGAACCCTCAAATGTTGATCTAGTCTTATTCATTACAACAACATTCAAATATGAGTGACTTTTTTTTATTATTAAATCTAAATCAAATGTTTTTCACATAATAAAGGATATGTAAGATTATCACTTACGATAAAATACATTTTTCTACTTTATCTATGAGTCGCTAGTAAAAAACTATGTTTTCTATCATATTTAAGAAATGAATCTTGGAAACATGTTCATTGTTTAAATAAAACTCACCTATATAATCTTGTTAAAACCTTTATCGCCTAAGAATTCAATAAAAGTTCCAATTTTTTCCTTTGATATAGTAATTTATAATCGAAGTTTCAATTTAAGGAAATGATAAATTGATGGGTGATTTAAACATGTGAAATCTGATTTGTGTATTTAACAATGGAGAATACTAAAATAATACTCTAAACTAAGCTAAAATGTTACTAAAATGTTAATAAAATGATGCATGAAACTACATTTACAACTGCACTCAAAACTAGACAAAATGCAGTCTATGAATATGAAATATATGGTTTTACCTCCTAAAATGAATTCTAATAAATGGAAATCATGTATGATTAGATGAAATGTGTAAACAAACATAATTAAACATGTTTTGCACTTTAAAAGTAATTAAACCAATGTAGAACAATGAAAATGAAAAGTGTTTGTGAAAATGTCTAAGTGCAAACTAAAAATTTACAAGGCATTAATAATGAACTAAAATAGCGAATTATGTAATGGTAATGATTGAAAAAAATCAGCACTTGACAACAAGTGCAATATCAATCAGCGTGATAACGTAGGTGTTTATGTTATATGAGATGCAAAGATGATTGATATACAACGCAAGTGAATGAGACACATTTAAACCACTAAAATCATGTATGATATGAATGCAACACTGTTAAACAACTAAAAAAATCATAAAAATCAGATTTTAAAACAAGTTTAATAGATTTGACAATGAACTAAGATGACAGATTGACAATAAGTGCAATGCGTGGTTTGTGATATGCATATTCTATTTTATACAATGTAGATGATTAGAACATATTAGAATCACTAAGATTATGCATGAGAAACATGTAAAAATATTAAATCACATGGAACTCACAAAATCACAGTTCAATATAAAGTTGGGAGCAAGCTTTATAGCAGCATAATAATACATATAACAAAAAATGTGTTTTAGTTTTTCTAATATGCAAAACAAGTTTATTATCATCCTAATTAACTAATGAAACAAATAATTTAACAGAAACGATGCTAGAATTGAAAATCGTAATTCTAACCCAACCTATAAAATTTAAATAACTAAACTAACTACCAACCTGTCAAAATCAAAAAATATGCATTTCAAATAAAATCCAAGGTTTGGAACATGTTTATAAGCATGCAAATAATAATTGAAGCAAATGTGATGGAAAATAGAGTAGAAAATTGAAAATCAGTGGTTGAGTTCCTTGACAACAAATTGGCTATTCTGTCTACCAAACCATAATTTCAATCTTTGACTTTTGTTCCTTTAAATTTTATTCTTAATTTTCAGGGCTCATTTTTTAGTTGCTTGGAGTATTGATGACTACATTGGATTCAGTAACTTTAGCATGATTCCATAACTTATTTAGTAAGGTATAATGATGAAAATCAAAAGTTCAAGAATTAAAATTTTGAATTTTGATTTAGGTGAGAAGAATAATTATGTAACATTGTCTTAAAATGAAAGTTTGAGTAGACAATAGAATTTTAAGTGCAAAAATTAAATGTGAATCAAAGATAAAGTATAGAAACATAATTAAACTAGAAAACTTGAATTGAATTACACAATTACTGAAGAACTTGGTTGCCTAGCTAACTTTGTAGTCTAAAGCAATCATGTGCTTCAATAAGACAAGAAATTTTTGAAGAACCAAACCACCCAACTTACTTTGTTGTCAAGGTAGACTTTGATCTTTAGAGGAAAGTTCAATGCAGCTAAAAACTAAAATTTTGAAATGTAAAAGTGAAGTTCTTTCTTCTTTAAAACATGGAAATCTAACTGTGTATATGTCTAACTGACTAAAGAACCTAAAAATTGGAAAATACAGGTTATTACATGTCATTAAAGTTCCTAATACAAGTCAAACTAAGGCAAAAATTGTCCTAGCTAGTCTAAACTGGTTCATGGCTTCTCCAAATGGTAAGAAATCCAATTATCTCAGCTTCTTTTCCCAAATTGGTTGATAATTCACATGATAATGTTTTTTTTTTTTATTTTCATCTTTTATTGTTATTTTATTATTATCATTTTAGATATTTTAGGTATTACTTAATAAAATCGGAAAAGATAACACTACAAGAAAAAATGGTATTACCTACCACCCAAATCCGTAGATAAAGGCTAAAATCCGTAGATAAAACAGATTTACCTACGGATTACCTACCGGCAAAAATCTGTAGGTAATATAGGCGTAATTAATGCTTACCTACAAAAATGTAAATCCGTAGGTAATTACCTACCGATAAATCTGTAGGTAATGCCGTAGGTAATTACCTACCGATATATCCGTAGGTAATTTACCTACCGATATATCCGAAGGTAACTGCCCTTTTTAAAAAATATCGTTTTGGTTTGTCTGTCCTACTATTTATCCTAGATATATTTTCTGATACAGTTCAAACTAATATTGTATCAACACATTATGTAGAGGAATTATAGTACTAACACACAAGTAACATAACTCAGAAATAACACACATTCCAAACCTTACAAACACAATATTTTATCTAAGTTAAAACTACCATAATCCAAACATTAGAGAATAATGAATTAATGAATTAATAGTTTTAACTCCAATATCCATCTATACATATCCTAGATGGGCGAAAATTATAATTATTCTGATAAACTTACTAAACACTACTAATTAAGTCCAGAGGTGAGTAACACTTTGAAGCTTTCTAACCAATTGGATGGTGAAATGTGTCTGGTTAACAACCAGGGGTGGGGTCAAACATAATCTATCATGGTTAGCATGAAATGTGCCTGGGTCAAGAAGAAAAAAACTCAGCAGAGGTTAAATAGGTTCTAGAAAACATATTAGGACAGCTAAAAACTATTTTGGCCTACTGGAGAAGCAGAGGATTCCCAGAAAATGCATCAATTTCAAGAGATGGATAATGCAAAGAATAGGGCAATAAAATATAATGGGTCACTCTTCAAAGGAGGGAGACATGGATAAGTACTCTGCCATGGATCAACAAAACCATTAGACTTCATCAACGACTAATGCTTTCTCCACCCCACCTCTACCTAATTCAATAACACTGAAATCTGTGTGCTATAATTCTTTATTTGACTAAAGATAAATATATGAACACAAACTCAAAAGGAATCATGGTCACACTTAGAAGGTCAATGAAAGTGATTAAATTAAGATTCCTTCAGATAAACAGATTAACAACTTCATTTTTGTTAAGGATTTCATATTTTCAGTAACTATATATATGTAACATTAATAAAAGATTATTTCTCCAAAAAAAATATATTTCTATATAACAATTTGCTTGATGAAATATTTCCAAAACAAGCCAGTGACATTTTTTAAAAGATAAAAACTTCATACCAATTTGGTGGTCTTTTATATCAAGTCCAAACTAATTTAATGTGTTTAAATAGAAAAAATATAACAATAACAACAACCAAAGCCTCAAAACTAACCAAGATAATTGTACTCAAGAATCAGTGTAACCGTAAATTGAAATAAGAGAAAGGGAAATAAGTGTTTTGAATAGCTGACTGGAAAAAAAATGACAGCAAAAATCATGTATAAAATGGAGTGAAAAGTTTATTCAACCAACAAGTTTCATGTCCTACAAAGAGGTATAATGCAACCAATTAGGTGAAAAGTAGACAACTAAAATTTCCAGAAAGAAATTAGCAGAACAAGGATGTGTTGGTTATGCTCAGAATATTGCATAATGGTAGGGAATGGTAATTCTAGCAACCTAGGCACAGAGTTTACTATAAATGATAATAAAGCTATGTGATTATCATAGAAAAGATAATGGGGACAAATGACAATCACAACAAGAACTTCAAAGAAAGTTTAAATTCTGCAATGTAATATTTTAATCTAATTATAAACTAAAAACAAAGACTAATCAAGCTATGAACAAGGCTCATAACTTACTTGTCCACAACTGCTGAATAATGTTGCAAGCCTCTCTACAGTAACCTAAACCAAGACAAAAGATTCTTCAAATAATTCTGTTTACCATGATTAGAACAGTACAGTAAACAAAATAGAGCAACAAAAGCCTTATGCCACTATGTGATTGGCTACATCGATTACAAGACTATCTTTACCACATATTGTTATTTTAATGCTATCTTCTCTTTGAGCCTTTAGTGATCTTCCACTCACCCTCCTTCTCCTTGGTTAAAATTATTTCTTCTCTGCAAGATAATGAAAAAGTTAAATTTTTAGTAAATACAATTTTTCAACAAGATTACTTTTCTCACAAAAACTCGATTGTTCACATCAACTTTAAAACACAACAACTTATCACTATCCTCACTGGGTTCACTTCTGATGAACAAAGCTTTGACTTGGACTCCAAATTCAAGCACGACTTGGGGCTAGGGCATGCGATTCCCTTCAACCAATCAAAGATAAAAGTTTAACAGAAAAATAAACTTTAAAACACAATAATCAATGACCTCTCTCACCCAAGTTCAATCGCGATAAAGAACCGAGATCCTCTTCTTCGATTCAGCTCCAATTTAATCGATGACTTCCATTACGCGAGAAATGTATGAGGCAAACAACAAATCATTGATGGCGAGCGAGAAATCCTTGATTCAGGGCACACGGGTTTGGGATGCGCGAGCAAACTTCAGTGATTAGCAATGAAGACTTTCGATTTAAGCTTGTGCGAGTTCGACCTGTGTGTGAAATATTTGAAGGGGCGCGAAAAATCCTCAGCTTCGGCCACACGATCTTCAGCTCAAGGCTCGCAAAACATTTCGGGAAAAATGGTCGAAGAAAGGAACTTAGGGTTACGAAGTCTATGTGCAGATAGAAAAAATGTTAATTAATATTGATTTATCATTTTAAATTTCATTTATGTTGATCAGTAGGTAATATCAGCAGGTAAAAAATAAAATATTTACCTGCTGATATAAATATTATTACATACAGAAATATCCTTCGAAACACTTTCTCGCTTAAACGCGCCAAAGTTATGTACGGATCTTACATATGGATCTAGAACCCCAAAATATTACATAGATACATACGGAAAAAAGCATAGGTAAGTAAAATATTACCTGCTGAAAAATATCGGTAGGTAAATCGATAGATAGATCTCAAATTACCTACGGATTATAATCCGTATGTAATAATCAGTAGATAACTAACTAATTTCTTGTAGTGTAAGTATTTGGTTCACATATTTAATATTTTACAGATAAGTGGAAATATCAAAGTAATTAAGAAGAATATCAATAAAATTTGATTCAAAGTTATCAACAAAATTAGATATTGATAAAATTGGTTACTCCAATACAAAATCAAGTAAAAGTTATAGGTCGAGTCAAATTCGAGCCATTTGCCCAACGAAGGTCCTTTCGTCCAACGAATTGTTTGTAACTCATCCAGCGAGTGATGTCGCCCAATGAGTTGTGAGTTTCAAAAAATCTATAAATAAGGGGCTTGGTAAAGCTCACAAACAACGACCCTTTTTCGAGAATACAACTCCCTTTTAGGGGAGAAGGAAAAGTAATTCTATTGGGGAGAAGGATATTTTACATAAAATAAGAGAAGGTAAAAGCGCATTCTGAAGGCTCAAGGCATTCATCTTTATTCTTAGTCTAGTATTCAGAATGCTAAGGAGTAGCTAATTCCTTTATTCACAAGGGTTGGTTGTAATGTATTTTTAACTCTTTGTGAATTATACTATTCAATATAATTCTTTTTAATCGCTCTTGTGTTTTATTCTTGTTTTAACTGCATATTCTAGATTAATTGCATATGTGGGAGTACCTGTTGATCGAAAGATAGTTTGGGAAACCTAATTAGGATAGAACAACTAATAGATTTCACATCCTAAACATAGATGTGAAATATTTAGTCATTCATAACATCAAAATTTTAACCATTAAAGCGAACTTATAATAAAAATGTTTAAACATAGGGTTTTTATTATTCAAGTTTATACTTGGTGTTTTTGCTTTGAATTGAATCATGAAACCCAATCCCAAGGAAGCCTTTTTCATATATTGTTGCACCCTATATGTTTGATAAAAATACAAAAAAGAGTTTTATTTTTGTTTTTGTGAAATCTATTGTCTAATTGAGTTATGGATTGTAAGAGTTGTCAAGTGCTACACGAGTCTCTTAGAAAACGATACTTGAACTTTTCACTTCATTACTTGTACGATTTGGTACACTTGTCAATCCCATAACATTGGTGCAAGTCAAGTTGTCTTCTAATTATGTCCAATGGAGTTCCTTCACAACATACTATAGGTCACAATGTTAGCTTCAACAAGTTCCAAGTTCCTTTGACAACTAGTTTAGGTCCAGCTACCTCCAATTTATTTGCCTCAAGTTTCCCAAAATGGGTTCAGCTCTAACACACAATGTGACTTGTCCATTTTCCCTTAGGTTCACTACACCACATGTAACAACAACTTTCAATAGCCTTTTCATCAAGCCTCTTGCTCAAATCTAGTTTTGACTCTTTAGGATTAACTTTCCAACTCAATGTACCATGTAATTTAGCAAACATGCTTCAAGCTTATGTCTAGCTTTCAACTAGAATTATATGAAGTGAAATGCACATAACTAGACTTATTATTCCAAACAATAAAGAATTACAAATTAAAAGCTAACTTCACAGTCAAAGGAACTAAAATTAATATTAAAAGAAAAATAAAAGTGACTTACAAAAACCAAGACTAAACTAACTAAAAATCAGAAACTAGAATCATGTGTTACGGTTGAGATCCAAGACTATTGCTTGAGCGTCAGACATTTATTTTTAGTTAAAACTTTTTCCAACCACTTTGTTTGCATTCCTCTCAATGTTTATGGGCAGAAGTAAGTCGCATGTAGTTCAAATTACTCAAGTAGAATCTACATGTTGGTGATCTTAGTTGTGTATTCAGATAATTGATTTGAGGTTCTTGTGTGTAGATAAGGTTATCTCTGAGAGTAAGTTGTTGGAGAAGTGTTTGGAAGCTTAGGGGTATCGTATAAGGTGAGAGAAGCTAAAACTCTTCTTCTTGCAATTTGGTTCAAATTTAAAGTTATTATTAATATGCTATGAAATTAGACTGTAATGGGTGTTTTAAATTGCTTGATGATATGCATAATTGGAAATTTTGAAATCAAAGACCTTTGGTTTGGATCTTGATTTTATGGTGTGAAAAGCGATTTTTGATTTTGAGCTTAGTGTGAACTACAAAATGGGATATTGTGGTCTCTATTGAGTGGTATAAGCTAGTTTTCATTTAGTTGTGTAATTCTTGATTCTCATTAGGATCCCAAAATATCATATGGAAATGCATAATTATGTGTTTGCGATATGCAAACTCGTTATGCGGGCCTATTTCTTGTTATGAGTCTGTTTCTTGTTGTGTGAGCCTGTTTCTTGTTGTCAAATTCAAGCTTGGTAGAGAGTCATGGAAAGCTTACTCGTTGGCGAGCATATTCTTGCTTAGCAAAGGCCAAACTTGAGTTTGGTAGAGAGTTAGAGGAGACTTGGCTGTTGAGCTAGTCCGCTCTTGCTGGGCACATTTTTCTGCATTTTGTTCTAGTGGTTTATTCGTTGGACGAGGCATTTAGTCGTTGGACAAGAACCTTTCTAGAGGTAACTCGCTAAGTGAATAGATCGGCTCGTTGAGTGAATATGCTTCAACTAGCTTATATAGGTATCTAAAGTTCAAAATCAATGATGTTTATGATCAAAAAGGCTTGTATGGTTGTATTGAATGTTGTATGAGTTGAATGAAGGGAAGAGTAGTCTTTTATTTTTATAAAATTTGTATTTTGAAAAGATTTCCTTTAAATACTTTATAGAAATAGATTGTAATATAATCTAATAATTATTTTTTTTTATAAAATTTGTATTTTGAAAAGAGTTCCTTTAAATACTTTATAAAAATACAACATAATATAATCTAATAATTGTTATTGTTTAGTTTTATGCTTAATATCAATAAATGAAATACTTTAATAGACATTTTTTATTAATTTGGGGTGTTTCATACACACTTGGTTCTCTTGATTTAACATTTTGCTTCAAGAATCCAATAGAAATGTTTTTTTACTCGTTCCTCTAACTCAAATTTTGTTGTGTTTTTCTACTCGTTCTCAAATGTCAAAATTTAGAACTTTCATTCACATCTACCAAATGAAAATTGTGAATACCTGAATTGTGCACTGTAGTGAAATTTTGCAAAAGGAAAGATGCAAAAAATCCCACATGTTTTTTTTTTTTTTTTTAAGAATCCCACAACATAATGTTGATTACTGAACACGGATCATAAATAAAAACAATATATTCATCGTTCATCCTTTAGGATTTGATAAATATTTCCAACAAACACACTAATTAAACAATAACTAAAATAACAGAAAATGAAACAACAAATCATAAGGGAAAAACCCCACTAACAAAAGCTAGAAAATGTCTATACACATTTCTTCGCTACTTAACCTTAAACGAAACCATTTTTATCTCACATCATATGGATATATGAATCAAGTGATGTGACATAAAACTTATTCTTTAAACAAAATGTTAATTCAAACTTAATCAACCCTTGTGAGGAACACTTCTCCTCTGCCAAAACTTAAGATGCACGGCTCTTTCCTCCAGCATCTGCTCAACTTCTTCCATCGGAACTCCTTTGGTTTCTGGCACGAAAATGAGAACGAAGAAAATTCCAACGAGGGCAACCAATCCAAATAACATGAATGTCCACGCTGTCCCAATAGCCACGGTCAAAGTTAAAAAGGTCTGGGAAACAACCAGATTGGAAACCCAACATGTCGTAGAAGCAATTCCTCCACATATTCCACGGTACCTTAGAGGATAGATTTCTGAATTCACAACCCATGGAACAGTTCCCATCCCTGGTGAGAAGAATATGATATACAGTGCAAGTCCCATTATTGCAAGCCAACCCATTTTGCTTGGACACCCTTTTGTGTACCATGCTCTATGATCTTTCACACAAAGACCCCTTGCGGCATCATTAACACTCAAACATGCCCCAGGTAAGAGCTGCACGCACATTATACAAAAGACATCATCAGTACGAGATTTAGTTATATATATATATATATAGCAAGTTATATACTGTGGTTATGGCATTTGACTTACTTTGTTAGAGCCGGATGCACAAAAGCCGCATTCTGCCTTTAGACACCTCATGCAGTCCCATTGAATAGGATTCAGAGCGTTGCTAAAAGCAGGACAGGTGTTGTTGAAGGAAGAGGACTCAATAGAACTAATCATTGGAGAATGAGTTTCAGTCTGGCGGAAAGTGGCGGTTAAAAGGGCCAAGGATAAAACACAGCCACACAAACTCAACAAAGCAAGTTTCTTTCGTCCAGTCTTGTCAATGAAGTATATGCTAACGATTGAACCGAATGCATTCAGCCCAGAAGTGATCAGGGACAGAAGAAGTGCAGTCTGGTTGGATGCAAAACCAGCCAACTGAACAATTGTGGGACTGTAATACATCACAGTGTTGATACCCGTAAATTGCTGGAAGAATTGAAGTCCCATTCCAGCACACAAACCTCTTCTCACAGTTTTTGTTTTCAACAGTTTGATTATGCTGATTTTGTCTGAAGGGTCTACTTCCTTCATTTCCAAAGCAACTGAATCCCGCAAAGCTTGAATTTCAGCTTCCACATCACTAGCTGGATAAATTTTCCTTAATATTGTTTTTGCTTCCTCTTCCCTTCCCTGTAGGTTACATAATAAAAACACATATAAGTATCACAAGAAAGAGTAAAGACTTGAAAAAAAAAAAAAAAGGTATGAACGATGATTAAAGCAACCTTTCTGAACAACCAACGTGGTGATTCCGGGAGTGTAAACATTAACACCGCTTGTATTACAGCAGGTGCAGCAGCCACTCCAAGCATCCACCTCCATGTACCTGGAGCCTGAATAAAAAATTAACAAAACTCTGATCACGTTTACTGAAAACAATGTCATATAGAAATTCAACTACACCCAACAGGGATATAATGCAACTAAGATATTATGCAATTCCGTTTATAATATGAGAAAATAAGTTTTGTTTTCACCATGTAAAACAGATCTATACTTTTATAATAAATTTCTTGTAGAATGGTATCTCTTATGCAATATGGCATTAAAAGAAGTAGTAAGTGAAAGAGAAGATTTTGCTGACCTTGGTGAAAGCCAAGTTGATGAGGTAGGAAAGAAATTGTCCACCAGTGATGAGGAAACTGTTGAGAGCTACAAGGGCTCCGCGAACCCTGGTGGGGGAAGTCTCAGAAATGTACAGAGGGGATGCCATGGAAGCCATTCCAACGCCGAGGCCAACAAAAACTCGACCAACGATGAGAATAGCAGGGCTAGTAGCAGCAGCCATGATAACTGACCCAATCAAAAAGAGGGAATCAGCTAAAAGGATTGATTTCCTTCTTCCGAAACGGTCGTTCATCCATCCACCGACTGCAGCACCTATAATTGCACCAGCAATTGCTGTACTCACTATAGCTTCCTGGAATTTTTACTAGTATCAAAATACTGTTTGGACATGATTCCACCATAACAATTAATTTGCACACTCAAGATGAATGCTTTTAATTCAAATCTCAACATTCAAAGAAGACCCTGCACGGTTTCACAAATTTGTACAACTAGCTAGTTCGTTATATATGATAATTTCAAGAACTTGTGCTTCAAACCCAGAAAATGAAGGGAAAATGCGGGGTTATGACCCATGATAATTAACTATGCGAACCTTTGAAAAAATCTAATTTTAGCCGTTTAAAAATTTATATCACGTGCCATGGTTTATGAAATCAGCTAAAACTAATTAACTTTTGGATTGATTAAAAAAACTAGTTAATTTTAATTAAAATTAAGATATTGTATAAGAGAAAAATAATTTTAAAATAAAATATTATCATGAATAATATTATGCCATTATTAATAATAATGAATTGCAAATGTAGGTAAGGTACTTAAAGTAAAAATATATTCTCAAGGATCTCAACTCTTTTCTCCAAAAGTGGGAAAAATAAAGTCACGAACCTTTTTTCCAATTAAAGAGATTTTTTCTTCTATCACGTTTTTTCTTCTTATACGTATTTTTACCTTTAATTTAACCTTCCTCCCAAAAAGGGAAGAAAATAAGACAAAAAACCATGAAGATTTTATTACGTTTTTTACGATATAGACCATCCATTAATTTATGTGCTTCATGAATAAGGCTATCAGCCATGAGACTTCGTAAAGACTTCAATTTTAAATCACTACTTCTTTTACTTTTTGTTTAATCGTGACGTTATTCACGTCTAATTAAATTGAAATCAAATGAAAAATACAATCATGGATCCACGTGCTTTTTTTTTTTTCAACATATTATTTTTTTTTTAATTTCATTATCTTTTTGAACGCATATCCGATGAAAAAACTTACAATCATTTTCAGTGATAAAGATAAAATTAAAAAAAACACAATATCAGTATTAAAAATTTTCTAATAGTATCTCAAACAAAATTTTTCGAAACAAAACATAAAAAATGATATTTTGTAAAATATATGAAAGCAAAAAATATTTAAAAATCAGATTATTTGATACATATAAAACTAAATTTTTTTAAATTCTATGAAGAGAGATCAACCCACCACAATAAATGATCTCGTATTTTGTAACATCAACAGTAATTTAAGAATAAAAAATAGTGAGAAAGTCAAACGTCGTAATAAATTACCGACTAAAAAGTGAGTTCAGTACTGCGTTTCTTGTGAAGTTCGAGGAAATATGCAGAACAGAACAAACTGAGTAATATACCAAAAACGTAAAATCAAACAAAAACCATAACTGACATCAGAAAATACTTTAAGTAACATCAAATCCTTAAAATAAATTCTAAATAAAATTTGTAACTATAACATGAAAAAGGTAATTACGATACCATAATGAAAAAATAAATAAACAAATTTTAAAACCAATGACTTGTCGATCAATATTTTATATTCTATTTTATAGAAAAAACACAATAAAAAAATGAAACAAAATAATTTTGTCTCTTGTAGAAAAATAATGAGAAAATATATGTATTATTTGTTTGTTAGATACCTCCTCCTACCTTTTTCAAAAGTCAATTTTTTGAAACAAAAGTTATTCCTTTTCATTTGTTATACTTTAAATTTCAAAATAATAATTTTTTAATTATATCCTTAATTTATAAAAAGTTATTCCTTTTTTGTTTTCTATTTTTAAATTTCAAATAACATATTTGTTTAATTATATCCTTACTTTAATTAATATAAAATCTATTAATTATATATTAAAATAAAAAATTTGAAAGAAATATTATAGATAATTCATTTTTAATTATATTAAAAAATAATTTAAATTAAAAAAACTTGAACAACTTTTATAGAAAAAAAAAGGTGTAATATAATTGTTTATATTCTGATAACTATCTTTCCTTTTTGTTATCTCTTTTTCCCTCCCTCATCTTTCTTCTCTCCAAACCAAACCCACAATAACTGAATGGATTACAAAATCCTCCAAATCGTGACAAAGGATAGAGGTACAAAACCATATGCGTGTGTTTCTGCGTGCAACTTTGCTTATTGTGACAGAAAAAAAAAATGATGAGAACATTAACTTCCATTAAATAAAAACAGAGGATTCATGTAGGTTGAGTTTAATTGAATGATAAAAACGGTTTTCATTTATATTTCATTGTTTTGACTCTTTGGTGTGATAAGTATCATGCATTCAATTACCTGAAGCCATGTCTTCCTATCCACAGCTTTGAAATCATCCCTAATATACAGAAGAGCACCAGATATGACCCCTGCCAAAACATACACCAACCGATCAATCGCAAACTCGAAACCGAAGACATAAAAGCAATCACTGACACTTGTTTTGAAGAATTTTATTTCAACGAATAATTTACGAGAAGAAACAATTGATCATGAGAAAACTACAGTAGAAAAGAGAGAACAATGTTTGAATTGATTTGATTTATTACCGGTGTCGTAGCCAAAAAGAAGACCACCAATTCCAGCAGAGAAAGCGAGCCGAAGAATGTAGGGATTCTTCCATGAGAGGGAGAGACATTCTCTGAAGGCAGAGACATCAGCCTCTGGTACTCCTCCCTCCATCGCAAACGTTGGTTATGAACAGAGAGAGAGAGAGAGAGAGAGAGAGAGAGAGAGAGAGAGAGAGAGAGAGAGAGAGAGAGAGAGAGAGAGAGAGAAAGAACTATGAACAGAGAGAAAGAGCTACAAACAGAGAAAAAGACTGAAAAAAGTGAGAGGGATGAGAATGAGTGAGAGAGGGAAGCACTCTATTTATAGAGAGACCCTGGTTTGGCTTACAGACTCCAACATCACTCTTTTTTCTGTTTTATTTTTTATCGATTTAATTTATCTTTTTAATTAGATGATATTAGATAATTTTATAGATTTATATTTTAATATAATTAATATAATCAATAACATTTATTAATATCTTATCTTCATCACTTCCTTACTTTTCCAGTGTCAGGCTTTTGAAAAACTGTTATTTTTATTTATTTTCATTGACACAATAACTCATTCATCAAATTGAGAAAAATTAATTATATCTTATATGACTACTTTTCTATTAACGCTGACCTATATCATGGAAAAAAAAATTATAAGTAATATGATTTTACTAATAATAAAAAAGGACGACAAACCATTTAATGAGAAACAAGTAAATTTATTACATTTTTTATCAAAATATTAAAAGCTTTTAACCATTCAAAAGACACGGAAGTAATAATGTTTAGAGTTTAATGACAATATAAAATAAAACGTTTTCCTTCAATTACATATCATTAGTGATACGATTATATGAAAATAATCTTTGCAAGAATAGATATTTTTTTATGATGATATAATAATTTTATATTATTTTTTTCATCGACAAAAATATTAGTTACTAGAATTTCTTTCGCTGTATCCGAACCTTCCACCTTATATTAATGTTTTCTTCTGTGACACTTATTATATGCTATGACGATGAAGACAAATAGAAAAAATATTATTGTGTAAATGGTTGTACATTTATTAATACTGTCAGTACATTTTTTTTACTCTCTTTCTTTAATATTAACTTTTCATTTAATATTGGTTTTCTTAATTAGTAATTGGGATTGTCGTAACACCTATTAATTGTTTTATATATCATTAACTATATTAAACATAAGAGTTTAGTTATGATATATTTTTAGTGTGAAAATTTTACATCTAGATTAATCTCATTCAGTTTAAAGTTTTGACTCAATAAGAAATACTTTCTGTTGTCTTTATTACGATCACATCTTGTTTTATAAAAACTATTATTTTTTTTTTCATAAACATTTTATAATTATTTACATGATTTTATATTTATTCTTTATTTATCTATTAATAACTTGTAAGTTGAGATTTGTATATGGATGGTCCTTTAGCGGTCCAATAACAACTCTGATACCATGTTAGAAGATTGATTTTTTAAGTTTAATTCAATCTCATATAATCAACTTATAATATGATATTTACACTCTATTTATATAATATAAAATTGTCCAATTTCTAATCGATGTACGACTTCCAACCTTATCTTATTGCATATTGTAACTCTTGATAATAAAAACTAATTTGGTACATTTTTCATATTTTTAAAAAATTAAATTCAATTATATGGTTTTATTAGTATGTATAAGAACTACCTTATATATTAAGGAGTAGGAAGAGTACGAAAGTGTAATTTTGGTGGATTGTGTAAATCTTTGAAATAGTGCAAAACCAGGCTCGGATTGCCTTGACTAACTGGATATAGCTCAATTTTAAGTGAAACAATATGAAAATATGTGTGCATGTCTTTGATCTTTCTCTCTTTGATTATTATTTGATAAAGAGCTTCAAGAAATGTGTTTTTAGTAATCTTTGTATGGTATTCTTTTGATTTGATATAATCTAAAACTATAATTCTATTTATATTACCGAATGGAATCAATCTTGATGAGTTGCCCAAATTGTTTATGAGTTTATCATCAATTTTGTTTTTCTATACAATTCCCCAATATTTCAATCAATTGTTTATGTGTTTTAATTTGTTGAAAAATGTTGATCTGTCTGGTTGAGTCTCTGATTAATGAAATCAACGTGTTAACTATGTTTTCAATTGGTTGAAAATGCATGTTCCAATAATAATTACATACTGAGTTAGTCATTCTAATTCAATTAAAATTTCTTTTACAAATTTTAAAAGAACTAAAGTTTTTGAAAAGATCAATTCAACCCTCCTTCTTAGCTAATTCCTTCTTTCACTATTTACATATAAGTTTTAGAAACCCTCCATAAGTGTCAAATATTTTTTAAGAAATCCCAGTACAATTTGGTAACTTACAAATTTTTACCTTTTTTTTTCATTTTTCCTCTTTTATCATAATTTCATAATTTTGTAATTCGATCATTCACATATTTTATCTCTTTCACAGCCTATCATGCCTCTCACCCTGTACAAGGAAAAAGAAGCTTTTTTCTCTCTCTTGTTATGCTAATTTGAAGCCCATCCCACTCTTTCTCTTTTAATTCAATCTCATCTCAGTTGACTTTTAAGCTCACATTCTGATTGTGCATGGCGTTGTATGTTTCTACTACTCTCTTTCGATTTTTTGAATTGATTTTCAATTTCACTCTTTCTCATGCCTTAATTGAACTATTTGCATAAATTTTTGTGTTCTCTCACTCTTTCTCATGCCTTAATTGAACTATTTGCATAAATTTTTGTGTTCTCTGAGTGAATGTTCTTGAAGGGATAGAGAGGGAAAGGTGGAGTTGATGAAAGGTAATAATAAAGAGATTTGAAGGTAAAATTTGTGAAAAATTATATATGTGATAATAAAAGAAATATTTTAATAGATGAAATTGTTAAATTATAATTTTACTCTTATAATAATATAAAATAAATTATAATTATTATTGTTATTATTATAATAATGATATTAATAATAATAATTTTTATTATTATTAGCATTAATATTATTATTATTATCAGTATTATTATAATAATAATAACTATTATTATTATTAATTATTATGACTATTACTTATTAAGAAAGTTTAATAATAATAATTATTAATTTTGTTCAATAATTTAAATTTCACAATTAATATTATTAGTACTGGAATTTAAAAAATATAAAAGTTATGGATAAGTAAAAGTATAGGTGCTGAGATGTATTTTCCTCCTCATCTCTTCATCAATGCAATGATGGGTATATTCTATTTGTCTTCAAATCTATTTGCGCAGGTTAAACTCTAAATAACTACAAATGAACACAAGTGTGTTTTTGATTATCGCTTTAGGCAGATTAAAACTGATGGTGGACTGGTGAGTGAGAATTTAGAATTTGAATGTTTTATATTTTGGATGTTCAATTAGGACTCTTTAACTTCGTTCATAATCAGCAAGATATATTATTATATTCAAGTACATACGCATCTAAAACGAACAATATTAAAATATTTTATTACTTTTATTTAAATTGAGCAACTTATTCATTTATCATAATTGAAATAATTAATATAATTTTATTTTTATAATATATTCGTAAAAGAAATATTGGGATTAGCCATGCAAATAGGACGAAAAAAAGATAACAGTTTTTCAATCTCTTTCGGCCTGTGCATATTTCAATATGCTTCGTAAATTAATGGAATGTTTAAAATCCTTATTTATACTATTCTATACTTATACTTCTATCTATATTTCTATACTATTATATATAGAAAGATTAAGGGTTTTAACATATATAATTTTTCTCTAATTTTACCCTTTTAAGTGGTTTTTTTTTAATTTAACTGCTTTTTATTTTAAAATTTGACAATTTTTTTTTAAATTTAATCAATTTTAAAACTAAAATAACTATCTACAATAAAATACTACTTAAAAAATAAACATAATAAAATTAAAAAATATTTATATTTTCTTTTATAACTATAATATAATAATTTTATTATTTTTTGTTATTATAAAAAAAATTAACACACATGTGTTTCAATTTTACCCATTGTTTTAAAATTAACATAATTATTTGACCAATTTTATCCGAAGTGATTATTTTTTAAAATTTAACCACTTTTTTACTTAATTTTTTTTAAGACTAAAATAGTTATTTACAATAAAAATAATTATAAAATAAGTAAAAATTATTTTTATTATAATAATTATTTTAATTTACTTTTATAATTATATTTTTTTTGTCGTAAAAAAAAATGCAACACACATATCCACAGTTTTTTTTTTCAAGTTTACCCTTTATTAAGTAGTCATTTATCAGTTTTTTTCCTTTTAATAATAATTTTTTTTAAAATTGAACCGTTTTTTTCCAAATTTAACCTTTTCTAATATAATAATTTTTTAAACTAAAATATTTATTTTTAATAAAAGATTACATGTAAAATAAATATAAATTATCAACAATAAAATTATTAAAATATTTATATTTATTTATTTTTTATTTTTTAGTATCATAAAAAAATTGAACATACATTAATATGGTATGATTAATATTGATTGGTCCGTTCGTCAAACAAATGAGAAGAAAGATAGATTTAGAAATATATATTACATGAAAAGAAGATATTAGAAAATTTGTTTTATTATTCATTTAATTTAATAGTATTCTAAAATTTAATTTTTTAATCATTTGATATTTCTAAATTATTTTTTATTTATATTTATTTTTTCCGATGTACATAAAATTTATTTTACTTTTTATCCATTTATTTTGTTTTTAATCTAATTTGTTTATAATATTTTTTTAATTCTTAATTTTATCCTTTTATAACTTCTAAATAATTTGTTATTTTATACTACTTTTTTCATTTCTTAATTTTATCTTTTTAAGATTTAGACGGTCATATGAAAAAATATTTCTACAAAAATTATTTTACTCTTTTATCTATTTCATTTCTATTTAATTTGTTTTGAAACTGATTTACCGTAAAAATAGTAATATATTTCAACTCTATCATTTAATATCTAATAAATTATTATTTTAGTTCTTAAATAGAACTATTATTTTCTCAAATCTAAAACTATTATTTTAGCTATTAAATAAAGTATTACTTTCTCAAATTTAAAATTTTTATATCAGTATCCAAAATTTCAATTATCTATAAAGTTAGAATTATTTTGTTAATCTATTTAATCCATGATATGCATTTGTAAAAATTATTCAAATATTTGTTTATTTTTAAAATAAATAAGTAATTATTTTTATAATGTGTGTCCTTATATATCTTTTAATCATTACTAAAAAAATTCTAATTTTTAATATATTTAAAGAATAAATTATAATTAAAATAAAAACTCAATTGTTCTATACTATTTTTTTCATTCCTAATTTTATCCTTATATAATTTTTTTATTACTCGGTCATTTAATAATTTATTAAAGAATAATTTATATTAAAGTATTAATTAATTTTCTATACTATTGTTTTCATTTTTCGTTTTATCCTTTTATGATTTCTAATTACTTGATTATTTAATAAAATTATATTTAGAAAGATATATTTTATTTTTATTTCTTAAATTAATATTATTTAAAAAATAATATATATTTATTAACAATACAAAATATTTATACTACAATACACAAAATTATCTCCTAAATGGATTTTTGTTCATAGTAATAAATAAGTAATTCTTTTAACGTGTGTCCTTATGCACATTTTAACGAGTCTATCTATATATTAATTAGACGAGTATAGAAAAAAACATTAGATGACGCATTTTGCTCATTAATTAAACAAATATAACAAAAATTATTGAACGGATCTTGCAATACACATTAGACCAATATGTTCATGCCCTGATTAGACTAGTATAACATAAAACATTATTGTACCTTTATCTTTATAGATGCATGCATTAAATATTGTTGCATATTTGCTTAACATGGTTCCCGATGAGGCAAATCCTAAGACTCCTTATGAACTACAGATAGGAAGAAAATCCAATTTAAGACGTTTTCATCTTTTGGAGTTGTCCACTAAATATAAGAGTGTATAATCCTCATGAAAAAAATTGTGATACAAGAACTATTAGTAGTTTCTTCATCGACTATCATGCATAGTCTCAAAGATATAATTTCTATTGTCTAAACCATAGTACAAGAATAGTTGAGTCTAGTAATGCTCAATTATTTGAAAAGGACCAATTTAGTAGGCGTGAGAAATCATGAAAGGTTGATATTGTAGAAGCTCATGGTGAATCTTTTTCGCCTAATGTTTCTAGTACGGATGTTGTTCCTCTAGTGTTATTAAATCAAATAATAACAAGAGACAACAAAATGGTATCTAAAACCCACAAGATGAGCATTTGGTTAATGAACAAAAGAAATGTGCAAGTCACTGATGAACAAGTGATAGAAAAGGCACAAGAAATAAAAAGAAGGTCTAAAAGACAAAGAAGACCAACTATTACAAGTAATTTTATTGTGTATTCGCTTGAGCATAAATGTGAATTGAGTATTGATGAGGATCTAGTCTTATTTAAACAAGTCAATGAAAATGACAATTTAGAAAAGTGGTCGAATTTTGTGAAAGAAGAGTTGAAATCAATGGATTACAATAAAGTATGGAATCTAGTGAATGCCTAAAGGTAAAAAAGAATCAGTTATAGATGAGTCTTTAAGACCAAACATGACTCAAAAAATAATGTTGAAAGGTAGGGGTGATCATGGATTGGATTTTTAATGATCCAATCCATATCCATTTTATATCCAAATAACTAGATCAGATTTTCGATCCAAATCCATTTTTTCAGCAGAACTAGTTTGGATTTTTATTAAATCTAGATCCAAATATTTGGATCAAGATTAAATCCAAATCCAAATATTTGGATCAAGTTCAAAATCCAGAATTCATTTTTTATAAAAGAAACCTTAATTGAATTTTCTAAAAAGAACTTGTGTCCTTAGGACCAACATGATCAAATTTGGTAGAATATTGGTTGGGGCCATCTCGACCGAATTTGAGCATGGGACCGACTAGGCTAACTTTTGATCGCTGCCGACTCAGCCAAATTTTGGTCGGGGCCGACTTGGTCGAATTCAGCCGAATTTTGGCTAGGATCGACTCGGTCGAATCGAACAAATTTTGGTCACAACAAACTCAGTTGAATATGTTCAAATTTCAGTCACGTCCGACACGGTAAAATTTGGCCAAATTTCGGGGACGACATGGTCGCATACGACCAAATTTGGGCCAGGGCCGACTCGGCAAAATTTTTAGTCGGGATCGATTTGACTAGATTCGACCAAATTTCAGTCGGGATCGACTTAGCCTAATATGACCAAATTTTTGCCAGAACCAACTTAACTGAGAATGGCCAAATTTGGGCTAGGGCCTACTCAACAAAATTTCGGTCAGGGTTGACTCAACTGAATTCGTCGATTGTGGCCGACTCAACTGAATAAGTCTAAACTTCATTTTGGGTTGACTCGATCGAATATGAATAAATTTATGTCAGGTCGACTCGACCAAATTTAGGTCGGGGCCAACTTGACAGAATTTTGACCGAGGCCAAGGCAACTGAATACGACCAAATTTCGGTCCTAGATGACTTAGTCAAATACGGTCAAATTTCATTTGGGGCAACTCAGCATAAAATGACCAAATTTGGGCCAAGCCAACTCGACCGAATTTCGATCGGGGATAACTCAACTACCAAATTTCGACCACGAACGGCTCCGCCAAATGGGTCGAATTTCGCTTAGGACCGACTCGGCCATATTCCGCCAAATTCGGGTCAAGGCCGACTTTGCCAAATTTTCATCATGGCTAACGCGACTAAATTTGACCGAATTTTGGCCAAAGTTGACTAGGCTTAATATGACCAAATTTTGGTTGTGGCCAACTCAGCCAAATATAACCAAATTTCGTCCGGAGCCGACTTAGCCCAATGTGGTTAAATTTGGGTCGGGGTCGACTTTGCCGAATACAGTCAAATTTGGTTAAGGGTGGATTGGTTCAAATTTTAGCCAGGATCCACTCAACTGAATACGCTGAGTATGAACCAATTTCGTACAAGGCCGACTTTGCTGTATACAACCAAATTTGGGCTAGACCATCTCGACCTAAAGCCCAACCCAATTAAAAATTTATATTGAAAATTTGGATTGAATTTTTTAGATTATCCATTATTGAAAATCTAGATTTAGAGAATGGATATCTAGTCCATAAAATATATAAAATATATATATATTGAAATCCAGATCTAATAAAATGGATTTTAAATGGATTGCATTTTTAGTAAAATGGATCTTAAATGGATTGGATCGGAGCAAAAGTGGATTAGATCAAGAAAATTGGATTTTTTTGCCACCCCTATTGAAAGGTATAAGAATAGATTAGTTGTCAAAGGTTTTTCACTCAAAAAGATGACATTGACTACAAAGAGACATTCTTTCCAAATTCTAAGAAGGACTTAAGATTTTTTTTTGTGGCTTTGGTAGCTCAATACGACTTAGAGCTTTACCAAATGGATGTAAAAACCACCTTTTTAAATGGTGACTTAGAGGAAAACAAATATTGGATATGTGGAGTTAAGGAAATCCACCTTTGGATACATCTGTCTTTTGGTTTAAGGAATCATGTAAAAGTGCAAAACAATTCATAATTGTCACTTCTACTATAGAGGTTGTTCACTTACCGTTGGGGTTGTAACTTTTCTAGCAAGTATACTGGGTCAGTTGTAGTGTAATAAGGTCGTATCCACAAGGATTTGGTAATTAAATCAATAGTCTATAATCTACTCGAGTTTGACAATAAAACAATAATAAAGATTTGGTTTTGGTATGTTAAAATATATTAAAACTAAGTTTGAGAGAAGTGGTGATGATTAAGGTGTTGGGATTGAACTTGGCTTCTTAAGTATACTGCAATGCCTTTAATTATCTATAAATTTTCTTCTTTATTTTAGTGTTTCTAGAAGTACGCTTCACTTGTACATCTAACCTCATGTTTGAGAGTTAGAACCTAAGGGTGTGAGACGCAAAATATCCCTATCCAGGTGGAGGAACCCTCGCATTGAGAACAAGACTCTTTAAATCAACTAAACCCGCATATCCATGTTTGGTATATGCCAAGGGTTAGGAGACCTTGTTGATCTAAACACTAGACCAAATGTCTTTACATCTAGTGCTAATGAGGTATGATGATTGGTCAAATCACCACGAAATTCAATACAAATCAAGTAACCAACACGTAAAACAAGAACAAAATAAATATATATATATATATATATATGTATATATATATATATATATATATACATATATATATATGTATATATATACATATATATACATATAT
>Ga0214542_1005272_pt1 | contig 24780 bp, 6 predicted proteins | sample CNSS1metaG_FD_160096 | JGI IMG/M metagenome (GOLD analysis project Ga0214542, IMG submission 160096) | Root nodule microbial communities from cowpea collected in UCLA plant growth center, Los Angeles, California, USA - CNSS1 | ecosystem: Host-associated > Plants > Roots > Nodule | place: USA...
AAAAAAAAAAAGAAAACACAAAAAAAAAAAAAAAAACAAAACATGTTTGCGTAACAACTGCCATACGTATAACAAAGAGTATTCTATATTGATTTTAAAAAAAGAGAAAAAAACAATACGACAGGAGAAATAACACAAGCTCCTACGACCAAAAATCCATTTCTCTGAAAGATTTTCGTTATTCCAGAAACAAGAATTGCACGCGGTGGCGTGGTGGTGACGGATACGTAGAATCAGAACAAAAACAAAGTGAAAATGTGTATGTATGGATAATCACAGGAGCAGGGGAGATCAAACCCAGTAGAGTGTTCCTCGAAAGAGACAATCTCTTCGATGGCAGAACCAACCGTGCCATTTATCGCGAACCCCTAACTGAGAGCTATGGATTTCCACAAAAACAAAACCACAAAGACAACCCTTTTAAACCCTAGATCACCGTGATTTTTCGTTCTTATAAGCGGATGGGGATAAGAAGGGGTAATTTTGAATTATGGACATCAAAATTCAAAAACAAAATAACAAAACCACGAAAAGGGATTGGATAAACCTGATAAGGAATATCTTGTGTAAATAAAATAAATAAATAAATAGATAAATCTTGCTCAATTGCAGAAACGAGGATGTTTGAGCTTCCCTCACCGGTTTCTGCGATGAAAGTGCAATGAACAGGAAGAAACAAGATCGAAAGAACACGAATAAATAAAGAACGGAAGATATTCAAATAATTATTTATTACTTTTATTCGAATTTAATTAATTAATGGAAAACTTATTCGTATCAAATGTGTAATTATAATTTATACTGGATGGATAAGCATTAGGGAGAAGTAAAGTATTGATTTATTTACTTTATAGTGTTAATCGGTCTTGCTTCCCTTTCATTGGTTCCTTTCTTTTATTAGTAAAATAAGTCTTAGTTTTTGTTTTTCTCTTAAATTAAATGGATATGAAAATAATTAAGGAGCAGCAAAGTATTGATTTCCTTAATAATGTTAATTCATAGTATGCTGTTGTATTATTATTTTTTTTACATTTGTATTGATATTGTATTGTATGTATTAGTTTTATGAACTTGTGAGGCTGTTGTTATTTTAATTATAATAATAATATTGTTAGTATGCAGTTGTTATTCGGAGTTTATCTCAAAATCTTTTGTAATTTTAAATTTAGTCATTTGTAAATGATGTAAATTGACTTCGTATTATTTTTTTCGCAATGTTAAACTGATTCATAAATGCAAAATTCCACATAAGATGGGTTAAATTCCGAAAACACTTGTCTTATATGACTTGCTTACTTAATTTGTCAATGCAGTACCAAGAAATACAATAATAACTTTAGGAACCGATTTCAATGAAAGCATTTTCTTTTAATTTTGACTTACTTTCAATATTTTTAAAAAATATTAATAATTGAATTATGTCAAATGTAAATTATAAATTTAGGTTATAATTGTACACTTAAAGTTTTTTATTAAAAAAATTTATTTTATTTTATCTAACTAAAAGTAATATTTTATTTTATTTATCTAAAAATAATAATATTTTTATTTGATTTATAGTTCGGTCTCCTACTTTTCTTACAATAACTTTTTCCTTGTGTTTGTTTGTTTGTATATTAATAAAATTATCTTTAAATTATTAAATGTAATAAATAATATTCGTGCATGATTGATGTTTACATGTTAAGTAGTCATTCGTGGCTATTTGGTCTTCATGAATGTTTAATTGTGTTTTTAAGTGTACAACAAAATTGTGAATTATCAACTGAGTCTCTAATATTTATATTTATTGAGTACTCAATTATATAAATTCTTTCGTCAAATATACTTTTTAACTATTTTTTTAATGTAACAATTAAGTTGTTAAATTGTTGATATGATTATTATTTTGTCATGTTTGTTGAGTTGTCTCATATATAATTTTATTTATTTTTTAAAATTTACAATTTTATAATGTTATCATTATATTATCGTTATATTGTTTTATCCTTATATCGTTATATTATCATATCATCATAACATTATGTCATCAAATTGTAATATCGCGATATTATCATATTGTCATATTGTTAGAAAATGATTACTCAAATAATACTAATAATAATAAAAATATAAAATGATATAATAATAATTATTAAAGCAATAATAATACTGAGACATATATATAAATCAAAGAATATTAATCAGAGACTTTATAATTATTATAACAATAATAGATAAAAAGTAAATGAGGTAAGGAGTAGAAATAGCCTGGGTTGAGGCACGCATAACGCTATCCTTAGAGATAAAATGTCCCTACTGCACAGGGCTAAACAAATATGTCAATACACAATCATATGTGTTTCTTATCATATGCGTTTCTCTCCCAAGATACAACAACCCGTCAGATCAATCGATGTTCATTATAGGTTCTAATCAGTAGGTGCACGTTACGGCCTTGTGCATGTATCTTGTTTCATGAGTGTCACTTAGAGACTTGCCCATGTCTCACAATGGCGGCCCCACCATCACACTCACTAGGTAAACCCTCAAATGGTGGTTTGTGACTCACACCCCTACAATAATTGTCATTAGATTTATTAATAGGTATTTTATAAAATAATTCACATACCTCAACTATTAGGTTTATTAAGAGGTATTTTATAAAATAAGCATAATAATGCACATACTTCAACCTTATTATTGTCACAATTTATAGTACACCTCGCCATAGGAATGAGACATAAAATTTAATCAAATTATTTGGTGTACTTTAGTCAACGACAACTTTGTTGTTACCCATTGAACTCCATTTCATGGGATCGCCATTCATGTGGAGATGGGTGTCCATTGTTGCAACTAATTTATGGGCTATAGTCTCATTCCCCTCGACGACTCAAATACTTGTTGTTGATGCATCAACCCTTTGATAAGCAGATCTGCAACATTTCTTTCTAACTTGACAAAGTCAATAGAGATAATATCATGAGTAATTAAGTTTCTAATATATTTGTCTCTCATTCTTATATGTCAATTTTTCAATTTCATTGACATTTTTACTAAAAACTTTAAATATAATATTTTGATTGTCAGGATGCATTGGAAAAAAAATAATTTATGCTTGCACAGTAGATCATGACATAACAACAACTTTTTAACATATTTTCATGACAGGACACCTTCATCCAAGGTTAAAACATAACCATAACCAATAGGTGATATTGTGCCACCATAATCAATATCCAATTCACATTAATATATATCATTCAATAATCTCAAGAAATTGGACATATTGCCATAATATAAGAAACGCAAATAATATTACACTAGATGGCAAATCAATGAAGTATATATTCATTCACTTTATAATATATATATAACCAAGATTTTTTTTTTCTCATTAAAAGGTATATTAACCTTTACAAGACACCCCCACACTTTTAAATATTTTAAATGTGGTTCTCCTTTCTTTCATAACTCATAAAAAGTTTTATCACAATCTTTTGTGTTCAAAAAATGGCATGCAAGATATAAAATTTGACTAATATAATGTTAGGCAAGCTAGAACTCGTAGAATAACATTTACTATATCAAACAAAAACATTTTTTTTCCGCTGCACCATTACATTAACACCATATGAAAATGTTATTTAATGAATAATACCATGAATTTCACATAAAAACACTCATTTATAAAGATATGTATCATCACTTCTCTATTTAATTAATTTTGTACATCAAAATTTCATAATTTGAATGGTCTCTAACCAAAATTTCTCAACTTCTCAACAATTGTAATAGTAGCATGACATAAATCACAACTTAACATATGTAATAATCAAAGAGAACTTATAAATATTTTATTACAAGACAAAGGTACTTACGCAAACAGATCATCACAAATATATCATTTATCAACCAAAACACATGTCTTGAATTAATAATTTTATTGTACTCAAGAAACACTTCATAACTATGTTGAGCAGCAATGACGTTCCTAAATTCAGAAACATGAAAATTCATCATATGGAGATTTCTTCTTTTATCAGCATTTACATGATCTTAAACGTGATATCAATTAAAATAATTAATTTTAATTTCATGTTATAAACAATAATTTTTAAAATCAATAATATGATAATTTATTATCAGTCATTTTTTTTTTCATTTAAATATCAAGCTAATTTTATTTTCCTTTGCAAATGCAAAGTTTAGTTTAATTGTTTTCCATAACACAATAGTTGTTTTAGTGAGACAAATTATTTTATAATTATTTTCATACAAAATACTTAAAATATATACATTATATAGAACATCTTTATCAATAGTAAGAATAGACAATATTAAATTATAAATTAATATAACAACATAAACATCACAAAAACATTATTCAATGAGAAGGAATTTCATTTATACATAATTTCATTTATTGTTATCAATAGAAATAGAAACAATTATACACATCAATTTTTAGGCTTTGTTGAAACTGATTAAATTATAATCATAAGAAACACATTAGTTCATAAAATGTGTTTTCAGTCTTCAACTCTATATTATTTTTAATTGTAGAAATTAATACAGATGAGTAATAAAAAAAGAAATAATAACAAGATAATACTTTTTCTCTTTAAGAACGTTAGAAAATGATTACTCAAATAATACTAATAATAATAAAAATATCAAATGATATAATAATAATTATTAAAGCAATAATAATACTGAGACATATATATAAATCAAAGAATATTATTCACAGACTTGATAATTATTATAACAATAATAAATAATAGATAAAAAGTAAATGAGGCAAGGAGTAGAAATAGCCTGGGTTGAGACACGCATAACGCTATTCTTAGCGAGAAAACGTCCCTACTGCACAAGGCTAAACAAATATGTCAATACACAATCATATGTGTTTCTTATATATGCGTTTCTCTCCCAAGATACAACAACCCGTCAGATCAATCGAGTGCAGCGAAGGATCTCTGAACCTTACGAACACCATTGTCTTAAAGATAATATAGAGAAGAAAATAAGAACATTTAGAGCTTGTTGTCTCTGTTATTGTGTCTTTCCCCATGCATTTAGGTGGTATTTATAGGTATATAAGGAAGACAAAGAAGTAAATAGTAATAAGAATATAGCCGTTAGCCATAATAACCATTAACCCATAAATTAAAGGTCTATAAAAACATAAGTAACAGTAGAATTTTTATTTTAATTATTTATTTTTTAAATTATAATAAAATGTTTCCAACACATATCACTATGTCATTTTATCGTTAGATCGGTTTATTGTTATATCGTCATATAGTTATATCATCATATTGTTATATTATCACATCATTATATTGACATATTATTATACCGTTATATCGTCATGTCATTATATTGTCATATTGTTATATATCATATCTTCGTATCTTCATATCATGTCATTATATTGCCATATTGTTATATCATCATATTGTTAGATTATCATGTTATTATATCATCATATAATCATATAATCATATTGTTATATTTATAAAAGTATAAAAAAAATTATAGTTATAAAAGTTGAAAATTATAAAATTATAATTTATAAATTTGTTAAATAACCAAATAATAAATTACATGTGCCAACAATGGAGATAATGTGACATGCCAAGATAATAATCATGTTGATAGCAATAAGAAATGAACATGGAGATTCAATTGACAAATTTAAATTTATTGAGTACTTAATCAGTTATAAAATTTAATAGGAACTTGATTGAAAGTTCAAAATATTTAGGAGAGACTTAAAACATAATTAAACCTTCAAATTTTTTAAGTGACATATTAAGACAATAATCACATATAGCAAGAAGCGAAATTCAATTGAAAAAAAAAAAATTTTTTAAGTATTTAACCGACCTTAAAATCTATTAAAGATTCAATTGAAAAATTGAAAGTTTAAAAAATTTTAGAAAAAACTTAAAACATAACTGAACCTTACACGAATAATAACTAATTATGTTTTTTTTTTCTTTTTTCTTTTTTTTTTTCATTAATAAGTTTTACTAATTTGAAAGGGCTTTTTCTTCTTTCACCCTTAAATTTGTAGTTGTTACTCCAAAAATTTAAAAAGGATAATTTTCTTCTTCATAAAAGTAATTGTCAAAATATTTGTTTTGTACGTCTTTCAAAATATGTTTCAAAAAATGTTCACAATATGATTTATAGAACAAAATTTTTGAAGCAATATTTTTATAGCAATTTTCAGAATAAAAATTCAGAAATAAGTTTCTCTAAAACGAATGAAATACATTTTTAAAATAAAATTATCAAAACAAAGATAGAATAAATATTTTAGAACATACCTTTTACAAAACGTGAAATACTTTATAGAATACACTTTTAGACCGAAATTTATTTTACAATGCGTTATGTCTCTTTCTCTTTCTTTATCGTAGGAATTATAATATTGACAAAACTAATGAGCCATCTGGAATAACAAATTTTGTTTTTTAGACAAATACTTGAAGTTGATGCTGTTTAGGTTTGAATATCATGGCTGGAGTCCACTTAGAAAAGAAAACCCTAATGACACCATCATTTTCCACTATTACTAAGCAATTGGGTGGAGAATAATTGCTTTTGTTATTATTATAAATAAACATAATCACCAACATTTTGAGTTTCTTTAGGTATATTTAATTGTCTCACATTACTTTTAAATCAAAGTAAATGATAATTTAATTTTTTTTTTCGTCTTTCATCTTTTAAGACACTTTTTAAGATAAAAGGTGTAACGGAGTTTTAAATTCCAACACAAACAATACTTTAACGGTAGTCATTGATTTTAACTATGTCACTCATCGATCGAACAACCAAGGATGATGTGTTGCAACGAGGAATATTTTATTTTTATTTTTTTCTATTGGTATTGGAATGCAAATAAATAGAAATGGGGTGCATTCCTTCCAGATGTTGCTAAACACAACAGATTTAAATAACATTGCAAATATTGTTTTTGTCTGAACTGAATAAATGGGTCGATTTTGGGCTTCAAATATCCCAGTATTTAACGGTGCAAAAATAATCCATTAAGGAACAACAATTTGTATCACAATGGCCCAATAGTCGTCAGTTTTGCAACATGCACTGTCCACTAATCTCTCTCGAGTGTAAAAGAAAAAAGAAGGGGAAAAAATCCAAGGAGCTGCATGACTGGTATATAACAGAACTATAGATTATATTGAAAAAATGTTTTTTTTAAAATTTTTTTTTTGAGATGATAGAAGAAATCAAAAACAAATAATAAAAAGAACACTCAAACACAAATAACGTGACATTCTCTTTGAAAAAGTTTTTTCAGATTTAAAATAATTCAAACACATTCAAGTTTAAAGCAAAGTTTAAAATGATTGCTTTATGAATTAATCAAAATAATTTAATAAAACTTTAATAATTTAATTCAAGGGGAAACAGCGGATCATCTCTGATAGAGGACTCATTAAAGTTTCAAGATGTACACCAAAGTTTTAATTCAAAGTCCAATAATAGAATAGTTGTCGATCATCATACATCCGAAACATTATTCGTTTGGAACGTCAACTTTATGATGATTTTTTCTTTAAAAAATGTTATGAAAGATGAAAAGATAAATAAATATTAAAATCACTTTAGAGTTTGACTTATAAATATAAAAGTAAAATGTAAAATAACTTGTTATATCAGTATGTGTCTCTTGGTGATGATTGATTTATGTGATAATTCTTAATTTTCGTAAAATATGGTATTGTTTTTTAGTCTCATCCAAAGAAAAAAAACAACATTTCGTAAAATAACATGAATGATGTTACCTTTAATTGTTTTAAGTTTACTTTCATCTGTTGACGAGAAAAGTTTAAGGACCGAAACTTTTTGAGTTTTACTTCGTGAAATCAGCAGCGATTTGCGCTTGTGTATCACAAAAGCTGTGAAATGATTTTTCTTGGTGTTCTCAATACTTCATCTTTTCCTAATTAATTGAATTATTTATGAACATGTATCATTGTATGACCTTTAACACAAAAAGTGTCTTGACTGAATGTTCGAAACAGTCTCAACAAACATGTCCCCTCATATCTTTGACCCCAGACTCGTTTGGTCAACGTCCAAAGCAAATTCTCATATTAAGTATTTACTCACTCATTGAAAGATATTTCATTTACTCAATCGTTTTATAGTTCGATACACAATATAATGCATTTTTAACTAATTAATACAATACAAGTAATTAATTATCCTCCACATCAATCCAATTTAATTATATATGAGCACTAGAAAATTTCACAACATAATTATCGTCTGAAGATACCAAATCATATTTTTTTATCATCGCATACTAAATATCTCATAACATTCGAAAAACAAGCACATTAAATATTGATAATAATTTATTAACTTTTAATAATATAATCATCTATAAGCTTTACATACCAAATGTTTCTGCAAAAATCATACTCTAACAAATTTGAAAATATCTAAAAATGAGATGTAGTGCATCTCTCACATCCCTGTCTTTACCCTCGTGAGTCGTGAGTGAGTGTTTGGTGTAAAAATATAGGTAAGTGAATCTTTCAAATTGTTATGGCCTCACTACAAGAATAAACATATTTATCAACCACCTTTTTGCAGTAATTATTGAAATGATTGACGGTTTAATGATGACGAAAAAAGTGTCTAATATTTTTGATAAATTTTATCATCAATAGTACCGCTAAAATGTGTAGATAATTATTAGTAATTAAAATTTGTTTGTATGTCAGTAATTATTAATAAATTTTGAATTTTTGTAAATATTATAATTTAGTCTTTTTTTCTTTAGTCATTCTTCAATTTTTTTCTTTTTTTTCATTTTTTCTTTTTCTTGTTCTTCCTTCTCCTATTCATTTTTCTATTCATTTTCTTATTCATGTTCCTTTCTTCTTCTCTTCCTTTCATTTATTATTATTGTTGTGATCTTTGTTCTTCTCACTGTCATTTATATAATTGTCACCTTTATTGTTATTAAGCCTATGTTACTATTGTTGTCGTCTTCTCTTTCTCTTCTCCTTCTTCCTCCTTTTTCATATTCTCTTATTATCACTAATCTCTAACTAATTTATAATAAATATTTCATCATATTTTTCAGAAAGATCGATCTACATTTTACCGATAAAATTATTGATAATTTTTTAAGAAATACAATTATTGATGAATTAACGACTAAATTTAAAAAAATTGAACAACCGACAAATTTACCATCAAATTAAAAAAAAAAAATCATTGTTGACATATTTATCATGACATGGTCAAAGTTCAAAGCAAAAACTTTAGTGTTTATTTTATTGACAAATATATATGTTATAAATAAAAAAAAATCTAATATACCGATGAATTTTACTTATAGTTCTATTACGGACAAATATTTCTATCGGCAAAGTTCGTCAATAAATATATTTTATTGGCGATTTTTTATTTCATTAGTATTTTAATATTTTGTTGGAGTGACCTAAACCATATTTTTGTTAACAAAACTTTGATGCAAATATTCCCATGAATAACTTTCCACACTTTTTCTAGTCTCAACCACACCACTTAACAAATTTATACAACAATTTATATCAACAAGTCTTTCAAACTTTTGTGAGCCAAATTATAAGAAAATTTACTTTCAAACCCTAACAATATTCTATTAATTTGGCTTAGTGTGAATTATTTACAAAATGTGGGTAATGGAATTGGAATAGGAAGTTATGAGATGAAAAATATAAAAGTCAGTAATAGAGATGATGATGCGGGATGGGTCATGTGAGTCATCCCGCATGTCCCAAAAAAAAATGTATGGAGCAGGTTAAGTATTTTAGTCCGTTAGTTCGCTTAGACCCGTCCTACATAATCTGTATTTGGCCCGCATAATCCTCATTACTTAAATTTTTAAAATATAGTAACTCTGGCACCACATGTCGTGGGCATTGTTTTTAAAACTTGCTCATTTACTTTTTTTTTCTAGTCCCTCCAAAAATAGCTTGTTCATCCTCATTCAATTCATCTAAAAGTAGCTTCATCATTCACATTTTTTTCTTCGTTTTAGTCAATTTCAAACCATTTATATTTTCAATAGTCTTGTACTTAAAAATTAAAAATTTTAAATAAACATATGGGTCAAATGTTACGTGAAGTCAACCTATTTGTTTTTTACGGACAAATGCGGATAGGTTTACCTACATTGTTAGTTAATAGTGAAAAAAAAGGAGAAAAAAAAAGTGTTTTTAAAAAAAAAAAAAGTGAAAAGAAAAGGGTAATGTCTCATTGTTTTTCAAAGGGAAAGAGTTATGTTTTAACTTGGTGAAGACAAACTTCTAAATGTTACACTCACTCAATCTCTAGTTCTATCCAAAGTCTAATTAAAGTCCAACCTAACTATCTAACTCTCTCTTAAACTTCATTACTTAATAATTCTTATAGATTAAACATACGATGATAGTCAATCAGTCAAATCATAATAAATCACACATGCAAATGAATATCTAAACAGTTCTGAAAATATATTTTATTATCTTACTATCACATAAATTAGTCAATCTTACTATTTTATACCAACACTATGTTTTTATGTAACATTCACAGTGATGTTATTGAATATATATATATATACATCAAGAAAAACCCAATTACAAAAATAAAAGATAAAAACACATTTAGCACATAATTGAACTGGTATGTATGATAGTGAAAGAAGTTAACTTTTGGGATTACTATTTGAAACTGGTTTGCATTTTAAAAAAGAATGAATATGATTTGGTTGGGTTTTGATGTTGTGAAGAAGATGATTTGGTTTGAAAAGAAATGTGTTGTTGGGCCCATTAATGATGAATTTGTGCCCTTCCCTTCTGGCACACATAAAAGATTGTGGGGACACAGCTTTTGATGGCTAAGAATGAATTTGAAGTGCCCTAAAATTCAAACTATTTTTGTCTGTTTGTTAGCAGAATGTGTCCGAATTGGAGCCATTAAAACGACAAAGTTTTGTTAATGGTCTCACATGGGGGCATATGCTTCCCATCGCCATCCCTTAAAAAGAGCGTTTTGGAGTGATGTTGAGATGAAATGCCCTAATCAAATGTGCTGTAAGTCAATACCACACTGTCCTTTTCTGCTGCATTCACACATTTTTAAATTCCTAACCATGCTTCTTCTTCTATAATATTTTCATGCAAATAAATACGTGTAATCTATACTGCTATATGAAGATAATTATTTTTTTTTCGATGTTTACTATTTTTGTTTTCCAATTTTATCTTTCAAATCAATTTTTTTATTTAATTATTTTTTCAAATTTAATTACTTTTTAAATTTAAATATTTTTAAAAATTAAATAAAGTAAAATTATCTATAAATAAATAATTATGTTTTATTATCATAAAAAATAAATAATACACGTGTATATATCATCACAGTATTTTCCCTAATATAAATAATAATTATAAAAAAAACTCTAACACATAATACACCTATGGCTTGATAACACTAGTGTAACTATAACTAAAATATAATTAAAGATTATTTTTTGTAATTTCCAAATTTAAATCAAAGCTGAAGTTGAAAAAAAAATTATTTATTTTACATAACTCATTTATTAAACATTAATTCATTAATTAAATAGGTCTTTGATTAATTTATCGATTCAACCAAGTCTTAAATCTATGGTGGTGCTTTTGGAGAGAACGAAAAGTCAGCAAAAAAGTACACATAATTCCTGAAATATATTTTTATTTTCTAAAATTAAAAGGTGGCAAGTGAGCATTCTTTTTTAGTTAACAATAAGATAACTATTTCTTGTTTGTCCTTTCCAAACAGTTTTTTATACAGTTAACTACATGGACTAATTGACACAAATATGTTTTAGATTAATTAATAATTTTAAGTTTAAATGTTTAATATGTGATTAATTAAATATTTAGAAAAATAACTTTAATTATCATATAGAGACTAGAGTTGTTCTATTTAATTGAAGAAAAAAACTTCTTATAGAATTATACTTGTATAAAAAAAATAACTAATTCTGTATTTTTTTGAGACATTATATATGGAAAATGATAAATTTGAAGGGATATAAGAGTAGATTTTACGAAAACTAGAGACTGATGTGATAAATGTGATAAATTAAAAAAAAAAAATTAATTAATAAAAAAATAAGATTATTAGTTTATTTTTATATATAAAAATAATTTAAATTAAATTATAAATAGTGTAAATTATATTACAATAAAATGTGATTATTATTTAAATTAGAAAAAGATTTGATAAAAATATAATTTTTAGAAATTAAGATCGAATGAAATTTTGGGATTAGTTTAAAAAAATTAAGTAATAATTTGACATTATCAAATTATTTTATATTGATATGTGTTGGTTTAAAATTAATATAATTAAATAGGAGTAATTTAAAAAAAAATTATACATCGATGAAAATAATTTAAATTGAAAATTGTTCATTTGAGATAAAATTTAAATATAAAAAATGTAAAAAATTTATTTTGAAAAAAAAAAAAGTGAAAGAAAAACCCAACACAGAAAAAAAAAGTGTAAAGGTGAAAAATTTTAAAAAAATATAAAGATAAAATTGTAATTGGACTGGTCAATATATACAACCACAACACTCACTCCAAATATGTTTTTAATTATTAAGTAAAACTTAGTATTAATTTGAAAAATAGTCAATCAACATAATCAAACAAAGGTTTAATTGGCTTAGTTATTCTTTTGCACGTATTCTCGAAACTAGTATATTCATTGGAATTCCCGATAACATATTAAAAGATTATTTATTTTTCAAATTAATACTAAGTTTTACTTAACAATTAAAAACACAATGAAAATAGGGTGTTATTAACATTAATTTTATAAAAAGGGAAATTCATCAACTATATCTTAATATTATTTTCCTATAAATCTCGTTAGGTTACATAAAATTAGTTTTTTTTTTTTTTTTTTATACACTAGAATATGTACCCGTACGAGATTTTTAAAATTAAAATATATTTATTGTATTAATTTGACTTTATAAAATTATAATTAAATAATAATATTGTGATTGCTTTAATAGTGAAAAATGTATTGGAGTTATTTTTATATATTTTTAATAAAATGTAAAGTATATAATTGTTTTAAATAATTTATTATGATTGACTATAAAAATAAAAATAAGACTTCAATTTAAATGAAACATTGGTCGGATGGTGCAGATAAATATAAAAAGTAGATTCTCTAATAATAAAAATATTGACATAGACTTTATAAAAATACAAAGATTATACAATTTAAAATTTAGGGTAACATAATATATTGGGTATGACAAATCAACCTATTTAAAGTGGGACGTGCCAAGTTGATAATTTCAAGATGTCAGTTTGTTTTGGCTTGACCCATTCAACCTGTTAATTTGATGGACCAAAATACAGGCCAATATGGTCCGATCTTTTGATTAGTTTTTTTAATTAAAAATTAAAATAATAAATAATAGAAAAGATTTACTTTTATATATTATTTTTTTATAAATGTAAATATAAATATATTGTAATTTAAATTATTAATATTACAACTTAAGTTTCAATTGTTAGTTATAATAAAGTAATTTAACATGTATATGCAATAATTATTTTAATTTATCTAACTAAAAATATAAAGTAATCTATTAAAAGTTTAGAAAAGATTTTATATGATTAAATATGTTTTTAATATTTATTTATATGTACATATAAACAAATTTTAAAAATAAAAATTGATTTTTTTTAAATAGTGACGGTTCAGTCCGATCTGGCCCGTTAGCCCGTCATGTGCAGGACGAGCTATCATTAGTGGATTGTTTTTGTTTGACGCGCCAACTTGACTTGGGTTGTTTTTGACAGACCAATGATGGGTCAGGCCAAAACGGACCGGATTATCCCGTTTTGCTAACCCTACTATAGCTACAAATAATAAACAATGTTAAAGAGTGACTTCTCTGAAAATATAAATGTTATACAATTTAAAACTACAAATGATAGATACACACGAGGATTTATTTTAAAAACTTCTTATATTTTATATTTGATTATCTTTATCCATGTCGATTTAACATATGTTTTCAAAAAAAAAAAAAAAAACTCATTTTCATGGGTAATGATTGTTAGCACGTCTATTCTTAACTCATTTTTACGATTTTTGATGTCACTTTGAATCAAACAAAGTCCTTTCAGTTTGTGTGTTGACACTTTTACAGGATATGACTCAACTCTTAAAAAAAGATCTTTGAGTACTTATTAAAGAAGTTCATTGAAAAAACATTACTACCATTTTAATAGAGGTTTTTAAGATGAAAAGGACCATAATCAAATATGATACATTATTAGATAATTGTGGACCAATACTTATATGTTTGGACCTATCTTTTTATGACACATTGAAAATGACTAACCATTTATTTTTAAATTTAAAATATGGAATAATTATTACTTATTTATTAATAAGCCGGGATTATAAAATTGTTATATTATTCAACTTATTTAATCTTACTTAATGTTTAACCTTTTACCCTCATTCGCACTCCAACACATGCATCTAGAAAATACAATAGACATCACCTACTATATATGATAGATTTAGTGTAAAATATATAAGATTACCGAAGAAATTATGTAACTGTAAAATTGGGGTCACAAATTTCATAATCCAAACACACATGTATATATAATGTATGTTTTATGATAATTTTTAAAGAAAAGAAAATGGGGGAAAAACCTTATCTTGAATCCTATTAACAACATAGTACGCGTGAAAAGACATTCTTGATTTATATTATCATTAAAAGCCTTCTTTTAAGAAGAAAAAAACAATGGATATGCAATGCATCTGAAGATGAATTGGGTAAGGTGTAACTTCAGTCTCTGTCACAAGTTTCACAACCAAGGTGAAATTTATGGTTAACTTGTGATACTTTCCATTCTCAATTGCTCCCAACAGCGATTTAAGAATCAACAATTAAACGATTCCTTAAGTTAGAACTTCAACACGTCACAAAACCCCAGCAAAGTACAAAAGACCACGTTTGTTCTGGACTATCTTAATCAAAGCTAACTTTAAAAGCATCCACCGAAAAACACAAAAAAAAGAGAGAAGAACAAACCAAAACCAAGAAGAAGAGCTTAAAAAATGCGAATCCAAATGCCGAAATCATAGTGGCCATCTGCAAGATTTAACAGTTGTATAAATGGGCGTGGAGCCTACTTCGATTCCACCACACCCAAGTCAGATCCATAGCATTCTTCACTCTTGACACCCCATTCTGAACCTTGCAGGCGCAATAAAAACGCTACCGTAGCCAAAGATTCACACAAGTCAAACCACTGTCACACAACCCACATCCAAAGATAACACTCCTTGTAAGGACTTAGCCGCAGTTTCTGCACCCATCAACACCTGCTGATAAAGGTTGGCGCTTTTTGCCTTCATTTCTTTCAGTTTATCTCCTTTTCATCTCTTTCTGAAATGGGTGTCTTAGTCTGACACCATACTTTGTTTCCCACTTCACTCATTACCAATAACTCGGCTATATGTTTTCTTTTTTTATTTTTGTTGGTTTTTGTTGTAATGATGTGTGTCTTAATTTTCGTAAGTAGTTAGTTTGCTTGAGTTTTTTCTTCTTACTCCTACAGTGCTCGGAAATTTGAATGCTTGAATCTCGTTTTGTTGACCTTTGCAGAGAAAAGAGATTGGTTGGTTTGGAAGGAAAACAGTGAATGTATGACACGGTGTTTCAGTTTCTCTGCCTAGTAAGTATTCAGATCTGAATCACATGGCTGTAGTTTTGTCAATTAATTATTTTGATAGCTGTGGATGGTGTTGTGTTTTAATTTTTTTCTTCTTCTTCTCAATGATTCTTCCTCCCCTTGCTTTTAAAAGTTTGGTTGGTGGATTACTAAACAACGAAATTATGAGTTTTCTTCAAGTGAGTTGAGTTTTTACATTTCTGATTTTGGATCCTATTGTTTGTGTAACAACAGTAATAAATGTCCCAAATTGGTGCTACGTTTCCTTGTCTGTTCAGGGTCAACATCATTTTTGTAAAGTAAATATTCTTTTTAGGTTGACCATCATGCTTCCTACCACTGATAATTACTGTTTGTGATTTGACCAATTTATCTTTTTTTTCCTTTTTGGAAATTTTGAGATCTATAGAAGTGTAACATAGATGATGGTGGGACGGTTAACTTTTTCTTAAAAGTCTCGGACTTTGTCTGGCCTTCACCCCTTCTTTACTTTGTTCTTTTATATTACTAATTTCTGCTTTCTAGCATCATAAGCATACAGTGCAGAACATTCAGTTTTGCTTCTTTCTGCAATATTGGAACACTGAATGATTGGAAATTCAGAATGCAGCTTCTGACTGATGAACTCTTTTCCTCAAATTTCACAGTTCATCTTCCAATAAATTTCATGTGCATGGGACATGGTATCTTCGATAATCGGAAAACATTCACACACCATCTGTAACTTCAAGGATGGATATCCAAGAAGAGAGCTCCACCACAGTTGGACCCTTGACAACACCAAGTTTAAGGAACATGTCATCCTCATCTTCAGCTTTTTTTTCTGCTAATCAGTCACCATTTTTCTCTCCAAGATCATCATCGTGTCAGTTATCAGAGTCTTTGCAACCCGATGCTCCCAGTGACAGAATTCATCTAGATGTTGCTGCCCCCAGTAGCAGTTCAGGGATTCCAGAACCGAAGTCTCTAGTGAATGTTGGATGCACCTTCCCTGAGGTGGCTGCATCTCCAGCTAGCTGTAATGCAGGTGATTTACAGAACCTTGACCGCATATCTTCCTCAGTGGGCATCTCTAGTTGCACTGTGTCTGGTCACTTCCATCCCTATGATGATAGTTATTCCGGACAGAAAGATAAGAGAAGTAAGAAAAGCAGAAACAAAAGAGTATCCTCAACACCAGGTTCTAGATCACTTTCTTCTTATAGATTAAAGAGTTGTGATGTCTATATAGGATTACATGGTCGTAAACCTCCTCTAATAAGATTTGCCAATTGGCTGCGTGTGGAGTTAGAAATTCAAGGCATAAGTTGTTTTGTATCAGATAGAGCTGGATATAGGAACTCTTGTAAGCTAAGCATTGCAGAGAAAGCTATGGACATGGCTTCTTATGGGATAGTAATCATAACAAGGAAGTCTTTCAAGAATCCGTACACAATTGAGGAACTGCAATTTTTCTCTGGCAAGAAGAACTTGATCCCTATATATTTTGATCTGAGTCCTGCTGATTGTCTTGTGAGGGATATAATTGAGAAGAGGGGTGAGCTGTGGGAAAAACATGGAGGGGAGCTTTGGCTTTTGTATGGAGGGTTGGAGCAGGAGTGGAAAGATGCTGTTCATGGCCTCTCACGTGTCGAAGAACGGAAGTTGGAAGCTCAGGATGGAAATTGGAGAGATTGCATTCTGAGAGCTGTCACATTGTTAGCAATGAAGTTAGGCAGAAGAAGTGCTGCTGAGCATTTAACAAAATGGAGGGAGAAAGTGAAAGAAGAGGAGTTACCTTTCACTCGGAATGAGAACTTCATTGGTAGGAAGAAAGAGCTTTCTCAACTGGAGTTTATGCTTTTTGGGGATGTTACTGGAGATTCAAGGCAAGACTATATTGATCTCAAGGCCAGACCCAAAAGAAGGCATTTGACTATTTGTCGCAGCAAGAGTAGTGTGCAAGAGGAAAGGCATGTGGGAAATGGAAGCAGGGAGGAAAAAACACCAGTTCTGTGGAAGGAGTCAGAAAAAGAGATTGAAATGCAAAGCATTGAGTTTTCTCAGAGGCGATCAAGGCTCAAACGAGGTGGAAAGTATACCAGGCGGAAAAAAGGAATGAGGATATTATATGGGAAAGGCATTGCCTGCATATCAGGTGATTCAGGAATTGGTAAAACAGAACTTATGCTTGAGTTTGCTTACAGGTTTCACCAGAGATACAAGATGGTGCTTTGGATAGGAGGGGAGAGCAGGTACATTAGGCAAAACTATCTTAACCTCAGGTCCTTTTTAGAAGTTGATGCGAGTGTTGAGAATAGTTTGGAGAAAACTAGGATAAAAGGATTTGAAGAACAGGAAGAAGCCGCTGTTTCTGGAATCCGCAAAGAGCTAATGCGAAACATTCCATACCTTGTGATCATTGATAACTTGGAAAGCGAAAAGGATTGGTGGGATCACAAACTTGTGATGGATCTTCTCCCTCGTTTTGGTGGAGAGACTCATGTGATTATATCAACGTGCCTTCCTCGTGTGATGAACTTGGAACCTCTGAAGCTTTCATACTTGTCTGGAGTGGAGGCAATGTCTCTAATGCTGGGAAGTGGCAGGGAGTATTCAGTTGCTGAGGTTGATGCTCTTAGAACCATTGAGGAGAAGCTTGGAAGGTTGACTTTGGGGCTTGCCATTGTCAGTGGAATTTTGTCTGAGTTACCTATAACACCAAGCAGGCTCTTAGATACCATAAACAGAATGCCCTTGAAGGACATGTCTTGGTGTGGTAAAAAAGCTCCCTCATTCAGGCAGAACAGTTTCCTCCTGCAACTTCTTGATGTTTGTTTCTCAATATTTGATCATGCAGACGGCGCCAGAAGCTTGGCAACCAGAATGGTGCTGGTAAGTGGATGGTTTGCACCTTGTGCAGTTTCAGTTTCTTTATTGGCACTTGCTGCTCAGAAGATACCAGAAAAGCAAAAGGGGACTTGTTTCTGGAGAAAACTACTGCAATCCTTAACATGTGGATTCACATCCTCACACACCAAAAAATCAGAACTAGAAGCATGTTCTCTGCTGCTGAGATTCAACATTGCAAGGAGTAGTACTAAGCAAGGACATATACATTTCAATGAAATGATCAAACTATATGCTCGGAAAAGAGAAGTTACAGGGTCAGCACAAGCAATGGTTCAGGCTGTTATGAATCAAGGGTCAATATCTGAAAGCATAGAGCATTTATGGGCTGCATGTTTTCTGCTATTTGCATTCGGTCACAATCCTGCGGCTGTTGAACTCGAGGTTTCAGAGCTGTTATATCTTGTTAAAAAGGTGGTTCTGCCTCTTGCAATTCACACATTCATTACCTACTCCAGATGCAGTGCTGCTCTAGAGCTTCTGCACCTTTGCACCAATGCTTTGGAGGCTGCAGACCAAGCATTGGTTACCCCAGTTGACAAGTGGTTCGATAAATCACTGTGCTGGAGGTCCATACAGACTAATGCTCAGTTGAATCCTTGTCTTTGGCAAGAGTTGGCTCTGTGTAGAGCCACTGTGCTTGAGACCAGAGGCAAGCTAATGCTAAGAGGTGCACAATTTGACATAGGTGATGATCTAATCAGAAAAGCTGTTTTCATCAGAACTTCAATTTGTGGTGAAGATCATCCAGATACAGTATCTGCTCGTGAAACATTAAGCAAACTCACTAGACTAATTGCAAATGTCCAAATTCGAGCTTCGGCATAAACTTTATTCTGCATCTTGTAAGCAAACTCTAGAATCATCATCATACACTAGATTTTTAGAATAAAACTAGTTCTGTATACTCTTTCATGGAACTTTCTACAGCATATTTTAAAAGTCTAATACGAGATACAATTTGATTTAAGAACTATTCCTTCTTCTTCACTTGGTTAATTACCCTTCTGTAGATATTTTTGCTAACTAATTTGCCATTTCTCACTGTTGCGTTGCACTAATGCCACACTTAATTGTGTTTGTGTTGTAAAAGTCTTGGCTTGAGCCATCAATAAGCACCTTCTGCCAGTTCAAGGAGTTTCTCAGCATTTCACTTTTTTATCACCTATACATTAGAATGACACATGCAATCTTTAACAAATTTCACATTGTATGGTGTAATTTACTCTATAGTTTGTCTTTTTTTCAACAGTTCTGATGCTGTGTTTGCTACGTATGATATCTTGGTTATTTTTAACATTGTGGTCTTTGATTAGTCACTGTTATTAGGTTCCAATATATTTTTAGTGCCTCAAATATAAATCTATCTGTTTTTAGTTATGTAGAAATATTTGTTAATTTTTAATCTATTACATTTTGTAATCATTGTGTTTCAGTTCTTAACTCTACTTAACTTGGATTAATTTAATGCAAAAAAATGTAAAATATTAATTAATTTATTAAGATAATAAATAGTTATTCAAATTAAGATAGTTAAGTTTTTTAGATACGTAACTTAATATATACATGTCTTATTTGAAATTAATAGATAGCTATATTTTATTTTTATTGTTTCAACCAATAATTTACTTTTAGCATTGTATTTTTTTTTGTTGCAACAATTATAATTTATATATATATATTTGAGGATTCAAAAGATAATTGAAAAAAAAAAGTGAAAAAAATTAAATTTTGCCCTCACGCAGGATCGAACTACGGACCTTCAGTTTACAAGACTGACGCTCTACCACTGAGCTATAAGGGCCATTTGCTATTATATACTTAATGTTAGTATTTTTCCTTATGAAAATGAATACTAACATGAAATAAAAGGAAAGTAGCTGACATAATAGTAATTAGAGTGATTAAATTAAGAGGGATGAGTTTGGATGGTATTTGATTTTAGTCCTTGCTAAATGTTTTTATATTTAATTTGCAATAGTTTATACATGAGTTTTATTTTTTATTTTTTAAGTTTTGTTTGTATCTTGAGTATAAGTCCATGCGAAATACTTAAATTGTTTGAATTGTGAATTATAAATTGTATTGTTTTATGGATATTTGTATAATTTGCTCAATGAATTTTCACACGAGCAATTAAATAAATTCTAAAATATCTAAAGCAATTGATGGGCACGGTAAAATTTGCTCAAGAACGTATCTAACTCACCAAATTTTTAAAAATTGCGTAGTGAATACACAAAATTCGCTTGGCCAGTTTCGAATACCAACTAAAAAAATGTATAATAACAAATTTTCCAAATGAAAAACGAGGAGTAGATTAAATTGAAAGAAATTAAATTGCATAATTGAACTTTATCACATTATATTACTTTTTATTTGTTACCTAAATAATTTATTTTTCATATAGTTAATTTGGTATCCCCTTAAAGTAGGAACAGTTATCAAGGGTGACTTAAACATCAAGAAATGGCAAAAATTTAAATCAATTTCAACTAGCGTAAGAATGTAGATAGCCGTTGGTGTATATTTTAATATTAATATGGACTGAAGCAGAATTAAATGCATTGCATACATAATTGAATGCAGGATTCATGCAATTATTCCAAGCATTTATTTGAAATCAAAGTCTAAATTGAGATTCTTCAAATTCCAATTTCAAATACCAGACATTCATCAGTAGGATTGCAACGTTAATTGTTAATTATTATTCTTTGTAACACAAAAATTGTCTGAAATTATTGCTTCAATGCTACGTGTATATAAAATATAAATATCAATTATTTTTTGAGACAAATTTTTGGTAATTTACATCTCAGTTTAGATAATATATATATATATATATATATATATATATATATATATATATATATATATATATATTTGGGTTAAATATATTTTAATTATGAACTTTTAAGTGAAATTAGAATTTGTTTTAAAAACTTTTAGTTTCCAAACAGAAAAAAGAAAAGAAAAAATATAGCCATTTTAATTTAATTATATATTTTTTTATATGTAAAACATGTTAAATTGTTTAAATAATTCAAATATTAATATGAAATATGTTTAACACGACAAAAAATATATATAATTAAGTTAAAAAAATTATATCTATTCATCTTCTAAAATTTAAAGGCCAAAATATACCAAAATTTCATACATGAAAGAATTCTAATTTTGCATCAAAATTCAATCAAAATTCACATACTAAAAACATATTTATCCCAAATTTCTTTTATAAAAATTTTAACACTGACCCTCAATTTCCAATCTCATAACATCCTTAAATATTAAGAAACAAAGTCCAAATCTCATAGAAGCCACAAATGGGAAAGTCGTCTTCCCACAATTTCATCTATCAGAAGCAATAAATGAATTCATAGCAGAACCAGCAACCTTCAGAAATTGAATTTTCCAGTCACATAACTGAATACCTTAAACACCTAAATCATAAACCAATTTACACAACCACCATGGAACAGATAGAAAGGTGTGAAGTTTTCCTTCAACCTTAAGAACTTGTCTCTTTAACCTATTCTTGGACTCAATATAAAATCATATGATATCATGTACAATCAAATAAGACAGGCATTATATGTAAAAATCTAAGGATCTGGTTGGCCAACAATGGCATCATCACTAGAGGCATAACCATCTTCACTCAGCTCATCTTCGCTAGAATCTTTCTCCTCTACAGCTCCAATGTCTTCTGGCTTCGCATATTTCTCACAATATTCTGTTCATTGGCTCAAAAAATGAAAATTATAAACAAAAGCAAAAAACTTAGAATATAACAACATGTTCACATATGGTAGATATATTAAACTGATGTTTCACTTGTCAGTCTTTAAACTACTGTCTCACATGAAATCCTAGAATTAAATACACTGGAATATCTAGATTTCTGTGACCATGATACAATATCTAGATACTCACATATGTGTGATTTTCTTCAATGATAAAAAAATGCCAAGGACAACGAATAAATAATATATACCAATTTGACATACCAAATTAGAAAGTAAAAGTTTAAAAGAATGACAAAACAAAAACAGTGGTTCTGCATTTTATAAGGAAATGATCACCATTTTTGTTATTTCTCTCAGAATACATATTATAATAAGCAATTATTTCTCGCTATACCAAACCTGGCCGGAGATCTAGGATCTAAGATTCAATTGATACAAGCAATAATAGAAGTTGTATGACAGTAAATTGGAAAGTACTTGGTTTGATCAGAAACTCACAACTTGAAAATGGTTGAGTATGTTAAATACTTTATATTAGCTCAGTTACCAGCAAACTATTCAACATGAGGTCTATATTACCATTTGAGTATGGGAATTCAAAAACTCTTCTTTTACACACTCAATATACACTTATTATTATCATTACAGAGTACGGTTGATCAATGCCAAAGCAAATATCAGAATAGGATGCAAGAAGGTAATGCAATTGCTGTTTATCCAAAAACAAAAAACAAAGCAAGAAAGATAGATGTTCATATTCTAAATCTGTTGGGGAGCATTGACAGTTGTTGTGCTTTAAATCGAACAAATTCTTGGCAAGAATCGGAGATTTCAATTGTTATACCTAATAATGATATTACTAAACATTTGAAATTGTTGTGGTAAGGGATGTGTTCAATATCAGTTTGTGCAAAATGACAATCTTCAATCTTCAAAGCTTTTTATTAACTATTAACCAGTTAATTTCAGTCCAATTGAAATGCGATGAAAATAAAGATGGCTGTAGCTATTGTTAACAATAATGCAGAAAAACTCTTACTATTAACATGAATTGAGCATGAAAGAAGCATTGAAGCTTTATACAAGAGAAAGGATTACCACCTTTAACTCTCTGTTCATATGTAGCATGATCTCGGATCATCAAGGCAGCAGCATCACCATTTAATGGATCTGATGCATTGGGATACAGAAGAAGTTGAGGAAGAAACACCTCAAACACATTAACAAGGTCTGAAAGAAAATAAGGAAAATCACCAATTTTAAAGCAGTGGCAGTAACAGAGTAAGGCAGAATGAAATGCATAGCAAGTATTGCTTACCAAACATGGGACTCCAAGTCTGGTTAATAACATCTAAGCATACAGAACCAGACCTAAGCATTACAGGAAACTGTATAAATGAGCTAATGTGTTTTCCATTGAGTTCAGTGGTGCTGCTTAAATAAGATATAACCTATGATTCAATGAAGTTATGGTTGCAGTGGAACAACTTACAATTCATCAACATTAGGATGAAAAATTTTGTTGACAAAGCCAATAGAAGGAGATTTGTAAGGATAAGCATCAGGTAGTTCAACCTTTACCTTCCAAACACCGACCTCGTACAGACCTGCACATGATTTCCATCAGAGTACAAAAAAAAAAAAAAATACTAAGAGAAAAATAACACAACCATTCACTTCCACCTTTGAAGTTAACATAGATCCTAGTGCAATTCATTCACATTGAATAAAATAGCCAAACAATGAATCAACCACATTAATCTAAGCTATTGACTGCTGATCCAAACAGTTCACATTGAATTCAAAGACAGTCGGTGAAGGAAGAAATTTCAATCTCAATTTCAATGGAGAAAAAGTTGGGCCAAAGAGAAAAAGATAATCTCAGTAATCTGATGAGGAACTGAACAACAGAATAAAAAGTAAAATGTAAAATAATTACGCAAGCAAAGGGATGCAAAAATTTACTCTCTTTAGGTCCGTGGAATTCCACAAAGAATTCTTGCATGCCATCGTTGATCATCTCCACCTTGTAGTCACTCATCATCCTGATGACCTGATCCATGTCAATCAAACGCACCCCAAATGGAAAAAGACAACAAATTTATGAAAAAATAAGAGTTTCTGAAGTTAAAAGAATAAAAATAAATTTTTTTGAAAAGATAACAGACAGTTTCATCAGGTCCATGTCTCTCCGTTTGCTAGGGGAAGACATTGTTTCTCTCTGTGCTTGACTCTTGTTGTTTGTGCGACCTGCTGCTGCTGCTGCTGCGAAGCTCTGTGGAATCAAAGGTACACATACAAGAAAAAAGTGTGAAACTGTTTACCTCATTTTCCACAAATAAAAAAAAAAAGGCTCAAACCCA
>Ga0214542_1005274_pt1 | contig 24775 bp, 5 predicted proteins | sample CNSS1metaG_FD_160096 | JGI IMG/M metagenome (GOLD analysis project Ga0214542, IMG submission 160096) | Root nodule microbial communities from cowpea collected in UCLA plant growth center, Los Angeles, California, USA - CNSS1 | ecosystem: Host-associated > Plants > Roots > Nodule | place: USA...
ATATATATATATATATATATATATATATATATATATATATATATATATATGTGTGTGTGTATGTATGTGTGTGTGATTTGCTCTTCACACAATTTATTTAATGGGGAAAAAAACTAGTTGATCTATTGAAGATTTTACACTGATTTTAAATAATATCAAATTATACTAAGTGAAAATCTTAAATCTTAATTAGGTTAAGTTAGATTTAATGTTTTAAAAGTGAAATTAAACGTTATATTGTAACTGTCATTGTTTATTCACATGTTTTTTATTAATTTAACTTTGATTTTGTTTTATTACTCTTCATCTAGAACTATTCATTAGTTTTTTTTACTGTCTTTTTCTCAATAAGTCTTTTTTATTGTTTATTTTTTTACATCTTTGAGTTTTTACATTATTTCCATCATTTGATGTTATGTCCATTCTTAGTTGTGTTTTTTCTTACTTTTTGCTAAAACACAAATTCTTGAAGTGCTTGGATTAATTGACTATTATTTTTTTCTTAAAAGTACTTATCTATTTAAGATAGTATTTTGGGTGTTGGAATAGCAAGAAGAATTCCTTGTGAAGATTTCAAACATTTGAGAGAAAAAGAAACTTACCAAAAAGTCCAAACAAACACAAATTGTATTGTCTTTTCTATTTTGTAAATTTTGTCACGGAATTATGTGTTGTTTTGGAAATCTTTGGTGCAATCTCGTCACTTAAACTAAACATTGTAATAATTTGTGTGTTAGACTTGTGAAAATGTGTCAAGAACTTTAAGTTTCATTTGGATTTCACTTTAGGATCACGTCTAGTTTACTACTTGTTTTCTTCTTCTTTTTTTACTTTTATTGTTTTTCTTAAAAGCTTTCCTTTATTTTTCTTCTCTACCTTTTGTGGTAAATTTGGGAGTTTTCCTGCATTCCAATAGAGCCCTTCCTTTGATCCTTAAGAATCCTTGCACACACACTTCAAAAAATATTTTTCAGGTTTTTATTATGAAAATTTATGAAGGTACTTTTAGGACAAATTCTGACCAGGAACTTTGTTATTAATTTGTCTAATCATTAGGGTTGGCAAAACAGGTTAGTCTGGCCTGTTTTGTCCTGTCCTCCTTTTGGCCCGCCAACAATGAGTCGAGTTGGATTGGTCCATCACTAGGAAGCGGGTTGGACACAGTAACCTGTTCCGCCTCAAGGCGGATCGATGGGCTGGACCATCACTCTTTTTTTTAAATTTCTTTTAACTTTTTTTTTATATTTTTAATTTTATTTTAACTTTTTAAAAAAATTTGTTTATAAAATTTTTTATATACATAAATTTGTTTATATAATATAGATTCTTTTTTAATTTTTTTAATTTTTAAACATAAAAAAATTAAAAAAGAAAAAGAAAAATGGGTTGACGGACCAGGACGGGTGACCCACCTATTTGGCGGACTAGGCGGGCCGGACCACAACGGATTGGTGGGGTAGGAAATTCCAATCCGGTCCATCCTTTTCTTGGCAAGCTAGTGAACTTAATTCGCTTTGACATGTCGTCTAATTATAATTCACCTCTCTCCAATGTGAGAAGGCTTGTACAACTTTAAACATATTTTCTTTTTATAAATTTCCTTTGTAAAAACCTTTGCATTTCGTGATATTTTTGAAACCTTTGTGATGATATTTTTTTCATCCAAAATGAGTGATCATTCCAATCAATCTAGTGTGCATGTCTAGCAAAGTTTATCAGACATATCATTATTTGCACCACCCATAAATATCTAGTTTTATGTTAGAGATATTTAATAGTGACAGATCTTTAAAAAATATTTTAAAGGTGTCAAAATTTTATTTATAATATATACAAATTTAAGAGAGTCAAATATACTAAAATTAAAAAGATTTATTTATATACTAATTTTTATATATGTTGCTATGAAACCACGCCATTGATGTTTAATCCTGGAAGTCACTACAAATCTTCAAAAAATATTTTGGAGACCAAGATTAATATGTAAAATTTTAAGGGTAGCAAATAAATAAAATATATTAAAATTAAACTTAATTGATGTCATATAAACTAAAAATAAGATCAAATTAAACTATATAAATGGTTATAAACCTTTACTTACGTCATCAATCAAATCTAAATAGTAACAAAATAAAATAAAAGTTCCATTAATAATATAGAAGTTTTTTTTCTTCTATAAAATAAATATAAAAGGTATTAAAAATTTTACACATTAATATCATAATTAGATTTTCTTAAGTTTTAAATTAGTAATTTTTATCATGATAATGTCTTCTCACTTCAATCACTAACTTTATGTTGTAACATTTCTTACAAAATTATCTTCTATAAAATAAGCTTGTGAATTTCCATTAGAATCTAGGAATTATAATTAAAACCTTAAGATTAGAATTAATGTACAAAATCAATTGACTTATGACTCATAGGTTGATTTCGTATTCGCTTTGACAATGATAAATGTCTAAGTCACAGCACTTCATAAAGTTGGTGTGAATGAAGAGTTTGAATTTCATGTATTTTAACATAACTTATGAACTGAAAAGATACAGATATCTCAATCAAGAATTTTAGCACATCCCTTTAATTACGCTCTGTCTCAACATAGTTGTTTGCGACAGTGACATCTCTTTGGTCACACACCTTAAACTCAAACATTAACCAAACTCAAAATTAACGAAAGATCGAGTCAAAATGTAGAAACTCAAACACCAATGTTGACTTCATATGATGGTTGGAGATTTATTTTAACTAATTCAGTTTAAAATTTAAACACCAACTTATAACATGTAAAAAGTGAAAAATATTAATTACCGTTAAAAGTGATTTTTAAGCCTATTTCAATCCCAGAAAATCTTGTAAGATAATATTTGCACTTTACTTATATACTATAGAATTATCTTATCTCTAGTTGACGTGAAACTTCCAACAATTATCTAAAATTATATCAATGACTCTTTTACCTATGATCTAGAGAATCCGATGTATAACTAAATACTCAATGATTTGTATCCATAAACAAGCTTGTTGCGGTCAATAAAATAAACCCTAATGTTTCAAATGATAGCTATTTGTTCCTAATGGATCGTATAACCATACTACTATACTATTTGTTTATATAAGATTTGTCTCCATTACAGGAAGCATGCCATGTACTCAAACTCTTACTATTCAAACAATGACAAAAATATGCACAAAACTTATTTAATCAGTTGTTTTTTTTTTCGCATAATGCACAATGTGTACCAGCCACTTGGTCTTTTTTTTTCTGTGTGAAAAGAACATTTTCATAGCATTGTACAATAGTAAAATAATTATTTTATAGGCAGTTCAAAATACAGATGTTGAATATTGGTGTCAAATATTACATCCCAGATTCAGGAGTTGCTTTAGCTTTAAATTAACTTATATATCTTTCAGCAATGCCTAATTACAAAAAAAAAAAAAAATCCAGCATATGAAAAAGAATTGTTAAATTTGAAAATGACACAAGTCCGAAATAGTTTTTGAATTTTTTGTTTAGTTATTTTTTTTTAACATTTGTTTAGATAAATAAAAGGACATGAAATATTCAACAATGTCTAATTAATATCTACTAAAATATATTTATTGTTAATTAAAATTTATTAAGAATTGCAAGATATGTCTGATATTTTTGATAGGGAATGTGAGTCCGGAATGTTTTAAGAAGTACGTTAAAAAATAACAATTCTCTTAACTTTAAAAATCAATTAAATTAAAAAACATAGGATTAGTTTACGTAAACTGATAAACATACATAAAATCTCAATAGTTTTTTGGTGGTTTAGATTAGTTGATGGAAATTGGTGTAAATTTTCCTGTATTCAAACTTTCAATACTCATTCATATATAGATAAATTTCACAATTTTCAACAACCATATCTATAATCTAATTTGAACCACCATAATTGGTAAAACTAACTGTTATAACGGATCTTACCGTGATTACTCATTACTTTTAAGTAATTTATTCAGGTTGAAATGATTAAAACATAAAATACATTTACGTGTCATAAAAGTTATATATTTTAAAAAAATTATACTTTTAGTTTATTTTTATCTTCCATTATGATTTTTTTATAATTTTCGAGATTTTTAACATTTTTAAAGATTTAATATTTATTTAGTTCTTAAAATTTACTCATGTTTAATTTCTTAGATTTTACATTTTAATTAATTGAATTAGTATTTACAGAACAATGAACAATAAATTTCATGTATTCGTTTTAAAAAAAAAAAAAAATAGAATATATACAAAAACAATTGAAGAATCAATGAAAATAATAAGTCTTTTTAAAAAAAATAAATAAAAGTACTAAAATGGTAAATCAGAAATTAAAAAAAATTATAATTTAAAGGGTTAAATATGTTTTTAGTCCCTTAACTTTTAGTAAAAATTAGAATTAATCTTTCTTCGAAACTTTGATCCAATTTAATCTCTCAACCATAGAAATACATGAATTTAGTTCTTCTAACCTAATTTTGTTAAGTTGATAAAATCAACAGGAAAGCAAAGTGGATGTACGTTAAGAAGTCACCGTTAAATGAAAAAAAAAATCAAATAATGTATTATTCGAATGACGCCTGAAAAAAGAAACCTTTGTTTGTGTTATTTTTTACATTAATTTAATACGAATGATTTCACGTAACATTGATATGATGTTCCAACTGTCTCCTCATGGCCACGATGAAATCTTTAATTACCAGGGTGGACCATTGTTCTCGTAATCATTTTCAATAATTAGGTTATATTTTCCACAATTTCTCAATAATGAGTCTTATCATTTTTCTTCCTGCATACTCGATTCTCTTAATTAATATTTTTCCTTTGCTTCTTCATTTAATCATAATACCATTATAGTCCATATAGTATCATCATGTCAAACACGTATGAAATCCAAACTAAAGATTATGTTCATATAAAAAGGTTTTGTTAAGCGTAAAAAAACGAGCTATTAAATATTTTTTAATAATTAAAATAATGAAATTAAGTGATGTTATTATATAATTAAGAACATTTTAATTAGAAAGTATTTGTTTCAGTTATCAATTTCTTTTTTCTGAAAATTTCATTTTTTATTTACTCATTTAAGTACTCTTATCATAATTGTGATTAATTTTTAAATTTATATAAAGTCATATTAGTTTGTCTAATTTGTTAATCTCAGTTTGATTTAAATTGTTATTGTTATATATTCTTACTTTAATTGGGTATCATCTATTCTCTTTATTTTTATTGTCCGTTTTTTCTTTCCATTCTCATTATCAATATTTATTTTTGTGTTTTGTTTAATACGGTTAAGAATTTTGATTGACCAAATAAAAAAATGGGCAAAATAGACAAATTTTAGCGTTTTTCAAAACTTTAGATAATTCGAGTACTTTAAATTGGAGTCGTCTTTTAAAAGTTTATGTTAACAAATTATCTAATATCGTAGAGTTATATATGCATGCAATACAAATTCAACAATAACAAATATTTAACATTAGCCTTTCATCAACTTTTTTTCAATTAAGTACATGTTTTCTTATATGATTTTCAAGTAGAATATGACATGGTTGCACGTATCAACCATTGACCACTCTGAACCTCCTCATTTAAATCTTCAACTTTTTAATCATTTAATGTATTTGATTCTCTTAATTTAACATGTTAAAATGAGTCATAATCCATGAGTCAAACCAATTTACCATGAGTTTAAGTCAGGTTAGGTTGAAATATTATATATTTTATCAATTATGAGCCAAAATGATTATGACTCACTTAACCTATGGGTTATACAGGACTGAGTTATGGTGATCCATTTACATTAAAAAAAAAAAAAACTCTTCTAAATTGAAACCTTAGTTTCTCTGTCTCTCCACATACATTCCCTTGTCACTCGCACATACACATTGATTTGCCGCTTGCCTTAGAAGGACTAGAAGCAAGTTTCACAGTGTTCATAATCACCATCGTCAACCGCATAAACTTTAAGAACAATTGATCATCTCTCACACAATACTCTTCTATTGATCTAGTCCCATCTCAGCTTCCATGAGCTTGCCATGGGGACTCCTTCACTTCACTTTGTGACTCCCAACCATTGTTGCCTCTTTCTTGATCGATCCTTCTACACTCCATCAAATTCATTCGGTCCTATGCATTCCTTTGTTGCTTCTCCGCAAAAGAAAATTATGAATATTTTATATTTTTCATTTTCATATGAGTGAGTCAAATCACTTAACCCAGCAACTCATGATGTATTGAGTTGGGTTGTAAAGTTTCTAACATACCTACCATAAAGTGAGATAGGTTGGATTCATTCATTTTATAACCAAATTTGCGATGAGTCAACCTATAAACTGGATTGACTTTCACATCTCTTTTTAGTAGAATAATTCTTTCAATAAAATAAACAAGATGAAAAAAATAAAGGAAGAAGATTACATGTAATAAAAATTGAGATCCTTCCCGTACAAATTTCACTTACAACAAAATTTTTAATTCTATTTATATTATAGTATTATAATTAAAAAAATACTTAAAAGATTATAATGACATGCTAACTTAAAACAAAAATTATGATTTTATAAATCAACAATGAATATTCAGTAGAATCTTTTATTCTTTCAAAAATAAAACTACATTGAAATATCCAATTTTTTCACAATGGTTGTTGTATTCACACGTTTTCATATAATTGTAAATACAACATAACTAATCATTTTAGTATCCATCAATTTTTTTTATTACAATGAATTAGTAAGTGAATTTTTTTAATCTAAATGTTTAAAAACAACTGCTTAATTTTTTTTTAAATGAATCTTCAAAGAAGAATTTTAGTTGTTGAAGTTGACAATTGTCGGTGATTTATTGCTTAATGTTATAGGATACTAATTTGTTTCCTAACTTAATTAATTATTAATTATTTTAGCTTTGACTTGGATACGTATCAATTGATTTAAAGTAGCAACAAAACTGATTAATACTTGCACATAATTCTCCAATTGAAGAACTAATATTGATTCAATCTGATTATACTAGAAATAAAAGCTAACAGCAAAAGTATATTTAAACACTAATATGATTAAAAGTTATTAGAACTAAATTTTCTGAAGTTCTTTTCCCAACTTGAAATATTATTTCTATCTTTCATCACAAATTTGCTGGAGATAAATTAAACTTTTTGCCTCAACACTGCTATATTATATTTTTTTTTTGCCTCTACAAAATTATCAATTTTAGTCAATGAAAAACGTATATTTTAATTTTTAGCCAATAATTTTTTTTTCTTGAATTCTTTTAAAACATACATAATTTCTTCTTTATTCTTGCCTTTACAATATCATTAAACCATTATTAGCCAATAAGAAAAAAAAAGTGAAAGTAGAATCATGCGACTCAAACATCGTACAAAATGAAGTACTTTTATTGGGACTACTCATCAGCTAATTATGATTGGGTTCAGGGTATAGAGTCCAAATATTGTGTGATGGATATTAATAAAATAAGAATACAATAGAAAAATAAATTAAACAAATGACTAAATTAAACAAAAGACTATTAAAAACAATACCCAAATTGAAATTCGTAGAATTTAAAAAAAAATATGAAGATTAAAATTGAAAAGTGTAAAATTTAATGTTAAAATTGGGATTTTAGAGTAGTTTAGAAGACTTAAACGACACGAAAAAGTTTGGTGCGTTTTATGTGATATTAAATAGAGTTTATCTCAAGTTTTTGTAGAAAGCTGAGTTGGTGATGTTACGAAATTGTACTTGACAACTTTTGGAGAATCCGAACGACCATTTCTCTTTTGGGTTAGTTGGGTTTGTGTGGTTTTGGTCAAATTTGTGGACCCTCTTTCAGAATTGTATAAATATCTAATTAGCAAAAATTTGAATTTCATGCATGTGCCTTGAGTATGATTATAATGAAACTAAGGTGATACTTGGATCAGCAATTTCATAGAGACTCTCACAGAAGAAATTACACAAAATATTTTTTGAGTTATAATTAGTTCGTATAAATAAGAGAATTTTTATGAACAAGTTAATCTTAATTTATAATAGAATCGTCAAAGTGGATCAGAATCCGTGGGTCAACTTGGACCACCACGAGTTTGGGTTTGGTTGAAATTTTTTACAAATTTTAGTACAAGTCAATTTTTGACCCAACCCACCAAGAACCCGACTCACTCGGATTGAATTCGTGGTGAGCTGGATTGACCCACCAACTCACATGGTGACACACATTATGTTGGGCTTTACAATATTGGGTTGTTTTTTTTAACCAAACACAGTGGTGGATTGGTAAATGAAAACTTAACTTCAACTACAAATAGTAAGGAGATTGACGTTGCATCTCAACTCAAGGACCAACATCAATTGCGACTCAACAAACAGATAAATTTGCATTTGTCACTCATTGTCGACTTGATTTTTTTTTCTTCCATTCTTCTGGTATTATTGATTATATAAGCAATCACTTTATAACCTCATGTTTTCTTCCCAATTGTAATTTTCACTATTTTTCTTTTTCTTCACTGAACAATTAGGGTTCTTGCTCTGCATCATGTACATTGTTGATCTGACAACAAATCCAAGGTATAATTAGTTTGTTGAAAAAAGTATTGCATTCAATAAAAGATTAGGCTACTTGCATTTATTTTTAAGTTTTCTCTTATAAAAATGTTTGATGTTTGTGGAGAAACTAACTCAAACATATCTTAAGATATAGAAAATGTTTTCGTTGAATATTATTATATACTATCTACTTAGAAAATGATTTTGTTAAAAAACCTATTTATCTGTGATTGAATTAGTGACTACAAATATTTTTTTTAAATAAAATACACCCCTATCAACGATTGAATAAGCGACCAAAAGTTCGGTTGTTAAATTGGTTTTCAATACTTTAAAGTGACCAAATTTATCGTTACTGATTAGCGACCAAAATTTTGGTGACTATCTAGCCACTGATTTTGAAATCAATGGCTAACTATTTTGCGACTAGGGTTTTCGCCACCATTTATTTTTGGTGGCTAATTCGGTGGCTAAGAGTGTTAGCGACCGATTTTACCCATTTAGTCACTAATTTCGTGAGTGACTAAATTGTATTTTTCTAGTAGTGCCTCCTAACAAATAATAAGATAACTTTTAATATTTTTTATTTTATTTTTTCATTTTGTTCATATTTGTTTATGCATATTTAAATTACTTTGTAAGGACCACATTAACCGTATCTATTATGTAATGATGAAAAACACTCGAAAAATACCATTTGACAATAGTTGATTGAAGATTTTATGATTTAACTTATGATTTGAAAGATAATTCGATCTTTTAAATTATAGAAATTTACCTTGTCACAAAAGTGAATATTATTTTCTTGCATATGATATATGTTGAAGAGGACGATAATGTGATATGTGAAAAATATTTGGATGTTAAATTCAATGTATGATGTATCTTTTGAAAGTTGTGAAGCGTTTGATCATTTGATGTGATGAGATGATGTGAATTACCTATGAGATGTAACAAGTAATACATGTATACGTTTTTGTTGGAAATTCAAATGTAAGTCTAAGTCTCATATTAGGTAAAGATAAAAAAGTTGAGTGCAAACAACCCTAAATTTATTGTCTCAAAGTTTTGGATAAAAGATTATTTTATTAGTGTTGAATATCTCTAATGTAATTGAGAAAACTCTAATTAGTACAAAATCATTTTATATTACAAGTTTAGATTAATTTTTTTAGTAATTTATATAAGTTCTCATAAAGAATTAATTAAACACACAAATACATGATGCACATATATGATACGTACGACACGTATCTGATACGACACGTATCTGATATGACACGTATCTGATACGTTGATACATTTATTTTAAAATTAATGAGATACAATATGTGATATATGAATATTGAAAAAATGTACAATAATTTCTAAAAACATAATAAATATATGATTGTTATTGAGTGAATCCAAATTATTAAAATCATATGTACTGAAATTGTCAACATAAAAAATATGAATCATTGTCATTATAAGAGTACTACTGCTTTGTAGATTAAATACTTCATTGACAAGTATCAATAAAATATTCTAAAATATGGATAAAGTATTTTAAAGTATCAGACACAGATACATGATTCAAATTAAAGTATCTGTGCATCATAGTATATATCCATATATTAATTATACCCATTTTTGGAGCATTACTTGTATAATTTTTTGAAACTCTATATACTGGGGAGAATAACACCAATGAGATCTGAGTTTAACCACATAAGACACTGATACCACTATCAACCCAAAACCTTAAGGCAATGGGTTTATGGGTCTTGATTCTTTATATAGTGCTCTACTTTCTCATTTCTAGTCAATGTGGGACTTAGACTCACACTTGAATTCCTAACAAATTAAACTCTCCAAAATAAAGAATTAGATTAAAAAAATAAATTTGCATAAAGTATATTGTAGTAATTTATTGTTGAACCTATTAGATAACTTGGAATATAATTCTTATATATCAATAACTAACAAGATTAAAATAGATCATATAAAAATCCGAAACCATCCCCTTAATAATACGATTGAAATAAGTACGAAACAAAATACATATTCTGAAATTTATCTTTTATCTTAAACTTTACATTTTTTCATAAATATATATATCTGACTTAACCAAAACGAACCTAGATTTTGAAAAGTTGATTCCAGAAATATCATAATGAAGTTTATTAAACAGGGCCTGATTGAAAAGAGAAGTTGTGGTTAATTAATGAGTGCCGACAACTCTTTTCAACAAAATCTGATTCAACTTTGTCTGTGTCTGAGTGAGTTCATGCCTAACTTGTACTCACCCTGCACCCTTTCTGCACTCTTCTAGCCATTCAAATATTATGTTCATACGTAAATGCATTGCTTTCACGTGTTTTTTTTTTTTTTTTTTTTTTTGTTTTTAGGTTTTCTTTCTGAGATGAAACGTATTGTACCCGAATAAAAAAACAAAAGATGAAGCTATGATGAGATCCTGCACAAACATAATAATTTGTTGCATATAACAGTTGAACATACACGTAGACCAAACATTTTCAATGGTTTCTCATTGTATTTTGTTTATTACTATGTATACAGAAGTAGGTAAAATGTACTGCACTGTTACTGTATACATGGTACCCCGTTTCAACCATCAAACATTTACTGTTAAATAAAAAGTTATAGTTATTAATTAGAGTATAATTTTTTTTTACTTAAAAATATAATAACTTAAATGTCACAGTTCAATTGTGATTCACTTCATTTAAAATAATTAATATCATATGGAACGATGTAACGTAACTTTCTGTTTTCGTCATAAATATGTACTCTTCAAGTGATTTTATTTCATTCAGAGTTTGTATAAGTTAATTATGTTTTTGTTATGAAAAGTTCAAATTAAAATATTATTAGTGAAAAAAACTGTTGCCAGTTCATTGATCAATATTGGTTAAATTTATAGTTAATGTAAGAAAGTAGAGTGAAAAGTGATGTGATGTTTATTAAAAGAATGATGTTCTCAAAATTATGTGTCTAGATCAAATACTATTGGTTTAGAATGAATATTAGATAGTATTTTAAATTTTTTAAATGTGTGAACTGTATGGAAAAGGTTATTTCATGCTTCGGTTATTAAAATTAATAAAGGTGTAAAAATTATCAGAGGTATCTATTTTAATTATATATTTTGTTTAATTAAATTTCTAGCTTTAGTTTTAGTAGAAGTTTAGCTTTAAAAACTTTTAATTTATATATAAAATAATATTTTTTAAACATAAAATTTATTAAAAAATTATAATGCATGAAAAACTAAATTTTTATTAATACCTGCATTCGACAATTATAGTAACGACTTAAATTCAATTTAACATAAAATTTAATTTTAGTATATATAATACTAATTTATATTTTTCAGACGATTATGACAACTTTCAAAGTTTTATCCAATTGTTTCAAAGAATATTATAGTAATGCCTTTATCACACAATAATGTAATACGATTGAAAATGGATGAAAATAAATTTATAAATGTGTGTTTTTCTTCATTTTATCATAGACACTTTTATAATTTTACAGCCATAATTTTTTCCTTTTTCTAAAACTAAATAGATTTTCCCCTTTTGTTAAATATCTATGTTTTATCCTTTCTTTTGGTTTCACCTCTTTTCTACTTTTAATTTGTTTTATAAATATACCCTAACTTTTCAACAAAAAAGTATATATATTTTTGTTACACCAATCTCAGACAGTCTTTAACTGTAATCAGACACCACCAAAAGTACGTAATAGCCGTTGGTGAATTCCATTGAATTTCACACATATCTGTTCCTTTTCCCCTTTGTAAATGTTATGAACTAAAACGGTAATTTTACCCGTTAACTTAACGTTGAAAAAGTTCAGGAACTATTCTAGTTATTATAAAAGTGTAAATTTTTCTTTTTGAAAAGATAAAATGTTTTTTTTTATATTTGAACAATTTGTACCTAATTTACTTTTATAATATTTTTTTTAATGAGGGTAAGAACTTCAATTAAGTACAGAAATTAATAATTCCACCGCTTGAGAGGGGACAACATATTCTTGGTTGGGAAGATCATCGGAAAATGTAATTTAAATTATTTAATGGGACAAATGGAAGCACATTAACGTTAAGAATTTTTAAAGGTTATAAAACGATGATTTAATGAATAATTTATCCACACTCCTATGTGTTTTACTGCTACACTTCTGTTTCTCAAGAAAATTCCCCTCTAATAGATTATGACACTTATACAACATACATATAATTCAATTAAAAATCCAAATATTTAATTTATTATATTTTGATAGATATTTTTAAATAATGATTTTAAGTCTAACCATATATATATACACTTCAAATTAGATTTATTTTTTATTGATGTGAATTTCTTACGTTGAGATATGTACATCACACATATGAAATTAGACATTTAAACTTTAATTTAACTTAATATCACAAAATCACCTTTTAACGTAAGATTTGCATTTACATATACTTTAACTTTAACTTTAACTTAACCTTATCTTAAGTTGATCTAAGAACTATACACTAATTTTACATTATCAAGTAACAATAATTTAAATACAACTTTATTTTTTTAATAATTTTAAGTGTTTCTTTATAACAATAAAAAAAATAGACCAGAAGAATATGCCATGATTAACTTTAAAGTTAATCGTTATATTTGAGATACTAATTATTTTAGAACTCTTTATTGATTTTTAAAAGACATTTTAGAATGCTAGGGAAAAATGTGTATTTATTTTATTTATTTTCATTTCTTCAAAACAAAATTGTGATAAAATTTTGAATTTTAAAAGGGACAATGTTATAAATAGAATAATTGACGATATCATTTTAACAAATTTAACTTTATTTTAGTGTTTGTAGGTATGGTGTCATGAAAGATGATTTATTTAATAAGATGTCATTGATAAATGGACATATTTTAATAAATAATTTAAAAACCTAGAAGTTTGAAGCGTAGTTTGACTTGCATGAGTTTTTGAGACTGAACCCAGTTTAAAAACACGTTCAACAAATAAGCAGAAGAATAATATATAGTAAAAAGACGAAGACATGAACGCAAGTACTATGCAACATGTGAAAAATATTATCGTAAGAGCAGGATCTAGGATGCTGTTAGAGGACGGTGTGTTGGAACGCGTGCAATGAACAGTGATGACTCACGATACGCACCGTTTTCGGTGACCGACATTCGCATATACAAGGTTCCTTCGTAGACACCAATTAGGTTAAGACCCTTTGTCCTGTAACGTAACATCGCATAACTCATTTTTGCTACTTTCACTCTTCGATTTCCCCTTCTTCGCATTTTCCATCACTTGCCCAAAAAGTTTTAACATGAAAAACAAAATAATAGTACCAATAATAATTATTAACAATAATGGGAAATGCGTCTTAAAAGACAAGCTTGTTTTTTTTTCTCCATCTTTTCTTTATTCTTTATGGCTAATTTCCTTTCTTCAATCTTTTTTTTTTCCAAACTTTAAGGCATTAAAATGTGTTTTTCCCTGTCATTTGTCAAACTAAAGTGTGATATCTATTCATTCACATTAGGGTTTAATTGAAGTGGACATTTGGAACTAATACCGACACTTTTTCTTTTGCAAAAGGAAAAAAAAAAGTAAAAGCCTATCAAAGTGTGATATCTATTCATTCACATTAGTACAAACTTTTTTGTTTTTTGTTTTAATTAAAATATAATATCTATTAAATGACATGTTTTTTTAAATTTGGAATTTTTCAAGTATGTGATGATAATATTTTAGATATATATTTAAATAAAATTATGTAAAAATGTAAGGTGATAAATATTTAGTTAATTCTTTTCATTATCTTCGTTTTTGTTTGATGTTGAGGGCTGTATTTTGCATAGTATTAATTGTTTATCAATCCCTCTTATGTTGGTCGATTTAAATATGTTTTTTTAGAATCATCTTGATTTATAATTTTTATTTAAATATTTATTAACGTTAAGATAATAAAATTGATTGAATCTAACTAAATATCATTAAAATAATATAATAAGATGAGATTTTTTTATTTATATAATATAAATTGGTATTACTTTATGAGAATAAAAATAATAATAAGTTAAACAACGGGATCATTAAATCACTATATTCATACTTATATTAGAAGGAAAAAATAAAATTTATAATTTAATGTTTAGAGAAACTTATAACTATCTCATTACAAGAATTTTGATTATTCTCAATGGATTGTAATCTATGGATAAACTCTAATTTATTAACAAATATTATCGATGAATTTGACATTTAAATTTATCGATGGATAGTTCCTTTGAAAATAAATGAGTTTGTAAATCTGTCAATACCTTATCATTAAAATTATCGATGGTTTTCGATCATCAAAAACTTATCATCACAATTATCGACAAATACTTCAATTGGTAAATTCGTCAATACTTTGGACGACAAATTTCTTACCCAATACACATGAGTTTTGTATTATGTTAAGGGAGATAAGTGAGAAAAAAAGGGGAGGAGAAGAAAAGGAGGAGGATGAGAAGGAAGATAAGATAGTGATGGAGGAGGAGGTGGTGGAAGTGGTTGGATAAGCTGGTGGGTGACGCAAAGGATGATGGTTAAGGTGGAGGGTGGTGGTTGAAGCAGAGGCTCATTGATGGCTAACTCAAAGGGATGTGCTGATGATGCTCATTATAAAGTTGTAAATGACGATGATGGTGGTGACCTGATGAAAATGACCCGGACTAGTGGTGGCGCGATATCGATAAAGAATAAATGAAAGAGAAGAAGAATAATCGGAAGAAGAAGGAGACCACGTTCTACCAACAAATTCGAGATCATCAGTAATTACAGACGAATTTGTATCCGTTAGTAAACTTTATCAAGACATTTTTATTGACAATTTTTTGCTCATTGATAATCTATCACTAAATATAATTTACTAATAAATGTATGTTATTATAACTTCTAAGCATCAATAATATGCATATTCTTGTTGTATCTAATTAAGAAATAGTAATAATTTTGTAAATGAGTTTACTAAAATATTGACTAAAAGTTTATAGGATCCAACAAACTTTATGATTATTCAAGTGCATCCAATTATATAATACAATCTATCTTGATAAATTATCTATTTTCTTGATGCATGTGTTTTTGGGACATGAGATAATATACTGATTTCCATTATATTAATTATAATTTAATGTTTTAAGGTAAGATATAAATTACTATTCATTTTCTTTCTTATCTTTATCTTTATCGTGTAACACATTAATTTAATATGTATTAGGTTAGTATAATGATAGTTAAATAGTATACTCACATATTATAAAACAATTTATATAAGAACAAATTTGTTTTTGGTTCTTATCATATTCCGAATTTTGTTACTCATCGTAATTGAAATTGTCTTTAATCAAATATACTTGAAAAAAATCATAGTACATAAAAATGAAATGGTCATGGTGACAAAGTTGAAGAGAAAAATAAATAGATTATAAGTTGAAATCCTCTATTTAAAAATTAATTAGCTTATTATCAACTAAATCATTGTGAAATATAATTAATATTTATCAATTTTTTTATGAAAGCAGTGTATTACAGTATATAGCGTACATCAAATTAAATTTCACACACCTATTGATGCAAGTGAAGATGCACAAATGATATCACCGAGTGTGACGAGTAGAAAATGTTCTTAAATTATAAATAAAAATTATAAATTATAAAATATTATAGTGATTCCAACACATGGTTATTTGTGTGTGTGTTTTTTTTTGTTGCTTTTTACCATGCCTTATGACTCTGGTTTGATTTTTAGTAGAATAAAATTTGACACATCAGTTGATTACATTTTTATTTTATACTTGGAAACTAAATTGTATTTAGTCAATATATTAATCCCGTTGTCATTTAAATATCATGAACTTAATGGAAGATTAAGAAAAATGAAGGAAAAGTACTTACGCTCTTATTTATCATATATGAGAATCCATTTACTTTTAATTCGTAACAACATCATAATTTTATTATTTTTTTTTCATGAAAAATATCTAATGGGTCGTCATCATTGATATTTGGAAAATGAATATGCATCACATTACGCATTTTTTTTAATAAATAAGCATAAAAAAGAAGCTATTCTTTTAGAAACTAAAAACAGGGCATTTCTTATTTATATATAATATATATATATATATATATATATATATATATATATATATATATATATATATATATATATATATATATTCAGCCCATTGTTTTTTATTTACAACAGAAATTTAAAATACTTATAGAAAACCAAAGTAAATATCCGTTTTTTTTTAAATATGTAGACTCCACTTAGATATAAGAAAAATAAATAGCATTAATGAACTATTTAAACTTAATATAAAGCATTAATGAACTATTTAAACTTAATATAAATCATTAAAGTCTTTTTGATTTTTATTTAACGTTACGTTATATTATTAAACTTTAAATGAAGACTTTTTCAGCAGTTAAATCATATATTTTTTTAAAAGCATTAAATTAACAGCACACTTCTCCTTCTTCGGAAACTAAATTGTCGTTCTAACCCACCAACTTCTCAAATTTAAAACAAGGATATGTAAATATTTTTTAACTATGATATTAATATTAGAATGGATTATTGTAGTTAAAAAATATATCATCTATTATTCTTAATTAAATTTTACCAATGTGTTATTACTTTTTATTATATTTTAAATTAGTCAATGGTAATGTGTTTTCATTTTAATATTTCTATACAAAAAATAAAATTCTATGTCAATTACTTTAGTTTTAAACAATAAAAATTTAATTTTTTTAATTATTTACTTTTTTAACATTATATCTACATATTATTAAAAGGGAGTAATTAGTGGTTCTATCTAAAAGATAGAATAATCCTGAAATAATTTTTTAATTTTTTCAATATATATATATATATATATATATTTATAGTATACTTACTCTTATTTATCATTGCGAATGATTAGAAAAGTATAAAAATTTATACAATAATTTTTTACAAAAGTAATTGAAAAGTTTGAGGTAAGTTGACATAAAGTTAGTTTTAATAAAAAAACTAATCTAAAATTTCAATGATTAAGTATTTTTTTAATATGTATTCAATATATTCTTCAAAAAAAAAAAAAAAAAAAAAATAACGGGGAAGAAGAACATAGAACCCAACAAGGGAGTGGAAATAGCAAAACACATGCAAAAGGCAGAATATTAGCTGGATCCACCACCACCTAAATTTTACCACGTACTTTTCTAGTATGGATCCTCTACTACAGATCTTCTCTGCATCTTTCTCCAACTCACTTATACACCATCCTATTAATCTAACGTTCACATCAAGATGACGAGACGTGTATCTTCTTCCTCCCGCTGCATCACTCTCACCTGCCACAAATCGGTAATAAAAACCATAAAGTTAATGATGTCACAATTTGCTAAGAATTTAACGGCAAATTTTTGTTACATCTTGGAGTATGAATGTTGGAGGTGGAGAGAAGAATATGCTTAAATGAAAAGAACTTTAATCAAGGCCGTTAAATTGATCCAACGGCCGACAAATGAGGGAGAGACAAATGGGTGTGTGTGGTAGAGGATCATAACTCCTGATTTCTCCCTTTTGTCATCTGATTCAACCTTTTCTTTTCATTACACTCAGTTTCTCACTCTAGCAAATCCTCTTCTTCTCTCTCCCTTCTCACCACTCTCTCTCTCTCTCTCCTTCTCTCTCACATTTGGCAAGAGAGAGAAACAGTCACAGAAAACAGAGCACATGAGAGAGATCAAGCAGCACAGCACAATGTGCAGTAGCAGCTTCATCTTCATCTTCTTCCTCCTCATTGGACCAATCTTTTCCCTTTCCTCTTCAACACCCATCAGCAGAAGAATCCTCCACCAACCATTTCTACCTGAAGGAGGTTCTCCACCTCCCTCTGTTCCCCCAAACCCTCCTCCACAACCTTCTCCTTCACCTTCACCTCCAAACCCAAAGTACCCATTTTCCACCACACCCACCAACAATGCTTCAACACCCTTCTTCCCCACATACCCTTCTCCCCCACCCCCTCCTTCTCCTTCGGCCTATGCTTCTTTCCCTGCTAACATATCCTCCCTCATCCTTCCCCAATCCTCAAAGTCCAAATCTTCCTCCAAAAAACTCGTCGCCGTCGCCATCTCCGCCGTCGCCTGCGCCCTCGCCGTTGTCTCGCTCTCAGCCTTCGTCTACTGCCGCCGCCGACGTCAAAGCTACTCCGCCGACGAGAAAACGCTCAGATCCGACAGCAGCATCCGCCTCTTCCCCCGTGAAGCTTCTGTTCCCACTGGCGGGGGCCGCAAACCGAGAAACACCTCTTCTAACAGCTCCGAGTTTCTCTACCTTGGCACCATTGTTAACTCCCGCGGCGGCGGCGTCGATGAGCTCTCTGAGCCGCACGCTGCCGCGTTGAACCCCCGTAAAATGGATTCGCCGGAGCTGCAACCGCTTCCGCCACTGGCGAGACAGGCTTCCAGGCTTAGAGAGGAATCGGCGGCGACGGTGGAGGATGATGAAGAGGAGTTCTACTCGCCGAGAGGGTCGTTGAATGGAAGAGAAGGCTCCATTGGAACCGGATCGGGTTCTCGGCGAGTTTTCTCTGCCATTGCCGCGGAGAATTTAGTTGGTCGTAGCAGCAGTGAGTCTACAAGTTCATCTTACTCTTCTTCCTCTTCTGCGTCCCCGGATCGCTCTCATTCCATTAGTCTCTCTCCTCCAGTGAGCATAAGCCCCAGAAGATCACAACCCAAGTCGCCTGAGAATACCGTGGCACACCATTCTCCACCGCTACCTACAGCGGCGATTAGAAGATCGCCGTCCTTGTCCACACTGTCGTCGCCTTCGCCTGGTTTCGGGCAGCACATGCCGTCTTCGTCGTCAATGTCGTCGACGCCGGAGCGGAGGGAGTGTCAGTCGCCATCGCTGTCTCCGCTTTCTCTGTCGCCGAGGAAAAACCCAAACCCAGATGGTGAATCACCCCCAGGACTTGTTTTACTTGAAAAGACGCAATCTTTTGGTTCGTCTAAGTCCAAAAGCGACATTGGGTCGCCGAGATTGTCCAATGCCTCTTCCATTGGGAAGTCCTCGGCGTTTTCTCTGCCCTCGCCGGATAAAGGGATGAACTTGCATCATGGGTTGGATCAGTCTCCGACCATATCCGATGTTTCAGATCGGTTTAGACATTCTCCTCTGTCATCATTACATTTGTCACCGACATTACTTTCATCGCCGGAGAGGGAGTTGAGCCCTCAGCCTCAGCGGCAGTCTCAGCCACAGCCACAGCCACAGCCACAGCCACAGCCACAGCCTGAGCATCAGTCTCTGCCTCAACCTCAACCTCAACTGCCACCTTCACGGAAACACTGGGAGATTCCTGACTTGTTGACACCAATCGGCGAGACACCGATTTTTTCAGCTCCTCAGAGGAAACAATGGGAAATTCCGGTTCTTTCAGTACCAATTGCTCCATCGAGTAGTAGTGTTTTAGCCCCTGCTCCACCACCGCCGCCGCCACCACCTCCGCCAGTTCCGCGGCAACGTAAGCAGTGGGAGATGCCAGTGCCTTCTCCCGTGACGCCGGTGGGTCAACAGGTTTCGAGGCCGCCGGCGCTGACGCCTCCTTCTAGGCCTTTTGTGTTGCAAACCCCAAATACAATGGTTTCTCCGGTGGAGTTGCCACCTGTTAGTTCCCAGAATTTCGAGGAGAGCTCTGAGGAGTCATCTAAACCTAAGTTGAAGCCTTTGCATTGGGACAAAGTGAGGGCAAGCTCTGATCGTGAGATGGTGTGGGATCAATTGAGGTCCAGCTCTTTTAAGTAAGATCTTCAACCGTCACTAACAATGTTGTGTTATGTTATGTTATTGATTGTTATTGCTTTTTCCGTCTTTGTTTTCTGCAATGCATAGGGAATTGCTTCTTTAGCAGTTGATGATTCGTGTCGATGTTCATGGATTGAAGTGCTTTTGAATTGTGTTGACTGTGTAGGTTGAACGAGGAGATGATCGAAACCTTGTTTGTAGTGAATACACCAAACGCAAAGCCTAAGGACACAACTCCTCGCTCGGTTCTTGCCCCGCAAAATCAAGAGGATAGGGTGCTGGATCCTAAAAAGTCCCAGAACATTGCTATCTTGTTAAGAGCACTTAATGTGACTATTGAAGAAGTGTGCGAATCACTGTTAGAAGGTATTTTTCCTTTGGTTATGGGGTTTATGTCATAACGTTTAATTTTCTAGTTTTGTTGTAATTATTGATTGTACCTTGCATAGAAAAACTTCTGTTTGAAGTGTTGTCCATTGTGGTAATATTGACACTTGTGTAAATTCTTGCTGATCTTGGCCTCTTGATGATAATCACATGGAATAAATTCTTTACCCACTCTGGACATTAAATTTCAGTTCCATGTGCACTTGATGCTTGGGTATTTTACACAGTTGCTGGATAAAGTAGGAAATTTTAAAAGGAAAAAGAACAGAGATATGTCGACACTAATTTAGGCAACAACTTTTTCTTTAGTATAGTAGTAGAAGTTTTGAGTGGGTCTTCATTGAATGGTATGATGTGTTTGTTGCCTAGATACAAGGAATGAATATGAATAGTATTGTACAAATGAATAGTTGTGGTTATTATTGTTCCTTAGATCTGCTATGATATTGCTTAAGTTCTTAAGAATCTATTTTGGTTACGCTATTAATGATCCTCCAGAATCTGGGTTTTATGGTTTGTGTTCTCTCTCCATAAGAATGTGATTTCAAATACTAAATCTTTCCACCACTTTCCAATCATATTACCTTGAACAGGTATCACTGATACACTTGGAACTGAACTGCTTGAAAGCTTGTTGAAAATGGCACCAAGCAAGGAGGAAGAACGCAAACTGAAGGAACATAAAGACGATTCTCCAACCAAGCTTGGTCCTGCTGAGAAATTTTTGAAGGCAGTGCTCGATGTACCTTTTGCATTCAAAAGGGTCGAAGCAATGCTTTACATAGCCAATTTTGAGTCCGAAGTAGAGTATCTTAGGAAATCCTTTCAAACTTTGGAGGTATCATCAATATTTCTTCATTTTCTTCTGCATTGTTTATCTGAACATGTAGAGGTTTCTCTTGGTACTTGTCATGACTCATGATTTCTGGTGTCTTTCCATTCACAGGCTGCATGTGAAGAGCTGCGAAACAGTAGAATGTTCTTGAAGCTTCTAGAGGCCGTGCTAAAAACCGGCAACCGGATGAACGTGGGGACGAACCGCGGCGATGCACATGCATTCAAACTCGACACACTTCTCAAGCTAGTTGATGTCAAAGGCGCAGATGGCAAAACCACTCTACTTCACTTTGTCGTACAAGAAATCATCAGAACCGAAGGCGCTCGTCTCTCAGGCACCAACCAAACACCTGGCGGCGCGACGAACTCAAACTCGAATTCGAACTCGAACTCGAACGACGATGCCAAGTGCAGAAGGCTGGGCCTGCAAGTGGTGTCTAGTCTGAGTTCCGACCTGGCGAATGTGAAGAAAGCAGCTGCAATGGACTCTGAAGTTTTGAGCAGCGAGGTGGCGAAGCTGTCGAAAGGAATGGCACACATTGCAGAGGTTTTGCAGTTGAACGAAGCAGCAGGGTCAGATGAGAGCAAGCAGAAGTTCAGAGAGTCGATGAAGAGGTTCACGAGAATGGCCGAGGAGGAGATACTGAAGGTGCAAGCACAAGAGAGTGTTGCTTTGTCGCTTGTGAAGGAGATCACAGAGTATTTCCATGGGAACCTGTCAAAGGAAGAGGCTCATCCGTTTAGAATCTTCATGGTGGTGAGAGATTTCTTAACGGTTCTGGATAGGGTGTGCAAAGAAGTTGGGATGATAAACGAGAGAACGATGGTTAGTTCTGCACATAGATTCCCTGTCCCAGTGAACCCTATGCTTCCACAACCTCTTCCTGGTCTTGTCGGAAAGAGACAGTACAGTTCCTCAGATGATGATAGTTCATCTCCTTAGCTGGTTATTACTCATGACAGTGTCACATCTTTGGCTGCATCTTCACTTAGGAACAACCTGGAACAAGGTGATTTTGATGGGCCTGGGGGGTGCATGTATGGTCTGGCCCATTTTTTTTTTCTCTTGTTAAATTGTAAAAATCCCTGTAAAAGATTTGAGTTATATCAATATATATTATAGATTATATATAGAGTAGAAGATTTTCTTTGGGGAAAATAAGCTTTTGCCTTGTATGAATAGGATATGTATTTTAAGTTTGTTATGTACAAAGCTATTCATTTGGAGATGGCAACTGCTTGCAAATCCTCTTACAGAAAACACTATTTGTGGAACCAAACTGTGATTCGGAAGCTATAATCCATTAATTGTAGACATCATATCCTCGTAGAAGTGGACTTTTAAGTCTAATTCAATTTCACAAAATCGGTTTGTAAGGTGAGGTACAAGTTTAACTCAACTTTATCTTATAAGTCAATTTTATGACGTTGAGTTAGGCTTAAAGTTCATTTTTAACATAGTATTTATTGTTTAAACAAAATTAAAGCTTATCCTACTTAACTTTCTTAGATATTTTGTTTCATCTGTTATCTCGGGCCACTATCGGACCACCCATTTCTAGTTTCACGCATGAGATGAATATACTTTAGTGTGAGGAGGTGTATAAGAAGTTTCACATCGATTAAAGATAAAACAATTTTTATAATATATAAATGAGGTGCAAATTTCACCTTACATGTCGATTTTGTGAGATTGAATTAAACTTAAAACCTAATTCTACTGTATCTTAGACTAAATTTCAGAGGTTGCGTGACTTAAAAGCTGATGATAAATTTGCAGAGGACAATAAGTCACATTAACGATGTTTATTGCATAAAATTATTATAGTTACGACAATTGAATAAGTTCAGAATATCAATCTTTTTTAGGTAATGCATATCTAGCACTTGCATATCTTCTTACAAAAATTATTTGTAAAAGAAAGCATGTTTTTTTTTTTTTAATTTTTAAATAAAAACTTACAATAAAGCAAGATTGTCACCCGAATCTAATTTAATAATTACTTATTTGACTTTATTGATGAACTTTCAATTGGATAAAATCTTCTGAGAGTCTTCCATTTGTGTTAGATTCAAAGGTAGAAAAATCTTTGGAAAAGTTTACCGATTTTTAAGTAGATTTTGGTATATATGTAACATACGGTTGTCAAGTTTAGGAGTAAATATTTTATTACATATAATCTAATCATTGGATTAAAAAAATAATAGAACTTAAGGAAAAAAAAATTACATAAAATGGTGAGACCAAGCACGTTACCAAAGTGGAAAAGGATTTGTATTTTTCCACCAACTTTAAGACATGTTCCATGCAGAAATGGCTGCACGTGATGCCCTAGTTTAGAAGAAAAAAAAATAGTTTAGTTGAAGATTAGGGTTATACAGAAAACATGTGAATAACACGAAAGCAAGGAGTTAGAAAAAATTGAACCCAAAACATTGGTCTTGATCCGTTGTCTATAACCTGAGCTGGTTCCACTAAAAACCATGTTATCTAAGCACCACTTGTGCCAGTTATTCCTTTGAAACATGAAAACAGATTTCAAAGTCAAACAAGTCCCATAAAATAAAGTGTTCTACCAAATGTGTAATGTTCAGCTAATTAAGGAGAAGATGAGTACAAGTTATTGAAAAATCATAGGTAGGTGGAAGAACTATTGACCCTATAAATTTTTTTGACTGAATATAAAAGAATCTATGATAGGAGTACATATAAAATTTCAAGTTGAAGACGTAAATCCTGTATTAATTGCATGGTAATAAATTTAAAATTCATAGCGATGAGTTATAGAAATATTTTTTTATATTAAAAACTACTTTTTTGTTTGGCAAAAACATTCACAACATTAAATAACAAATAATGGTCTACAATAAGCAATAATAAAAATTAAAATGAAATATATTTAGGTTAATTAACATATACATAAACCACCAATAAGTGTTATGGTATAAGATTCTTAGATTGAAAAAAAAAAAAATAGAAAGCTTTAAAATGAGATCCATGAAAAATAAATTAAAATCCCATTTCATTGCATTGGAAATATTATAGTTGAGTTAACTAGATAATACTTCAAATTTTTATCACAA
>Ga0214542_1005275_pt1 | contig 24767 bp, 11 predicted proteins | sample CNSS1metaG_FD_160096 | JGI IMG/M metagenome (GOLD analysis project Ga0214542, IMG submission 160096) | Root nodule microbial communities from cowpea collected in UCLA plant growth center, Los Angeles, California, USA - CNSS1 | ecosystem: Host-associated > Plants > Roots > Nodule | place: USA...
TATATATATATATATATATTATATATCATCTTAAACTATCATCATTTTTGCCATCTCTGAGCCAACTATGTTGCTAACCAATAAAGTCAGTTGTACATAGACATTTACTATATATGTCACAATAACACTGTTAAACACGAACCAAGTCTTGTGACATTTTTAAACACGTAAGCATGATTTGTAATAACACAAATTTCAAGTCCTACAAAATACCTTTTACCAACAAACTAATCCTGATATAGACCGAAATCATAAGAACAAAAATTTCCACATCACGATTCCTAAAAAAGGGAACAAATTAAGGTTGTAAAACTTTCGAACACCATTGTGATTTGCTGTGGTTAGTGCAACAAAATTGTTCTCCCTTATTCACAAATCGCTTATTTCTTCTCCATGCACCTTCACGAATCTTATTCACCATCTTCTTTCTTTCCAAAAAGCATTGAAACCAAAGAACCCTTGTGACAAACTCAACCACAAATACTTTGATTTCAATTATATTTTCACCAACTTAAACCAATCTCATTCATTTTGTTGATGCGATTTCATTCTTCTTGCTGACAGTGCGATCATGTCCAACGTTTTAGCATGTTTCCAACTCCTAGAACTCAATGTCATATCTGCACAAGACTTGGCTCCTGCAGGTCGTTCAATGAGAACCTATGCAGTGGCATGGATCGACCCAGATCGCAAACTTTCCACCCGGGTTGATTCTCACGGCGGAACCAACCCAACTTGGAATGACAAGTTTGTCTTTCGAATTGATGAAGACTTTCTGTATGATGATAAGTCAGTGATCACCATTGACATTTACGCTCTTCATTGGTTTCGAGACATTCATGTGGGCACTGCTCAGGTTCTCTCCGGTGACCTTTTTCCACCAACTTCACAACCTCAACCCCAAAGAAACACTTACACACCCACAGGAATGAGATTCATGGGGCTTCAAGTTCAAAGACCCTCTGGTCGCCCCAAAGGAATTTTGAACATTGGTGCTGCTAGAATCGACAGTTCCATGCGCAGCATGCCTCTTTACATGCAAAACTCCCCAATTGTTGGATACAGTCAAGATGATCATGATCAACCAAAACGCCAACCCAAACCAGAGCTTCGACGCTCAAAAAGTGATTGCAGCTCAATGCTTGCCTCAGAAGTCATAGTTCCCGAGCCTCAAGCCAAAACCAAAAGGGGGAGAGCAAGTTCCCAAATTCTCGCTTCAGAAATAAGCTCCAAGAAGAGTAAGAAGAAAGCTAGCTCCATATTGAGTGCCACATTCATGAAGAGTGCCCCAAAAGATGGCAAATTGGGTAGAAAGAAGACTAAAGTGAGAGGCCATGAATCACCAAATGTTGATTACCCTGTAAAGTCCACGCCCAAGCGCGAGTTTCAAAACTCTCCCTTTGCAGCGAAGTCTTATAATTATGTGGGTAGTGTGAGAGCAACCCCATTGCATGCGTTTGCGATTGCAGACACGACAATGGAATATGGAACCCCGTACCGGTCGAACTTGGGTTGTCGTCCTTTTATGACGGACTCTGAATTGGGTCCGTCAGCTTCGGAGGTGGCAGAGGTGGTGGCAAGACTACCGATGCCAATGGAGGAGGGGGAGAATTCTACGGTGGAAGGGTGGAGCTTTGATGACGACGGCGGAGAGGGCCTGCCACCTAAGGTGGAGAGGTGGCAGACGGAGTCCAATGTGTCGGGTGTGAGCAGAAAAGGGAAACCTTCACGAAGGCAAGGAGATGGGTTGTTCTCTTGCTTCAGTGTAATATGTGGAGTTGAGTGCTCCATTGTTTGCGGTGCTGGTGGCGGCAGCAAGAAGCATCGCCGGAGGCGGGTTCAAGCAGTGGACAATGAAAGCTTTCTGTCAGAAGAGGAGGCGTATTGAGGGGTGCATGCATGCATGACTGGTCGAACATGGAGATAAGAAAATTATGTGAGAATTGAGTAAACTTTATCTTCTTTATTCATTGTACTTTAACCTGATTCTTTTGTACTCCATTGTGTTTCTAATGAATTTCACGTTGCAAATCATATGATCTTTGTTTACTGATGTTGTAGAATGCATTTTTAGATGTTTGATGATGGTGATTACTTTTGGATTTTGAGGGTGGTGGATATTTTGTTAAGAAAGCAAAAGGTGATTTATAATAATATCGTATCAAAAAACGGTGGTCCTAATCAGGTAGCATTTGAATCAATTAATAAAAGAAAACTCAAATAGAACAAAACTTAGATAGATTGTTCTCCAATCAAAGTAGAAGTTTCACTTAATGATTTCCTTTCTTCTCATATTACTTATGAAATTCTAATTGAAAAAAAAAATACCATTCAGAATCGTTCTGTCGAGTGAACATTCCAAAGATGAAACTTTAATAAAAGCTTAATAAAAGGAGCTTCTACTTTCAGGAACAAACTTTTAATTTAGTAAATCTAAAATTTGAACTTATATGTTTATATATATGAATGGCTATCAAGATAAACTTGGAACAAACAGAAAAGAGTTACTAAAAGCTGGATTGACAAGAAAATCCATATGAAATCAGTCATTCTAGTAGCTGCAACAACAACTGTCATTGCTATACTCACTCAACAAGCACAAGATGAGTCAATCTTCTGACATCTAACACAGTGCCAATTTCATAGAAGTTACATAAAATTTCTTCAGGCAAAAAATACTAATGGATTTGTCATCTGGCTGGTATTACCTCGTGGCTAGAGAATACATAACTAACCAAAGTGTATAATAGAATGAGGTGTAACAACATTCTATTGCAAAAACTCCCTAGGATCAGTAACATAACCAGTCAATGCAGATGCAGCAGCTGTATATGGCGAAGCCAAATATATTTGACCTTCCTTGTGTCCCATTCGGCCAGGGAAGTTCCTATTTGTAGTTGAAACACAAACCTGCACAACCAGAATGTAAGCAATGGGGTGAATTATTCAGATTCTCAATACCATCACTTGGGTAGAAAGCATGTAAATGCAATCATATGAGAAAGGAGAAACCATTTAATCACAGGGTATAAACATAACAGTGTCACTTGCTTGAATATTCAGAAGCACATGGCTTTATAATCTACAAAAATATATAGAACTTCAAGATATTATATGATGGCATTGCATGTACTAGATAACCACCATAAAAATTAAGTATATTTTAGCCTAACCATTTTAGGCTTCTCTGACTGATACTGTGTCGAATACAATCTAGAAAAGATTTTTTTTTTTTTATAAAATACCCTTTTGTAACCGAGAAAGACCAAAATAGATATTCTACTAAAGCTGATTAGAGAGGCTTCTAATCTTAATGAAATGAAAATTTTAAAAAAGTTGTGTCAGACAGCCCTAACTTTATATTCTCACCCAACTTTCTTCATTATTTTCAAGCCAGAAACAAGTTCCTACTTTTAAGGAATTTTGTTTTCTTTTACAAATTACAGATTTTAAGCTAAATGTCATCTGTCAATCGATTGTAACATAAAAATTACAAATTATTTGTAACATTGTAGTTAGTATTGCACAGTTCACATGATGATTCGCTCGATTCAGTGCCAAGACAGGTCAGTGCCAAAATTTTCAATTCCATCAATGTAATAAGGATAAATGTAACAGAGAGAGGTAGAACTACACTTGTCAATTGCAAGATGGTGGGGAAGAAGTAGGGAACTTGCCTGAGGTTCATTCATGCGTGCATAAGTATCTTTTGGGCCACCCAAACAAGCACCACAACTAGGACTAGCTGGTGTGTCACACCCAGCTTCTTCAAATATCTGTGAGCAAGTCTTACCACCAGATCCAGGAACTGGGATGCTGTATATGTCCATCCAAACCTGAAATCTCATCAATAGGTACAAGTTGGAAAGTAGTCATTTAACATGATTTCCCAATAGAACTTTATTAATAACTGTACATCAACTGATATGAAAATATACAAACATGAGCTCTTTTTCAGACCTTTTGGGTAGCAGGCACAAGAAACGTGGGGACTTTGACCTTTTTACCCTGCAGATTCAGACATGTTCTAAGTTAGGGGAAGTAGTTGTAGGATTCATGTTGGAAATGAAAATAAAAGTACTTAAAATAGTTAAAAAAAGTCTAGGATTCAGCTAGAAAAGCTTCCAGTAATATCTTATCATAATTTAACATCTTCTATGACAGATTATAGATATGCAATAGGAAAATATGATGCTTACTGATGCCAGAAAAACTTTTGCTGCAGCCATGAAATCCTCTGTTTTCCCACCTGTACAAGATCCTATGTATACTCTGTTAATTTTCACATCCTTGCACTCTCTTGCCAAAGCACGGTTATCTGGAGAATGAGGCTGCAACATTTATAAGTATAATATTAGCCAAGGAAACTAGGGGCAGCATCATATAATAACAACACAAATGCATAGAAAATAAACACAACAAAAAACCTCACTGGAAATGAAAACAAATGACTAACCTTGGCCACCACAGGCTCCAACTTCGAGACATCAAATCTATACTCTGAGAGGAATCTAGAAGGCAACAAGAAAAAAATGTTACTAATGGATAAAATTGATTACCAATGAATACTAGTTCTACAGCTAAATGAAGTTTTTCTCCAGTAAAATTATTATACAATTTTTTCCTTCCCCAAGTTTAGTTTATAAGGGAAGTTAAAATTGTTTGCTGGATATCCCACATGGAGATATGATCATGTTATAGTACATAAATAGATACAAACCTCACCTATAAACAGGTTGAATTAGACTTAAAATCCACTTTCTAAAATGGTACAAGAACATATTCTGACCAAGTTTATTAAACTTATTGTGTCACCCACTATTAAACTAGCTATTAAACTAATTATCGAACCACCAACAGATATCTAAACTCTCATTCCTCAATATAATGGACTATGTTGAAGATCACACATCGATTAGGGAAATAATCATATTATAGTATATAAGTAGTTCTAAGATTGTTAACAAGCAAAATTCATGCATCAAAGCTTGGTTTGATAAATTAAACCCATATGTAACTTGAGAATCCAATGGGCTGATTGCAATTAGATCTTTATAGCATGCCAATTTCAATATAAAATTGCCAGGAAGCAGCTATCATAATCATAAAACACCAAAACATAAGGATAGCAAATAGTCAATCTTATACTTCCTTCAATAGTACCATATCATCCTCATAAAATGAAACATTTTCTTCATAAAATCCCCAGAAGTAAATATAAAATCCAAAGTTGTTCTTCCCACAAAGTTAATATCGATTCCTTTACTCATACTCCTTTTTAAGCTTTAATTAGCTTAATGATGGAAGAAGAGTAAGAGAATTCGTAACTATACCATACCCACATTGAAAAGTTGTTATGAAGCAACACCATAAATTTTTCCTTACCATGTTGAAAAAGAGTGAAAGAAACACGAACTGGCTAGAAAACCATGTGTCTCAACTACACACCAAATCTGGTTTATATAGAAATATTGCTTTGGTATCATAATTACAGGATATGCAGTTTCTCAAATAACTAATATCAAATTGATTAGTATCCAATCACTAGGAGAACCCACCGTCAAAAGCTAGCTATTAAACGAGCATTACCAGACACTTATATGCTCTACCAAGCATCCATACTACTCAATGAGGGACTTAAGTACCCCATAATACCCAAGTTCCCACTACAAGTCAGTCTACATTATTTTAATAACTCAAATGAAATAGATCTACAGTAAATGCATAATATTTGATATTCATTCTCAGTGTATATTTATATTGACTCTGGATTTTATATTTCAACAGATAAAAAATAACATATTGAATACAAAGTTATACAAAAGCATTGAGTTTTCCCAACACTGAATAAAACCAGGAAAAACAATAATTTAGAAAACTAGACCTACCCTGCTTTCTGGTCACTATAAACAGGCTCATATGGCAGAGATGTCTTGCCCTGAAAAAAGAAATGGAAACAATTTTAAAACCAATACTATAAAAGACAGTATGCAAAGGGAAAGCATAATTTACTTGACTTGACACTATACATAGCCACCCATTATGTCAATACAGCCAAACTGAATGAGATGTAATTCAGATGACAAGATTAATAAGTGGAATCAAACCAATAAAAAAGAAAAAACAAGAAGAAAGCAGAGACCTAGTGATCTTGGAAATTAAATCTTGCAGCGCCATAAGTCATAGCCAACTTAAGTTACCAATAGAATGATCATTATCGGGAAGAGAAACTTCATGCAGGTATGATTATCAGTGGGAATGGGAAGATGACTAGCACACCAAACTCACAACTGGAAAATCAAAGAAACACCCAACTAAGACCAATGGCACAACAAAGGTCAATTGTTGAGGAGCCCAAGGTTTTGCAAACCCCACATTAAAATCCCATACATCCAATGTGGAACTCAATCCCTCTCTATACAGTGCAATTGGATCTTAACATTCTGATAAAAATTATCTATTTTATTTGACAAACGAAATTCCAAATTTTGAAAAAACTCAATAGTGTAATGCTAACTGTAGAAGTTACGGAGGATGATGTCATGCTTAAGAGAACAGGTTTAGATAGGGAAGAATAAATAGAAAGGAGACTCCACATAATAGGACATTAAATTGATATGGTTAATGATGAGGCAATACACACCAATGAAAGAAATTGGGAAATTTAATGAAAAATGGAAACCACTGTAAAGTGATTATCTAAGAAATTATTTTATGATACAATATACTAAGGCATATTTAACAATGACCAAACAGTACTAAAATCTTTTGTTAGAGGCACAATATCAATTTCAGAGAATCTACTCAGTGGGACAAACCTCAAGATATTTAAATGTAGTGCTGTCAGCAGGAACAACGCCATTCTTTCCACCAGCTTCAACAACCATGTTGCACAATGTCATCCGTTCTTCCATCTATCCAAGAAAAACAGATTACCAAAACAACAATTACAATCAAAAGAACCAGAGTTCATAGATTGAAGAAATACATAATGCTCATTTACTTGTGTTTCCGGTTCCTGTTATAGCTTTTTAATTACAAAACCACCAACTGTTTTTAAATTGTCTCTCTGTTTTCTAATATTTGTAAGAGAAACGTTGAAAACGACTTTTTTGTTTTCTGAAAAAATCTTTCAGAACAGGAAACAAATTGGGAACGATATAACAGTTCTGTAATTAAAAAGAGAAAACAAAAAGATGGAAATACAAGTACACGAACTATTAGTATTAAATCATAACATAACATCTTGCTCTACATACTTACAGTTAAACTTTCAACAGTTGTACCGACAAACTCCATAGCTTTATATGTAGCACCAGCAACACTTATTTCACCAATAATCTGTAAGGTAAGTCATTCACTAATGTAAGAATGTGAATTTTATATTTGCTAAATGAAAATAAACAGTCACAATCACCTAGTACTATCATATGTCCAAACAAAAGTACAGGATCAAGGAACTTACTTGCAGAATCAAATCCTTTGAAAGCAAATAATCAGGCATTTCTCCATCCATTACAAATCTCAAAGTTGGGGGCACCTGCATTTTGAATACAATATATTATGAAAAAGCAAATAAGTGTGTCAAGTAAAGCCAATAAGTTAACAAGCTTATAAGCTAGTTTGACCAAACAAAAGTGTTTGACAAGTTATTTCAAAGTAACTTATTGTAAGAGTTTTTAACTTATAAGCTATACAAACTATTTCATCTAGCTTCTAGCTTGTATCATGTAGCTTATTTAATTTTCTTTCTTTACAATCCCTTAGATTCTAATACATTTCTTCATTATCCTTAATTCTTTATCCATTATTATCAATTTTCATTATAAATCGAAGTAACTAATGCTTCATTACATGAAATTATGTGAAAAATTACACAACGAAAATTATATCAAAGAAACTCAATGTAAAAATAGTTTAAAATGAGAAATAAAAAAAATAAATTTCTGAAAGTAAATAAAAAATAAATTGATTAATACTCATTAGATTAACTAGTTTAAATAAAATAATATATCCAAATGTAAAAATCACATATAACTTTTAGAAAACAAACATAAGCACAAAAGAGTTTAAAAAGAATTTGATTATTTTAAAAAAACAAATCAAAAATTGTAATTACATAATATTATTTTTGTCTAGAAAACACAAATTTGATTTATATAATAAAACTTATGTAGTTATGTCCTTTTATGACATTTTTACATTTACCAATCAGCTAGTGGAACAAATACTTCTAATCCAATAAAATAGCTTATCTGCTCAGAACTTTTATGTTATGAGCTTATCAGCTCAGAACTTTTAAGTTATGAACTTATCAGCCAGTTTTGTCAAACACCCTATCTCTATTATTAACAAATCAAACAAAAAGGTACTATTCCATCTTTATTCTTGTCCCAAAATATTCAAAGAAATATTTATTCTGTTTTTTATGCTTTGATCTCGTAGTATATACAATTCTTTTTCATTCGAAATGGGAAGATAAGTCTCCAAATACAGAGCAGCCAAATAATATGTTCTTCCAAATATTGAATATTATAAATTATAAACAGTTAAAAGAAAGAGATACAACAAAAGTTGGTTGTAAATTCCAATCAGTAATACGCCAAGCTAATAAGAGAAAAATGACATGGAAAGAGAAAGTAAAACACATTAAACTTTTTATTCTAGAACTACCAAATATAAAACCTTGAGCTGGAGTTGATGATAAAGGTAAAAATATATATAATGGTTCTACAGAATATCTTCTATTAAAAACCAAGAGATGTGAGTCTTGAGCAGAAGCTACCTTGAGCAAAAGCTTCCCAGTTCCCAGCACAAAACCGGCATCAGTATTTCCAATCCCAGTAGCAAATTGACCAAATGCTCCAGCAGTACATGTGTGGGAATCAGTACCTAAGAGAACCTGCAGGTATCAATGAAATTAGAAAAGCAGGAAACAAAGTTGTACCAAACAAATGAACAATACTTCACCACAGTAAAGTTATCTTGTTATACTAAACAAACCTCTCCTGGCCTACAATGACCTTCCTGTGCAAGAGCAACATGGCAAACACCCTTATAGTCTGGATTTGCCTGTATTTTTATAATCACAGTCAATGTTATTGGACATTGCGCATTACAAAGCATTTTAAGAACTGAGTCGGACAAATAAAGATTGAAAATATAAAAAAATGCATACCTTAAAATTACTAAGATCCTTAATATCATAAAAATATTTTATATTTTGCTCATGGCAAAAATCTCTTAGTATGTCCACATTGCGATTGGCACGTTCATCACTTGTGAATATATAGTGATCAGGTATTATTACAAGCTTTTCACGGTCCCAAACCTTCAAATGAACAACACAATCAGGAAATCACAGATGTAAAAAACACAATCAGGAAATCACAGATGTAAAAAACACAAAAGTTAGGTCTAATGTAACGAGATTAACTGCCAACCAGACCTAGAAAAATTACAATCACTCTATGAACCACATAAGTCTAAGAACAAGCAAGACAATTTTCCTGCAAAGGTAACTTTCAAGGTAAAAGAATCAACCATGTAATGGGCTTGAACAAGTGCACCATCAAACCAGTAAATGTATTTTGAAGTTCCCACTTGCAAAGGTAATAATCATTTTACATCCCTTTTCAGCACACAGAGTGCTCGAACCTCTCACATGACTTCTAAACCGACAAAGTTCCCACCCAGAAAGCACAAAGCTACATTCAATAAACAGAATCCATGGCGTAGATTGTCCTTCAAAATCAATTTCACCACATGACCCCAATCCTACTTTCTTCAACAACCCTCACAACTCATCTTTTTTTCAAACTGTCCACAAAATTCCAATGGACTTCCAATCAAACAGCACAATCAATGAAGAACCTACCCCAACCAAATCCACAACCATCAGAAAAATAAAAAAACTCCCATAAAAGACACTCTTGAGTGAAACCAGCAAAGCCACTGACTCACCTTAGCATCCTCACCAAACTCCTTCTTGAAAATCCCAATAGAACCGGGTCCACAAACATCATGCGTCATCAAAATATCAACATTAACCCAAACATTATCCCCAGGGCTCAGTTGGGCCTTCTCAGAAGCTCTGGCCAATATCTTCTCAGTCATCGTCATTGCGGTTCTCACCTGAAACACATCAACACAAGCAAAATCACACACAAAAACTAAAAATCAACAGCAAAAATCCAAAAGGGTGCCGAAAAACGCAACTGATCCAGTGGTAGAAGGCTGGCGCTGAGGCGCCGCCACAGAACAACGGATTCCCTTTGGAACCGCTTTGAAGCATCTCTGAGAGGAGAATGCGTAGAGAGAGAGATCCTTCTGAGAGAAAAAACAAAAGAGGAAAAAAGGGGTTAGTAGGGGACAAAGCTAACACATTTAAGCAAAAGGGGTGGAGAAAAATGAAGCTTTTTGAAGCACGAGAAAGAGAAGAAAGTGATTGATGATGATGCTTGGATATTGGGAGCGTAGAAGGGAAACATAGAACGAACTTTGGTGCGGAGGAAGGAAGTGAATGATGGAGAGAGAAGAGAGGAAGCCATGGATTATCGATGTTGAAGCTGTGATGAACACAAAACTAGTCAGTGGAGGTTGTATCCTTTATTACCCTGTTTTGATTGAGTGTCTCTGTTTTTTTCTCACAAATCCTAGGAACATATTCTGAGTGAAATTAATTAATAAATAAACTAAAGAGAGGGTCTGTGTGATGCACGAGGTCTCTATCAGGGATTTTTTTTTTTCACATTTTTTTTTTTACTTTTCAATAAATAACTATTTATTTTAAAATTAAATTATTATTTTATCATTTTATTTTTAAGTAACTGTTTAGTTAAATTTAACTGTTTTTCTATTTAAATTTTCTTTTAAATTAATTATTTTTAAATTAAAATCCCTACAAAATAAAGAAAAAAATATTTATAATAAAATTTAAAATACTATTTATATTTACTATTTATAAAGAGAATGGAATAAGTTTTGTAATTGTCTCAACATCTAAATTATTTATAAAATTCAAGCATTTAAAAAGTTTTCAATGGAAATGAGATACATAACAGTTTGTTACTGTTAAATTTAGATTACTGCCTAAATCATGCTTATTTATGAGGAAAATTTAGATAATACAGTGTAAAATTTGAATATCGGTTTTTATAGAATATGATATCTCATCCTTAAAACCTGCCAGAGTTTTCTGTCTGTTACATGGTTCTTGATAATTGCATAATAACGAAAGCACAAGGTTATACAAATATAAGAATTTTAAAACTAAAAAAATACTCCTTTTGGTGTATATGAAAACTAAAAGTATATTCAAAGTCAAATTAAGAGGAAGGAAAGAAAAATTGTTATTGGTTAACACTTATAAAAAGTGTAATGTATACTTATTATTCCAAACATGGATATAATTTTTGGAAAGAAAAATTGACCAAGAGTTTTGGTAAGTATGTTTGCAAACTTGTCGTGAAATTGTATGGGTTAGAGAGAGAAGAAATTAGTTTGTAGTTTGTCATGTACCAGAAGAGAATCTATATTATTGTGCTTAGTTCTTTCATATGAAAATTCATATTGTGAGCTATATAAGTTGTTTGGTTTTTGCAGTATAAAACGAATCTAGCAACGGTTTGAAGATCTTAAAAAAGATAACTTATCTATTATTATGCATAATTGATGGTAGTTAGAGTTCGATACTCCACTAATGAAGAAGAGTGAGAAACCATGGTACGTTTTTTTACTTTCAAGAAATATAGAGTACTGAATCACTAAATCCTTTCAATTGAACTTTTGCATTTGAAACAAAGAAAAGACCTTGTGAAGGATTGGATTTGATGTACGAAGAACATGTTGAATAGCTTGATGATGATGTATTGTAGGAGCTTGAAGAAACTGATTAAGAAGAAAAATGGTAAAGCAAAAATTAGGTCAATTATTGATGAGATACATAAATCTCCCTATAAGTTTTTGGTAGGAGTTTGCATCTTGAAAAGGAGCATTAGAACTAAACAACAACTTAATGTCCTTGGAAAGAGAGTAGAAGGCTTGCTAGCAAGCATTGTCATATCAACCAAGATATCCTAGACATACTTTCTTTTGCAAAAGTGGATTTCTTTCTTGGACCGAGTAATTACTTAATTTTTCAATGTATTTGATTTTGAAGGTGTTCTTGAGGAGCTGTTTTGTTTCTTCGGTATAGGATAATATCATTTATATACACAAACAAAAACTATGAAGACAATAAGTGTCTTTTTAATAAAAAGGGGAATTGTTATATTTTGATTGAATGAAACTAGCTGAAAAAAAGGAAAAGAGAAATTTTAGTAAACTATTGTCTAATAGTTTTCTTTAACCCGTACAATGATTAAGTTAACTTGCAAACCTAATTCTACTGAAATAGATTAAGACTAGGAGGATGAACAACATATACTTCTTCAATATCTCGATGTAGAAATGCATTGTCAATATCCAGTTGGTGTAAATACTAGTGATGTGTGGCAACCCGAGCTAAAACAAGTCAAAAAATGGTCAATTCAATTGGTGAAAAGGTATCCAAATAGTCTAAATCTTTAATTTGCATGTAGCTTTTGCCACAAGCCTGACTTTGTATCTCTTAATCAAACCATCCAATTTATATTTAATTTCATATCGATTAATATCTTATCATGTGATAGATCTGTTAAATGCCATATTTTGTTGTGTTGAAGAGCTTGAATTTCTATTTTCATAGCAAATCAATTCAGGATGTTTGAAGGCTTCATGATAAGTTTAAGGATCGTTGTGAGAAGAAATAGTCATGGTGTAATATAAGTGTTTGTTAGGTAATATATCATAAGGCAAAACAAATGAAATAGGAGATGTAATGTTACCATTCAAATCACCATTTTCAAAATTGATAGAATTGTTGATCTTTTGGTGATAATCAACCAAAAATTATGTAGCTTTCATAATTTTGCTGGAGCGTCTAAGATCATCCCCTTCTCTTTTGTTCTTGTAGAATCTCGGTGTTTTGATAAACGTTTGGCAAGTATACCAATTGTTAACGTAGTAATAAAATATTGTCCTCTGAGATTGACTCGTTGAATACTAGATTCTCAATTTACATAATTTTGAGCAAATGAGATTCAATAGAATGGTAAGCATAGAATTATAACAAAAAAATTAATCAATATAAGAAATGTTAGAGGATTGATTTTGTACTCTTTTCCTCTAGAATTCTACTCCTTTTCAATTGATGCAAGCAATGTAATCATCTACTTGAGTTTACTCAAAGGTGTTTTACCCCTAATCCCTTAGTAGGTAAAATCTATTCATTGAATTTGAACCTCCAATCCCTTAGGTCAATTTACAAAAATTCAATAGAATCATGAAAAATCAATAATCATCTCTATTACAAACTAATTAGTTATATCCAATTTCCCAATTGTGATAAAACCTAACATGTTCTATTTATAATTGCAAACAATCTCCAAATTTCCAATTATGAAATTGCTCATAGAATAAACAATAAAATCATAAACAGAACACTAAGATAAATAACATTAACAAAACATCAAATGTAAAGAGTATGAACTATAATTCGGAGTCTTACATCAATCCTCCAACAAAAAGGGAAATTAGTTTTGCATAATGAAAAAACTAAAACTAACGGAAGAAGAGAATGACGAAGGTGAAGAAGAAGAAGATGATGAAGAGAGCCCCTCGTGTAGTCTTTTTTCCTCCCTCCTATCTCTCCATGTTTCCTCCTTTTACTAAGGTGGTTACCTCTCTCTCATAATTGCTTCCCCCTTTCTTTCCTTTTTGTTTTTCTTCTAAATCTTTGTTAGTCCACATAATATTAAAATTGCTCATTGAAAAATCCACAAGTCACATGTGAAACTCACTAGTTTGCTTCTATATTCTAGAGCCAAATCCACATGTCGTGGAAAAATCCACCAGGCACTTGTCGAACTCGCTGTTTTGAATCCTGCATTTTTGAAGTCAAATCTACAAGTCATGAAAAAAAATCCACCAGACAATTGTGGAACTTGTTGTTTTGTATCTTGCATCTTTGAAGCCAAATCCACAGGTCGTGGAAAATCCACTAGGCACATGTAGAACTTATTGATTTGCTTCCTTCACTTTTGACACTAACTCCCTCAAACTATAATTGCACCTCAAAACACTTGTTTACACAAACAATGCACAAACCCAAATGTATGATCAGAAATAAAGATATTGCACCTCAAAACAACATTTCTCAATTTAGAATTAATATTGCACTGCAGAATAAACATTCATTTCATAATTCTATCATCCATTAGTTTTAAAAAGACATAACTAACTTCCCTTACTTGTGAAACAATGTAGACAACCTAACTCGAGTATCAACCCCTTTTTAAACTTAACAAAAACCAGAATTCAACCTAAGAACAATAATAACATGATCAGAGGACGTCGTCAGAATCACTGATCAATAGAGAATCATGAGAAAAACTCAAATGACACATGTTGAGAGAAGATTTCTCACATGCACATAAGATTCAATTAAACAAGAGTTAAGAGTAAATATCAACTTACTCTGTTGAAAAAATTGATCGGACAAAATTAGAGAGCGCGCATTAGGGATCCCCTAGCGGTCTTTGATCGTCAGACAGATGAACACATGAGTGAGAAATCTAGAGAGGGGTAGAGAGAAATAAAGAAATAATTTTCAAGTGTTTATAACTAATGAAACTCATTTTTAGATTTTTTTATTTATACTTAAGTAATTTAATAATTTAACAATAAAATTTTATTATTTTAAACATTTATCTATTCTAAACTACTATTTTCTATGTTCTCAAGTTATATATTCTTTAATTTGTAAAATTTTGGTGATTTGAATAATTTTTATTATTTGGTTTGTAAAACCCAAAAATTCTTATTTCACTTTTTATTTTCTAATTTAATTATAATTTATTATTATTTTACTTTTATTTATGTATTTCATCTTACTTCCACGAGTCCTTAATCAATCTATATTAAAAAAAAATATTTACACTTTATTCGTTTAATGATTGAAAATGTTGCTTTTGTTTTAACTTCTCATTCAAAACTTCTATAATTAATTTTTTTATTCCGATTAAATAGTTGCATAATAAATTTACACGGATTTTAGTGCTTGAAATTTTATTCATAATGCTTGCAACAAATTAAGAAGCTTATCTTCAAACCTTATAAACTAAGTGTATTGTAATAAGGGTGAATAGTTAATTTCTATTTATTATATTCATGAGTAACTTAGAGTTGAACTTCGGAAATCCAAATCCAATTAATTCACACCTAACTTTTCTTCCACATCTTTTACGGAACCTTTATTTTACTTTTATAAAACATTCTTGTTTTATTGTCTAAACCCAATTAAACAATTTAATTAGCTAAATAAACAACTTTATTTCATTATTTATATTTTAGGAAAATAAGACGTGATACCAAGAGCACATCAAAATTGCACATGATATTTTAAAGTTTCGTTTAGACTAACTGTCTTAGCTTAGCTGGTAAAGGAAATTGGATTACTCTATTACATATAGAATTTAAAAGTATTTTTATTATTAGTTTAATTTTTAATATTTGAAATCCACTTCAATTTTCATCTAAACTTTTGTTTATTTAAACAGTAATTTGCATTTAAACCATACGTACTCCGCGAATTTCGTCAAGAAAATTGACTATTACAGGTTACTATAACTGCATTTATTTAAAGGACAAACCAAAAAAGTCAAATTGCAGCATCTCCAATATTATTAATTTTAGATATTTACAATAAATATTTTTGTTTTACATTAAAATGTTTTAAACGATTTATACATTTTTATATGAAGTTATTCTATTAATAAAAAAACAAGCAGTTCATAATTTTTATTATGAGTTAAATATGATTTTTTTTTAATTTATTGTAAAAATTGAAATTAGCTTGTTTTGTTCTAATTTAGTTTTTTATTTTTATAAATATGTAAATTTAATTTTTTTAACTAAATTTTATTAAGTTTTTTTATGTTTAAATGTGTTTTTTATATTTTTTAATATTAATTTAGAAATATCTTTAAAATGTAAAATAAAGTTAATAAAATTTGGTTAAAATTATTTTTAAAAATAAAAATCAAAGTAGTTTAAAATTTTGAAAAAAAAAACTGATTTTAATTTAACTGAAAGATAAAGAAGGAAAAAGACATCTAATTTTCTTTTCATTTATACTAAGTTTGCTTTAAAATTAAAATATTAATTTCATGTTTTTAGCAATCTATTTTGTACGAGATACAAAGCTTATTTTCAAAATATCCTCTATATTATATACCTAAACAAATAATATATTATAAAATAAACTAAAAAAACTGCCATTAAAGATGCTATTAGTTGATACCCTTTTCCTTTCCTTTCCCAAGGGAAAATGTGAAGTCACTTTGAGGTCCCACTGCTTGAATTTAGCAAATAAAAAGTCATTGTTGTTATAACTCAACTCAAAATAATCAAAGTGTGTTTGAAGTTCATAGAAAAAAAAACATGGAGGTGCAGCAATGGTGGAGGATCAGATTCTCCTTCAGGAGTGCAACCATGATGGTGTGTTTCCTCAACGTAATAACTGCAATCTTCTTGCTTCATACTTTTTTCACCTCTGCCTACACCCGCAACAAATTCTCCTATGCAAATTCCTACTCAGGCTAGTCGTTTCTGTCTATTTTTTCTCTTTTTTGTGGAAATTTGTAACCTTGTAGTTGAATTGGGTATGGGTAATTGTTGATTTCGCTGATCATGTCCTAAAGATTGTTGCTTTTTGTGTGATTGATTGGATTAAGGGGAAAGGGGGTGGTGTGAGTTTTTTTGTTCGTATGATTTTTGAATTTATTATTTTTGTTAGACTGTGATTTGGGGCATTCTTAACAATTTATGATTTTTGTATGTGGTGGTTCTTATGCCTTAGAATTGTGAGTTTGAGCTGTCATGGTTGTGTAATGTACCGGTGTTTAAAATCAGATGATGGATTTCTTGCCAAGTGGTTGTCATGCTTTATTTGCTTATTGTCCAGAAAAATATGAGTGTTGTTCATAGTTTTCTCATATTATCTTTGTTGGTGGTCCTTAAGTGATGGATGTTTGAACTTGTGGTTAGTGTCTGAATTCTGTGAGATGGGTTTGGATTTGAACCGTTGCATGTTATGAGAAAGAAAGACACAAAACCAGGTTTGGTGGAGTCCATAAATAATAATTTGTGTTGCTGTAATTGGTAGTGACTTTCTTCTGACTCATAATAAGATAAAAAGTGAGACAAAAACATGACATGATCGAATACGGGGTTCAGATTGGTGATCTATGATGACAAAAACCCGGCTACTGAAGGATCATAAGGATAAAAGAAAACAAAAGCATTCTACAAAATCATTTCAGTTTTGAACTTTTGAGCAAAACTGTTATCTTATAATGATACTGATTCTACTTTTGAAATACCTATAATAGACTGGTAGGGATATACTGGAAAGTTTTTGTTAAACCTGCTTGAATCATATGTTCCTAATATTAGTTTCAATTTTTTAATTGCAGCTCAACTCCGTTACATTAAGGAATCTGAAGAGATTCGACTTGCCATGCTACCTGTGGAGCTGATAAAAAGAGTGAGTTTGGAATTAGTTTTGTTCACTATATTTGTTATTACTATGGTTGTTGCACATTAATCATGTTGAAGATGCCAATATTATAACTTATAGATGGATATACAATATAACAATCCATGTATTTTTTTTTTCTGGCAAGCTGTGATATTTGTACATTGGGAAACGTATACTTGATTCATCCAGCAAATATAGCTAATGATGCATGTAAATATAGTTAATTTTGTTTCACATGTAGTTAATAATTATTAATGATTTCAATGACTTCGTAATATTATTAACCGATTGTGGCTTGTGGGGCAAGGCTAACTACTATTAGACTTTTCAGTGACCTCCTGACACTGTTCATCACAGTTGACGCAATTACATCCCTTTTTTATTCTTCACACTTGCGAAGCAAAGTTAAAATGTTTACATATATAGTTAACCACTTGTGATAGACAATAACCTTTTGACATTGTTAATTACTTGTAAATCAAAGTTAACCGTCATTAAATATTTCAATAATATTGTGACACTCCTAATCATATATCATGACTCTCCTAACCATTTATAAAACAAAATTAACCATAGTCTAATTAAACATGTTTCAGGTGGAATTTTGGGTGGATAAGATGGGAGTGGACGTTTTCCTTTGTGACAAATTGATAGTTTATTTTAGAAGTTCTGGAACAAATCTCGACTTTGTTGTGGTTTTCAATTCACTCTCTAGTTGGAAAACTGGGAGGAGGTCATCTCTCAAATTATTTATAAACAAAGCCTTTTCCCTCTACCAATTTTTCTATTCACTAGCCACTTGAAAGCTTTATCTCTCTGTCTTTTCATGTCCAATGTTAACACAAATTAAGATATACTTTCTTAAACTCATTTTCTTTGACAATGCTCAAGTTTTTATTCTTTCAGCCAAATTGCTCTTTTTGGTCATTTATTTTCTCTTTTAGCTTTTGTGATCAAACAGTGTTGAGACTTCATTCCAGGTCATTCACTTTATTGCTCTCTGTTGTGTTAATCTGTTTTTCCTGAACATAGCTTCACCAGAGTAATATAAATTGTAAACTTTTAGTTCTTCAATGGGTCATGTTAGTACATGCAGCCATCAGTGATATGCATCATCAGGTTCATTATAATCAGATACTCGTTTAGTCATTAACTTAAAATTGCCCTGACTCTAATATTTAAAAGTTAGAGATCATGGTCGTCTTCTTCTTCATGTTTGGCCTTGAATTACCTTGAAAAGTTGGCAGTCCCAATATTTCAATAGCCTGACAAAATATCAGTATGCTGCGTACTTTTCCACTGCAATCATATATCTCCACAGTGTGTAAGCCCTAGGCATACATATCTGGGAAAATTCATGTCCTATGTAGTGAGGGAAAGTTTAAACTTGGCGTAGGCCAAGATTTTTTTTCTCAACTGTCACAGTAATCTCCTCTTGCAACTTCTGGTATATATATTTTTAAAAAAATATATTTTTAAAAAAATATATTTTTCTATAAATCTGAATGTCTTCCTTTTAGGTGAGGGAGATTGAGCAGGAAGTATACACTGAACCAGAAACAGCCCAGAAGAAAGACACAAAGCAGACTGCTGCTGTTGATCTGTCTAAAAGGTTAAAGGATTTCCACTCCTTGAATGATGCTGCCAGCTTGAAAGGTGTTTCTCTTTTCTCCTGACAAACCTATAATCCTATCTCAATCATAACTTGCTTTTGTATGCAAATGCACTAGAAACTCAGTAAATGTGCATGTTCATTATATCCCTATTGTCACTTGTCAGAAAAATAATTTATTCGTTAAGTTTTCCATGGAGTATTAATAGTTATTTCAATTCTATTATATTTGGAATTTCGGATTATCATAGTGATTGAACAACATTTGTTAGTTATGTGAGGATCCTTCATTAACACTGTTTTTGACACGGACATGATTTGAGTTTAAAGATGTTAAACTATAGGAAATAGAGTTATTGAGCTGAAACAATGTGTTTCTGAGACGACATGAGTATTTTATTCATATTGAAAAAATGAAATCAGTAAGATAAATAGAGGATATGTGGTATCATCTAATACGAGAATAAATAAAAAACATTCCTAATAATTCATATATAATCTGACTACTCTTGATTCTAAAAAATTATAAGGGATATTCTTGATTATAAAAGATTTGTGCTGATTTTTATAATTATAATACTCCTCCTCAAGTTGGAGTATATAAGTCATATATGATCAGCTTGGTTCAAATGTGATTGATCCTTGGTCTTCTTAGAGACTTCCAGATTGTTTGTCAGTTGTTCACTAGAGTTGACAAATTTAGAGGTGATGTTTCCATATTACATTTTTTCTCTTCTTTAAATGCTAATCTGCCTCAATATGTTCGATCCTCTCATGAAAGATAGGATTAGATACATTATGTAATGTTGCTTGCTGTAACTTATAATGTGCATTTAAAAATTTTCTTCAAATTTAACCTCTTTAAGGAGTTGGTTTAGCCATATGAACTCACAAAGTGATTAATGCCATTTTGTATGCTTATTTTGTATTTGATCTTGTCACAACATTTTGTTTTAGTTCTCCATAGTATTAAATTACCTCCAACAAGGAAACAATACTTGTGGTAAATCGCCTATCACTTGGTGACCGTCCTTAGTGTCAAAATACCCAATAGTTTGAATATTTATTTTACTTTCACAAATAAGGCCTTTGTCAAGAACATTCTTAATATAATTTAGGATTCCAATGATTGCATCTCAATGGTCTTGATAAGGAGAGTTTAAAGATTTACTCACTACTATCATTGCAAAAGCAATGTTAGGCCGAGTTAGAATGGGATAATTTAGCTTACCAACTAACCGTTTGTATCTCTCGCGTAGAATAGGGTTCTCCTTGGTCAGTTATAGTATGTGTCCACAAACTTAACATCCCTATTTCTTCTAAAATGTCTAGAGTGTATTTTCTTTCACATACAACCAAATTTGGAGTATCCAACTTCTATACCGATGAAATACCTTAAGTGTCTAAGATCTCTGTTTGTAACTGTTGAGCAAGATATTGTTGTAGGTGGATAATTTCCTCCTTTCAATACCTATGATAACAATGTCGTCCACATATATAATGAAGTACATACATCCTTTGGGGAGAATGTCAATAAAATAGAAAATGATCAACATCACTTCGTATCATTCCAAACTACTAGATAATAGTTTGAAAATGCCCAAACCATGCATGAGGTGATTGAATGAGACCATATAGGGACATTCCATATCAGACAACTGCTTTGAGCAATAAATCCAAAAGGTTACTCCATGTAGACTTTCTCGTCAATATCAACATGTAGAAATGCTTTATTGTTGTGAAGTTGAAACAGAATCCAGGGACAAATAGCTATAATAGAGAAGAAAAGTCACACGGTGTCACTTTGGAAACAGGAGAGAAAGTGTTATAATCTTGTCATCTCAAGGTATGGCATAGTGGGAAACAGACTACATATATCCTAATTAAAAGGAACAAGTGTATAATATAAGACAATCTCAAAGAAAGAGACATCAATAGTAATAAAATAACAATGGAGTTCAGGAAAGAAACACTGATACCCCTTTTGAGAATGATGATATCCGAGAAAGAAACATTTCAATGACCGAGGAGAAAGTTTATCTTGACCCGGTACGAGATTATGTACAAAACATGTAGAACCTAATACAGATGGAAGAACATATATATGGGAATGAGGAAAAAAGTCCAAGTGAGATACTTGATTAGTAAGGACAGATGATGACAACCGATTAATGAAATAACACGTGGTTAGGATGAAATCCCTTTAAAATTATGTGTGTCAAAATCTTCTCTGAGGAACGTGAATCTACTCTTTTAAACTCGTGGACAATCTTCTTGAGCATCCAATGTACCTTTCATCTGTTGAGATCATGGTTGTCTAACACTTCATGCGTTTGTTGCTTCTTGACGAGTCATCTAACACTTAAGCAAGTCTTCTAGCATCGGGTCATCTGACAATACATCATGAAACTTCTATTGCTTTTGTTGCATGCCTTCAAGTCTTGGGTCATCTATTGATTCCTCACAAGACATCTAGCAAATGACCAACGTCTAGCGAACAACTATTAGTTCAAGGTTATACCCAAACTTATGGTATTAACTATGACCAAACCTTTGCACCAATGGCAAAATTAAACTAGTAGAATCCTAATCTCTGGTGTTGAAAACCTTCGTTGGGAGTTGCATCAAATGGATCTGAAGAATTCTCCCCAAATAGAAATTTGGAGGAAGTTTATACGCAGCTCAACGACTTTAAAGGAAAACATAAATCTGGCACTATTTGCAAATTGAGGAAGTCCTTGTATGGACCAAAATTGTCCCCTAGAGCATGGGTCACTTAATTTAACCTTGTTATGAGGCTTTTCAGGAAAACATAATCTGCTACTATGTGCAAGTTGAAGTCCTTGTATGGACTAAAATAATCTCCTAGAGAGCACTGATCACTAAATAATCTCCTTACTATTTATGTTGATGATACCCAAGGAATAGGGAGACTTAATGATCAACTTCAAGCAGCATTCAAATTAAAGGACCTTCGATACTTAATATTATTTTTTGGGCCTCTACACAGAAATTGGAAAATAAACTTAAATGAAGAAGACTCTCCTTTGGAGAAGGAATCCTACCATCAATTCGTAGGAAAATTAATCTACCTATCTCTTAGTAAACCAGAAATTACTCTTAGTGTAACTGCAGTGAGTCAATTTATGGATTATCCTACCAAGAGATATGATGCTGTAAAGCAGATTCTTCATTACTCCTCGAAAGGGTCTACTGTTCCAAAAGAACGATTGGATGATTGAATATTTTGCTGATACAGATTGGGCAGTCTATGAAAGATACAAAGTCAACTACAGGACATTGCATGAAAGTGTGGGGAAATGTTGTGACATGTAGAAGTAAGTAGCATGTTGCAAGGAGTAGTTATAAAGCATACTATTGTTGCAATGCAAGGAGCAGTGCCGAAGCAGAATTTATACCAAGAGACCTAATTTATTCCACTTGAAGTCCCTATGAAGTTGTACAGTGATTGTTAATCAGCAATTGGTATAGTTCACAGTCCTATTCAACATGATAGTATAGGATGAAGCATGCAAGATTGACCGTGTTAGAATGTAATCAACTGTTACAGATTTGTAAAAAATTATTAGTTACATTTTCTAAAAAATTAGGATGATTGATTTCTAATTATTAGGTAGTTATCCTTAGGAGAATGTTGTCTACCTATTTATAGGATCTGATTTGCAACTAAAATTTAGGGGTTTATTCCTTTTTACATTTCCTAATCTTTAGCTTAACATCAACACATCTGCTGTATAATGTAGATTGGTTTCACAGGGAAGAAACACAGTATATCTAAACCTTTTGTTTAAAGAATCATTCCAACAAAATTTATGTTGGCATTGGAATTTATTTCCTGTGATGATTTTGTTTTCAGCTTTAGAGGAATGGAGAAAGAGGAAGATGGAGAGGGCCAGACAGAGAGAATTGGAGAAAAATGGAACAACTTCTCATGCTTGACTCTATATTCTCTGATATCAAGTGAAGGTTGACATGATTCAAATACAAAATGGGACAACTGTAGTCATTAGTGTCCACTGTATAGCAGCTTTAAAATTTCCTTACATAGTTTATGTTATAAAGTGCATCTTTTGCAAACCAAATCTCTCTATATTTCAAAATTTAGAAATAAATAACTTAACCATGTCTTGATCTTGTTGGATTGTATATCATGTTTACACTGTTATTATATTATGTATTTTTATTATTCATTTCTCTGTTTAGCACTTCCATGTGTTTGATGAAAATTGTTTGGTACCCTTTATAGCATTTGTATAGTTTAAATAGCTTAAATTCCACTGTATTGCAGATAAATAAAATAACTTGCTCTTGTTAGTCAGAGAATGTACATATAATAAAAGTTTTGTTTATCATTTTATTCATTAATTTATCAACAGATCTTAGGCAACTCGACCTGCTACTTCCTGCACCCATTTTTTTCCACCTCCACAAAAGTGGTAGTTTTTTTACCTTTGATTAAGAAAATAATAAAAATTTCTATACCTCCTTATTTCTGGAATACTCAATCCAGAATATGAAAAAAATTTCAGAATGAGTGTTTCAGAATACCGAATCTAGAAAATGCCAAATCTAGAAATACCTTCTGGAAGACTTGAACTGTAGTCGTGTATCGAGGTAACAATTTCTATTTTACATTTTATTTAATTTTCTTAAACAAGAAATTTGTGTAAAGGTTTATATAAATTACTTAAAAGTTATAATTTTATGGGTTATAATATATTTCACCTTATATTCTGAAATTTTGTAATTAATACGTGTATGTTTTATCTAAGTTAAGAAAATATATTTAACAAATAAGGATAGGGAGAATTGTAGAAAATGTAAAATATATTCATTTTAATAATGAATTTCGGGTTTAGGGTTTATATTTATGAATCCTAGTGTATCACTTTGAAGAAGGAATAATAAAGGTAAAGGAAAGAAAACCGATCTATAAGACCAATTAAGTTTACATATTCTAGTTTTGTTTCAGTCACAGATACTGATTTGATTTAATTTTATTGATGGAGATATCATATTTTTTTTTGTATTATTGTCAAATATTTATGTATTATAATAACATATTAGGTTTTATTTTTTCTTTTATATTATGAGATATTATACTCTATATATCAGATAAGTTTCAATAAATCGATATAAAAATTATATTTTAATTATTTTTCATCAAATATCTTTTTTGTGCATATTTATTCATATCTAACACTTTCAAATATAAGATTTGTTTGAACTAGTTTCTCTAGGGAAAAAATTAAAAATGAAATTACTCTACAAAAGTTAAAATTAACTTACGTATAAGATGTTTTTTTTTAGAATTTCTCTAACATAATTTATTTCAAGTTATGATTAAGTTAATTTCTTTTTCATTCATATCTATCTGTTGAAATTGTGATGGAGAAACTCATCAAAGATGCTCATAAAAAATGTGGTTGAAATAGGAGACCCACTAATCAAATTCTTCAACTATTTATACTTTACACCAGTAAAAGTAACAGCAAAAAAAAAAAAAAAAAACAA
>Ga0214542_1005281_pt1:0-15000 | contig 24740 bp, 21 predicted proteins | sample CNSS1metaG_FD_160096 | JGI IMG/M metagenome (GOLD analysis project Ga0214542, IMG submission 160096) | Root nodule microbial communities from cowpea collected in UCLA plant growth center, Los Angeles, California, USA - CNSS1 | ecosystem: Host-associated > Plants > Roots > Nodule | place...
TGACCCTACACAAATATATATATATATATATATATATATATATATATATATATATGGTTTGTATAAACAAAGGAAAGAATACGCATTCAATTAATCCCTTTGGTGACCCTTCAAAATTCAAGCCACTCTTTGCCATTTCAAAAGAGAAACAAGCACCTAACTTGAGTGACAACCACACACTTACATTTCTCTTCAAAGACCATCTTTCTTATTATTTCAATGCTAGTATCACTCCTTAGCTATAATTATGACTACATCTTAACCAAATTTTCACATTTACAACTACCTTAAATATTTAGAGTCTGAACTCCTTCCCCCACAGTACAATAATTCTAAGTGAACATATAATCAGTTATTTAACTCTTACCTGCAATGCCACTAAAAAGAGGCACTCCACAAAGCTTTCGCACCTTTACCATATCTCTTGTGAACCTATTTGATCCTTTCAGCAGACCTGCAAATTTCATTGCAAGTCTAATTAAATGAAGCAACACAAGTGTCTCACTATACTTTGTCCTAGTGTAGCTAAAAAAGGAGTGAATATTGTTGTGATATGCGTAGTATGGAACAAGTGTAAAGAATCCAACAATTTTAATGACAAAGTCCTCATACGAGGTTAGTTTATGGGAGATTGAGAAAGCTTGAATAGCTAGCTATATTTACATGAACATCATCATCAACTTTGATATAGAAGTCAACATCCCATAAGTTAACAACCACTTAACCAGAAAAGATGAGATTTTGAATACTACACATGATTTATAAGAATCATAACAGAAAGATACTAAGACTAAGATTGAAATTAAGATATATAGCACCCAGTCAAAATTGCACTATCAAAATAAATTAGAAACCCCGAGATTCCTTCTACTAACACAATACAACACTATTCAAACTACCATCAAATCGGAGTTCCCAAATCAGTGAAAATTGAAAACGAAGAAATGTTCAATTCTCTTTTGAGCAAGTGAATATTATCAGAACCCAAACCATACCATTAAAAACTGAAACAGATAGGAAGAAACAAGACTTCACGCTACAAGAGAAAACGGTCCTCATTGACGCAGTATCGCCAAGAGAACGCGAGATCCGATGTTGGCCCGGTTGGACAAGAGTCTACAAAAACCTACGTCAAGAATAAATGAGAAAATATATCAAAATTATTATTTTCTTTCTAAATATTTTTATCTTTTCATTTTATTTTCTATTTTTACCAAGCAACATATATTTCACTTTATTTTACTTTTCTTAATATCAGTTTTCTCCTATTTACAGAGTCTGTGGACGATAGTGCTTTTCTCACATAAGATTTTTTGGCTTTTGTAGAAAAATAGAAAGAATGTTATTCTATTACTTGTAAGAAAATTATAAAAAGTTATTTGCAAAAGGATTAGATCCCTCCATTGTATAAGGTAAGTTTAGCTTACTAATTAGAATTCATAAAAGTGTAAATAAGTTAATCAAACATGTTTCTAATACATGTTTAAAAGTAATTTCTTAATTATATAAAATTTACTATTCCGAGGAATCATAACCTCGTAACAAAAGTAATAAATGTTTTTGATGGCCGTAGAAATAATTTTGGTGCAGCCCAAATCTGTCCGAATAACACGCGCGATGTGAAAAGCCATAATATCCAAACAAAAGCACTAAATTCTCGCCCTCTTCCTATTTTTAAGGTTTTAATAACAGCACTAACAAACAAAGCATCCACACAAAAAGAAAGAAAGAAAGAAAGTAGAAAACACAAGGAACGTGCTCTTGACGAGTTCAACTACTTTCTCTCTCTAATTCTCCTCTCTCTCTATACGGTGAATCAACGGTGAACCAAATTGATTACAAATTAATTAGCCTCATCGCCATCAGAAAAATTGGTTACAAACGAGCATACATGCATTCTTCTCCCAACCTCTAACTCTTTCGGGTTTCTCTTTTTTTTTTTCCTTATCTTATATATTCTTTGTTATGAAGTTACTCGCTCCGGGTTCCACTGCCTTTCGTTCTTTTTCGTTTTCATGGAACACCCATTCCTCTGGTCCTCTTTCTACGCCTCTTTTTCTTTTAAGGGAAATTAAGAGAATGATTATCAAGAATTAATGGTTTTTTTTTTTTCTTTCTGTTAATTGGAGCAGGTGCTAGTGAGAAATCTGGAGAAGAAGGTTTTGGTGATAAGAAGGGGTTGGGGGGTGTTGTTTATCTTAATGGGGAAAGGTGACCATGGACGCTGCATTTTTTCTCTTACGAGTTTGCAAATTGGGTATGTCTTCTTCTTTCTTTCTTTTTCTTCTTTTAGTATTCACGGTTAGTTCTGATGATGTGCGATCATGGTTTGTTGTATATTTTATCACATGATTAACGAATTTCTTCTGTTGTTAAATTGATGCTGGATTGAATGTATTTATTTGTTTATTTTTCGCGTGAAAGGGGTTGAATTTTATTCGATGAGGCATGATGGGTTTGTTTTTCTCCCCGCTTAATTTATTAATTATTATATCTGAGAAAAAGTATTACTTCCACGCCCTCTCCTTTTGAATTTTTAAATTAAATTTTGTTGGTTCTTTCATGATCATGAGCTCTGCACAGCGTTGTGCTTCTTTTTTTATTTATTTTTGGATACATTTGTGTATGAAATTTGAGTTCACTGATGCAGTTTTACAGTCAACTGCAAATGGTATTCCTGATCTTCTAAAGAAAAATATCGTGATGTTCTGAACTCTGTTGCCAGTTTACCTGCATTTTTATGGTTTCTGAAGATGCAAATGAATCAGGAATGTTTTTGGCGAAGTTCTTTATGTAATTTTCAGTTCTTACTGCTTTTAGATTGTCATATTGCAAGTCACCTTTTACATTATCTTCAAATATATATCGTGTAGAACAATTGGAAAATGTGGTACAACTGTTATTGCTTCTCCTCAACCTTTAGTTATAGCAACTTAATGATTCAGCATTTAAAAGTTTTCTTTGGCTATCCAAGAACATTTGTCACAGCTGGGTGGTTGTTATCTGCTGTATTTTAATTGATCAACTATGCTGGGTTAGAAGAGTTGTTTTGTTTTTCTGTTTTTCTAATGCTGATTTATTTCTTCTTCGTGATGTGTATTCTGCAGAGACTTGCAATCTTATTTTGCAGATCTTAGCCTTTTCCTCGCAAATGATAGCAAAAAAATGTATATTTTGGTTGACAATAGACCATGGTTGAGTGACCTTGGTTCACGGGGCATACACATTTGGCAATTAATGGTTACTAAGGTTTGTAAACTCATTATTTAAAGTGATTTTCAAGTAGTTGTTGTCTTTGAATATGAATTATATAAGTATGTTTTTGCAGTCAAGGCTATCTCCCTTTGCATATTCCAAAGCTAGAAGAGAGAGGAACGAAGGCAAAGAAGTTTGTCCTCAATCAAGCTCAAGCAATCCAAAGAAACTTATGAGATGGTTATCATTGATTGAAGCAGTGGTGTTATCAAGGAAGAGAGTTTTGTTGCCTGTGAAAAACTTAAGGAATTCTTTACAATTGAGCAGTGAGCTGCATAGAACTCTCTATGGTTTTATCATATTTGAAGTTGCATGGTCTAGTGTTCGTGGTATCAACTACTATAATGAGCTTCAGGTACTCTCTTTGGCATGTTTCTTTTTATTTTCTCATTAGATTCCACACAATTTCATGTATTGATTTTTTCATTTGTTTTACAGACCGATACATCACTGGCTATAGAAGCTAAACTGATGAAAAGATGGGAATTTGATAATATTGCTCAAGCTGCAAGGTGCATGTCTTCATGGTTCTCAGGAACCCCTTCTGAGCAGATGCTTCTAAAAGAACGCCTGGATTCTGCCTCAGGTGGTAATTTGGATTCTCATAATTTTTTTCTTACCTAGTGTGCATAATGCATATGAATTTAGGATAGCCTTTATGGCTGTAGCATTTGTATTTCATGTGAGTAGGAATATAGTAATGTATAAAGAGATGCATGCACCTATTTGTATTTCATGCAAGTAGAAATATACTTATGTGTCGGAAGACATGCATGCATGCATGTCTTGCACATGCACTCACTCATATGATAGAAAATTGCTGTAAGTTACATAACACTTAGGTTGTGTTGATAGTAGTGCCGAGATATTAACTTGTTTGAATGGTAAGAAATTTAAGAATTAAAGGGAAAGGAAGGATCTCATCCCCAGATAATCTTCTCTCTAAGCATCCAATCTTCTTTTTCCTTTTCTGAGGTGGTGGGTATGAATAGTGACACTTTCATTAAAAGCTTTTAACCTTTTCCATTCCTGGCTTTTTAAACTCTATCATAACCCTTTATCCCCCATGCTCATCCTTTCATTCTTTTTATAAACCCTTGTTTTGTTGTGGCTATCAACTTCCAGCACACATAGCCTAATTCTGAAAGGTTTCACAGTCTAACTTACATTATAGCAACTAAAGGCTATAGAAATTTTTTAAATTCTGAACGAATGGGTTTTCAATGAACATTACTTCTTTGTCTGCAACTTTAACAGGGGAAATATTTTATGATGCCAGTGAAGATTTTTCTGGTGTTGTATCTGTTGATGATGATGACGACGGGGACAATAATAATGTCTGCAGAAATGTCACTGTTGAAGATATGTTAGGTACCAATGTTGCTGTATGTTCTGCTGATATAGAAGACACAACAGAAATGTTACACACACCTCCTCCTTCTGGACCTAATAAGAGACGAAAATTAATGAATTCCTTGAGTGCTGGAGTTGAAGCTGATAGCTACTCTGCAGGTGAAATTGATGACTCATTGGATTATTCTCAGACCTCTAGCTGCTTTTCTGATGATACAGCTGAAGTCACTCAAGATGATTCAGTTGAAACCACTCAAGATGATGCAGATAAAGCAACACAATATAGGGATGTTCTACTGTTATTTAGGTTTGATGATCACGACCTCCCATTTAAATTACGGGAAGTCATTGTATCTGATCTGCGATTGCTTACTTTGTTGGAGGCTGGTCTTCCATCTTGGGTCATCTTCCTTCAGTCATATCCAGTGTTATGCAATCTTTATCGTCCTTGGATGTGCCCACTTGCAAGACTTTTATATGTTTTGATATCATTTGTTACTGTTCTCATTGGATTCTACGATTTATACAAAAATGTTCCTGTTCTTAAGGCAACTGCATCTCGTATATGTGGTCCTCTTTTTGATTGGATTGAAACTTGGGAGATGGTTTCAAGGGTCAAATACTTAGGGACAATGCTGTTTCTACATAACTTCCAAAAGGCTGTTAGGTGGTTTCTTGCCTTTTCACATGCTATGAGGTCATTCTTTTCAGTTCTTGTTCAACCTCTTGTAGAATCACTGGTGGAGATTTTTGGATTTCTTCTCCCAAGCTTGAAGTTTTTGTTTGACATAGCTGAAAGCATCTTTTCTGTTATTTGGCTAGTAGTTGATACTTCTTTTGATATAGTGGGAAATGTACTGGAGCTACTATTTTCACCTTTTTGGTTTCTGTTCAATGTTGTTTGGAACATCGGTAAGTCATACGTTTTAGTTTTCTGGTACTGTCTGTTATTTGTTAACTTTATACTTCCTTTTAGCAACATAAATTGTCATCTGATATTCTACTAACTGCCTCCATTTACCTTTTTTGTATGTACTGCAGCTACATGTATCTTATATCCTTTATTTTGGGTTCTCTGGGAATTACTATATGCTCCTGTTCGTCTCATCCTGATGACATTCAGATTTTTGCCCTCAACATGTTTGTACATTTTTAATATACTTGGAAAGTTGTGGCAGTTTTTTAGTAGCATTTTTCAGTTTGCAGCAACTTCTGAAGCTACAGTGACTGCCTCTGAAGTATCCATGTGGCGAACTCTTTGGAATGATCTTTTTTCCCAGGTTTTAAGGCATTACAATATTATTTTGGATGTCAGTGGTTTCATTAAAGACTATCCTAATTTGGTATATTTTTCTTTTTCCTTTTCCAGATTTTCCGTGCTCTCAAGAGCATAGTCTATGGGTTTGTTGCCTTCTTCACAGCCTGCAATAGGCATCGACTAAGGTACAATGTTCTGTTTTCAAAATAAAAGAACATAAAATGACATTTCAAGTAAAATGTTGGTCGTGTGATAGTCGAATTATGCATTATAGCTTTAAGGACAGAGGTTGGTAAACTTGTGTTGAGCAATTGTGGTTGTCATTAATTTTGGCCAATGATCAATTTTAATTTTAAGAATAAGGTGTTGATGGTCAATTGTAAATATTGTGTATGTGTACTTTGTTAAACTCTAGGAAAGAGAAAACATTAAGCCGAAACCATGTGTTTCTCAGACAACACAGGTGCTTTGTTTACATTTAAAATAAAAATCAATATAATAAATAGAGGAGACTTGATATCTTGTAATTACAAAGATGAGTGAGAAATAAATAAAAGCATTTCTAATATATATATATATATATATATATATTATAATTATCTAAGCTAGACATTATTCACCATACAAGATTATATAATTATTACACTCGCACAAGCTAGAGCATATAAATTGAACATGTGTAGCTTGCTGCAAATATAATCAATCATTGGTCCTCTTAGAGACTTGGTGAATATGTCAGTCAACTATATTCACTAGAGTTGACAAATCTAGTGGTGTTATCCCGAAACTCGAGTTTTTCTCATATGAAATAACAATTCTCCTCAATATATTTGGTCCCTTCTTGAAAGACAAGATTAGAACTGATGTCGAAAGCATTATCTAGTTGTCTCACACACAATGTGCATTTTGGAAACTTTCTTAAAAGCTCTTTAATGAGTTGCTTTAGCCATATTATCTCACATGTGACTAGTACACTTGCTCTGCATTATTATTTTGCACTTGATGTAGTACCAAAGTTAAGGGATTGAAATGTTGGGCAGTACCAAAGTTACAAGTTTGTGTTTGTGAAATATTTCTAGCAGTTATAAACACACATTGACAACAATAGTAAAGGTGGAGAAAAGATAATGATTACCAAAATTGTGATCAATTGTACTAGAGTCAATGATCCAAGGGCTAAGGGAAGGAGATTGAGAGTGATAAAAAAATGAAATACCAATGTGTGCCATCAAACCAATGTTACTAGTGGATTGGTTGGTGTGTCACACACCATTTGAGAAAGTCCTCAAACATTACTAGAAATTGGTCAGCCGGTAATGTAGGAGCAACATATAGCTTAGCAGTAGATATTTGAGCAATATTATCTGAACGAGGGGGTTTGAGGGTGTTTTCCTTGCAACTTTCAACACATCAATTATATATCCAAATCGATGACAATGTTCACATTTTGGATGATTTTTAAATTAATTGTGAGAGCATACATAATTATTACTCTGCGATGCAGTGTTTCCCTTGCAAAAGAAGTATTTGTCCTAGTGTTTATTTTTTGAGAAATATAGAGGAGCGTAAGTGATGCTGAAGTCATAATAGGGTTCACTGCTGATGGGAGCTCATTAAAATCACGTAAGGCAACATGAAGCCGCCTAAGATATGCAGACATAGGACCATCAAAATGTCATGGTGCAAGAACTGTTAAGAAATACCATGGTGCAAGAACTGTCATCAAATGTGTGCCTTTGGTATAACAAGCATGACCCTCACTCCTAAATGAACAACATATATCGTGGAGACGAAAAGTAGATTTGAGTGAGGTGTGAATAGTGGTGCTATAGGGTTGAGCAACAATCTTTATCCATTGTTCTCAATTTGTGTTGGAACGAATTTAGAAGTGATAATGAGATGGGATTTGTAACTTAACCTACGTAACCATGACTTGATTTCGGAAACCCATGTGAAATAGTTATACTCGTCTATCTTCTCAATACTTACAATATGGTTAGAAAAGACAAAAGAATCTGTTTTGGAGGTTAATATTGTGTTGGAAGATTTTATTTTATTTTTCTAGAAAGCTGGAAAACAATAAGATAACCTAAGAAGAGGGAAAACTAGATGAGATCACCAAACAAACTAGGATGGAGCCACAACCACGCGGTAGGAGGCGACTTGGGCGTGGGTTGGTTGGCCATACGTGGCACTAGAATAATGAATGTGGTTTTGGGAGAAAGGTCCACAAAAAAAAAAAAAAAAAAAATCCTTGGAGACAATTGGTAGCTATTAATACAAGTCATGGGTGTAAAAATTTATGTTTAATAGAGGTAGTATACTTGATAATCCCACAAAGTTGAACATTAATTTTACTTCATTTAGTTGAGATGGTCAAGATAATCTTGACCCTCAGGCCTAAGAATCATAATTACTACTTTTCAACTTGTTAGTAATAGTAGGGCAATGACAAAGTTGATGAATCATAGAAGCATTAGGTTTTGGAGTGGTCATGGATTAGCCTCGGATAGGAGGCAAACAACCAAAGAGTGTTAAAAACATGTAGATAGAGAATAACCAACCCAACAAAGAATAACTAGCCAATGGTGATGTTGTAATGGAAGGAGGAATACATATCCATAACTAGCATAGTAGGGCAAGTCTAATTGCAACTACAAAAGGACTTGCTAGAAAGTTCATTGAATGAGTTGTCGTGTGCGACAAAGGTGGTGATGGAAAATAAAAAGTTGCAAGTAGGGTTCGAGGGCATAAGGTGAATCATTTGTCAGAGGAGTCATTGCTAGGGTTTGTCATTGCACGCCATGTGATGCTGATGGTGGTCGTTGATGGTGATTATATCGATGGTGAATAGTGAATTTCAATAGGAAAGAGCAATCTTGTCAAATCCAAGGATTGTAAGTGGATCAGAAAGAAGACAAAAATCGTAAAATGGGTTCATAAAATTATGTATTATTAAAAATAATATAAATGATAAAAATAATTCATACATAATTCATAAAATGGGTTCATAGTTCATAAAAAGCACATGTATAAAACTAATAAATTTATAAATTCATAAAAAATTGTCATGCTATTTTTTCTCTTCAAATTCTAAATAGAAGCTAGGCATAACATAGAAGAGCAAAACCAACAAATGTGGGGAGAGAAAAAGGAGTAGAAGAAGAATAGAGGGCAGTGAGGGCGACTACGAAGGTAGCGAGGCGGGGGGCGTTGGCGATAGCTGTTGTAAATGCTGATGAAAACACGAATAAAATGGACTTGCTGAGGCATGTATATTCAGTGCGTTTAAGGATTTATTTGTGGTGTATTGCGCAGATCCCCAAGGATATAACAATAACTTTTCAGATATTTCCAAGGAACACAGAACTAGCGAGATAAACTCTGTAAGAGTAATAACTCACAATATAAGAGAAGAAATAAAAAGGAGAGAAGTTGAGAAAGTGAGAGAAGATCTGTGTTTTGGAGGAGGGAAGTGATTCTGTTTGTAGGCAAATGATAGAGTCAGCAATTTGTGTCGCACAACGAAGAACGTGGTGTCACCCAAAACAAGTGGAGCAACGTTCTAATCTTTCGTGTGAGGAGGCACCCCTAACGGAGAAAATCCCAAAACTGGAGGAACTGCTTATTTGTTGATCTCGTGGCTGAGGAGAAACTGAAGCTATCTGGACTAAAGCAAGCAGCGTGGATGAGGTGTGGTTGCCTCCAATCTCGCACAAAGATACATAAGCCACATCTTGCTCATATCTCGCTTTTTGATTTAGAGATTTATTGTTCTGGAAAGGAATAGAAAAGAAGTAGAGTATAGCACATACCTTTTGCAATATCAATTTTTGCAGCAATCCTCGACATATTACAAAAGGTAGGGGATAGAAAGAACAAAAGAAGAAAATCATGGGTCTCATATAAGATGTAATGTATCAAAGCTTGTATTACAAGCTATATGAACCTGTCCTAGATTGAGAAATTTAACACACAGTATAGTTGGTACAATAAGCTATATAAACCAAAAACACTTAATGTGTGTTAGCGGTTTATCAATCACAACATACCCTCCAATTCTTGTTGTTAACGCTGTTTTGTGCTTACTAGGTCATGCACGTGCTTGATATTCATGAGTGCTTTAGAGATCTTGCTAATATCTCATGCAAGTTTCCTCACTTGATACTCATATAAGTGATTTTATCAAGTGTATGCCTTGAATCATACCCTACCCATAAGGGATATGAAAATTATTGAAAACTTTGTTAAACTAAAATTCTTACACCATTTAATTTTATTTACAAAGTTTAACCTTTCATGGATGCAGTATCTAGAACTTTCACATACACCATTGTATTAGACAAAATTGATTTAAAATCAATTTTAGTGCTAGAAGAACTAACAAATCACTTGTTTTTACCCATATGAACCTTATTTATAGGATCTCAAATAACAAAGGTTGGGTTACCATCACTGGTTTTTTTGCAAGTGGCTTGAGTCCCATTCTCCTCGATGTTTCTAAAATCATGTTTCTCCTTAGGGGTTTCATCTGAAAACATGTTAGATTCTATTCCAAGTTCACATAGTCAATGGAAATTGTTGCACTTTTCAAGAGCTACTTCACTAAATTATGTCTCAATTGTATATGTTTGTTATTTCCATTGTAATTTTTGTTTCTGGCTATATCTATTGCCAATTGGCAATCACAATGTATTGATACAAATGGGGTTCGTTTCATTCCTAGTGGAATGTTTGCTAAGTTTTTCATGCACTCATCTTTACTACCAACCATTTCAAGAGCAACAAGCTCTGATTCCATTGTTGATCGTGCAATAATTGTTTGTTTGACTGATCCATTGACCTTCTTAAGTATGTCATAAGCCTTGCAAGTGCATTCCAACGTTCCTGACTAGGACATTGAGTCTACCTACTCAGTCTAGCTACCGAATAAGCAATGTCTGGTCTAGAAAAGCTCATCAAATGTAGTATGTTCCTAATTATCTAGGCATACTGAGTTTGAGAAATGGATTCTCCTACATTTTTCTTTAATTTAGATTTAGCATCATAAGGGGTACTCACTAAATTGAAATGATAACATCCAAACTTGCTAAGAAGTTTCTCAATGTATTGTTCTTGGGATAGTAATATATTATCTCCTTCCTTATTCTAACACCTAAAATCTCATTGTCTCACCCATGTCTTTCATTTCAAATTTAGATCCTAGAAACAACTTAGGTCTAGGGACTATCTCATTCCATGTAGCAAAGATTAGCTTGCATCCACATCTAAACATATAATGACAAATTCACCGTTTTCAGATTTAGGACACACACATTTATCAACACTATTAGGTGAAAAACCATCACAAACAAATTATCACAACCCATACAAAGATTTTTATTCATATTAATTCATTTAAAATTGTATATCAGTCTCTATATATACAAAACTCTAACACTATTTAGTAATTACAAAAAGATCACTAGAATCTTCTAACAACATTGAACAAATTCTATTAGTTTCTAATAATACATTTAATATTCTACTAACTTATAGTAGTGTATTTAATATCCCACTAGCAACACCCCAATCTTGCACAAAGATTACGAGGGCGGTGATCGCCGTTGATCGTGATGGTGGCGAGTGTTGGGAGTGCAAAGGCGGCAATTGCTGGTGGCGGCAATGGTGGTGTCGACAATGGTGATAGTGAAGCTCGTACTTTGTGTGGGTCTTCTCCATTGAATCTGATATGCGAAACACAACCCTTCCAGAAAAATCAACATGACCACACGATCATCCACTCCAGCGAACATGCTCGTATAATCGCTTCGATCCACCCAACTTCCGATTCGACCTCCATGTCAATTCGCTACTTGGTGAGGCAAACTCAGGATCGTGCGAGTTTGCAAAACAATAGGAAAAAAAAAAAACAGAAACCGAAAACATTTACAATTTCTAAAATGTCTAAACCTACGAGTAGTGGTTCCATAAGGAAAGGAAGGATTAGAATTCACTTCTCAAAATAGGAAAAAAAACAGAAACTGAAAACATTTACAATTTCTAAAATGTGTAAACCTATGATTAGTGATTCCATAAGGATTAGAATTCACTTCTCGTTATACTCTTGATACTAAGTTGAGAAGATATGAAGAATGATGTGTTTAGACGACAATCGAGAGCTATTCAATTTATAAGGGAGAAAACAAAATTATAGAATAATTAGTTACCGTATTTTAGGTTAATAACATAAAAAATTACAGAATCAATATAATTGATCCTAATATCATTAGTTACTATATACATAACACTCTAAAATCTACAAGATTCCAACAATAGGACATAAGGAAATTTGGAGAAATAAAGATTTTTTGATCTGTTAGGATATTCCCTGAGATATTTTATTATCTACAACACTAATAGTTCTGAACAGTCACTAATCAATGAAGTAATGTATGTGTCTAACCTTGATTTGACGTAATCCTATGCAGCATCTATAATCATGTACAGGAGTTTATCCGAAGACTATATCGTGCGTGCCAAAGATCGCGGCAAGGTAACTCTGGAGATCGTGGAAAAAATGGTTTGACACTAAAGTTGGTGAGAACTCTAAAATGGAGTGTGATGCAACTCTTGTATAATCAGCTTTGTGACTTTTCAAATTCCCATTCCATGCTGATTTGATATTTATTTTAGAGGGTAGCTGAATATCAGGTTTGAGAAAAACTGGCTTATTAAATGATTTTAAATTGGGGTTGTTTGAAATTGCATAAAACAAATCCGTAACATGTTGCTTCTAGGAAATTTAGTTAGTTGCTTCTCCTCAAGTCAGAGCGTTGCTCCATGTTACTTATACTAGTTTGTTGTTGAAATTAAAGATTTTTATTTTTTTAGACTTTTAAAATCCAAATGTCTTTGATGGCATTCCTTGGTACTTTCATGTTGCTTCTGTGTGTGGAAATAAACTACCATTTCAAACATTTTATAATCCTTAACGCTTACTTTGCAGGCAGAAGAAAAGAAGAACGTTTGATTGTATTTGACAACAAATTATCTTTGACGATTCTAACATCAACACAACACGTCATTTTGGGTAAACTCAATAGACTGCTAATAGCAATTTAAGATTTTTTTCCTCTATAGACAAATTTTGATTTTACCTTCTCCCCCCTAGAGTTCTCCGAGTTTCTTTCTTACATTTGTCTATGTCTTGATGAGTTTTACAGTCCAAATTACATTATGTACATTATGTACAGTACACTTGTAAATTATACTCGATGTATATTTTTTTTTTTTCTATATAAACGTATTAATTGGAGAGTATGACATTCCAACTACGTTGGTACTTTACATCTTAAGAAATGTTCCTTGATGATATTTATTATTTAAAAAACAACAAAAAGAAAAAGGGATAAAAACAAAAATACGAGGATTAAACTAAAACTTATGTAATCAAGAAAATTTATACTAAATCAATCTGTTTCTAAAAAAATCTTGCTTTAGACAATATTTTCAAATCAAAACGAACTTTTGCTTCAAATCCACACCTAAACTTGCTAAACTCTATAAACACACTTATTACCTTCTCTAAATATGAGAGATTTTAAAATTTAAGCATTCACTCCTGGCCGAACAACATTTCCATCTTCCTCTATAGTACCAAAAGAACAATATTAGGTTTAGCGAGAGATAAAACTGCTACCGTGGTCAAGCCATAAAGAAGTCAAACCGCGACCGCAACCAACTTGATAGAAAGCATAACACCCATAATCTTAGCCTTCAGAGCACTATCGATACTATGAAGAGAAACCACTTATGTGTTCCCCTTTGTTGCCTCTGAATATATTAGCAGGAGTTGTAAACTCAGGATTTTCATAAGCTGTAGTGAAGAGGAGTCATCTTTGTTTTCCCATTTGCTGCCACTAAAAATACTAGTAGAAGTTGCAAAACCAGGATTTCTGTAAGTTGCATCCCTTTTCCAAACAACCCTAAGAATTTTAGAAGCTTTGCTAACATGAATATTGATATTAAAAGTCTTCAAAACAACAAACTCATCAATACTATTACTATCACCTTTGTAGAGATTACCAACATCCCAATCCCTACTATAATAAGATTCTTAATAGAAGGAATGTGAATCAGATCACCAAACTTTTGAAAATTTCTCATTTTGTATATGCCTTAAATCACTTGAATGAAAAGCAGCCATTCATATGTCTTGAATTTGAGTGTTGCCCAAATCATTAATAACCTGTAAAAGTAGAAAAAAAAGACGGAGCTACAAAATATATATATATATATATATATATATATATATATATATATATATATATTATTAAATTTATGGATGTCTATTGAGTTGAAAGCAGTTACGTATGATTGATTGTTATTGATGTTATCATTAGTATTGTAACCATTAAGTTGTATCTCTTGGGTTGCCTTTTGTATTTATAAATAGAGACTTCTCCTATTGATAAATGACACACATAAAATCAGTCTCTACTCTCTATCAGCATGAATGCACGTTATCAGCACGAAGGCTATACAACTGAGTTAGTAGAAACATTTTCTTTTTAAGGACAATGCTATGTGTACCTCAATTCAGGCTATTTCTAATCCTTTCTTTATTGTCAATCTTTTCTTATATTCTTTTTTTTTTGTGATAAAAAATTATTTGACTTTATCAATTTTCATATTTGTCTTATATTATTATTATTGTCTATATTAATTTTATAGTTTCATAAATAAAATTTGATTATTATCAATATTTTATGAGTCAGTTTTAAACAAGTCAAACCTTACAAAATTTGAATTTGTGACTTTTGATATTACAAGGAAAAATTATTCATCTTGAGTATTAGAGGTTGAAATACATCTAGATGCAATGGGTCTTTGATGATACTCTAAAAAATGGAAAAAAAAAAGAAAGAAGGTGGAAATAAAGCATCTAAATATCTTCTTATGGTCAAACAAAACAATAAGTTTTAATGAAAAATCATGAGACCAAATTGATTATGCTTCATTCCCAGAAGTGAATGCAGCAATATCCATGAGACTAAATTGGTTATGTTTTTTTCCCATAAGTGAATATGGCAACATCTAATTCATATTTTCATGGTGATAAAGGAAATTTCAAAGAGACATTTTGTCATTAG
>Ga0214542_1005281_pt1:20000-24740 | contig 24740 bp, 21 predicted proteins | sample CNSS1metaG_FD_160096 | JGI IMG/M metagenome (GOLD analysis project Ga0214542, IMG submission 160096) | Root nodule microbial communities from cowpea collected in UCLA plant growth center, Los Angeles, California, USA - CNSS1 | ecosystem: Host-associated > Plants > Roots > Nodule...
TTTCTTTTTCACATTTATTTTTTAATTTAGTTTTTTAAACATTTTTAAATAAAAGTAATTATTTTATTAATATTATTTTTAAATGGTTATTTGTTTAATTTAATTATTTTTTATTTTTTAAAATTGAACCATTAATTATACTAAAATTATAAAAATTATTTATATCTAATTTTATAATTATAATAATAATTATTGTAATTTTATTATTTTTTATTATCACAAAAAAAGTAAATACAATGTTTTGACTAGTTTATATAAAAATTTTAGGATTACTCTTTTGGTTCCTATTTTCATTCAAAAATATTAAGTTGGTCATCTAGTTTTTTTTTAATCTCAATTTGGTCCAAATTTTAAAAAATTATGTAATTTTGTCCTTTTTCGTTAAATTTATTAAATCAAATCAATAATTTTTCATCAAAATTGAAGTTGTGAATGATGTGCTTTGTTGGTATAATTGGCATAATCGTAGTATCAATTTTGATGAAAAATCTTTGTTCCGCTTGAAAAAATTTAACGAAAAAGATAAAATTGCATTAATTTTATGAGATCCATACTAAATTGAAACTAAAAAACACTATAGGACCAATATGATATTTTTAGACAAAAAAATGGATCAAATAATAATTTAACCAAAATTTTGGCACCCCCAACATATTGTATGAAGTGCCGCCACTGGGTGAGACCGATACAGATGAACACCTCAAGGTCTATATCACCCATGTCGACCTCTACACTTCTTACGATGCCGTTTTCTGCAAGACCTTCCCTACCACCCTTAAAGGCCCCGCCCTCGAATGGTTTACTACCCTTTCGCCATACTCCATCGACTGCTTTGACACCCTCTCCCACATTTTCACCACTCACTTCGCCGGCAGCCGCCCACATCAAACTACAACCATCTCCTTTCTTGGCGTCAGACAGGAACAAGATGAGACGCTCCGGGCTTTCATCGACCGCTTTTGTAAGGCTGCCCTTCGCACACCACACCTTAATCAGGAAATGATACTTTAGTGCATGGCACTAACTCTCAAATCCGACCCCTTCGCCAACAACGTCTACCTCCACCCACCCGCCTCCATGCATGAATTGAAGCTCCGCGTCGCGGACTACATCCGCATGGAAGAGATGCAAACTCTCCATACAAAATTCTGCAACGACTATACACCCTCTGCAGCAACCCCCCTACACAACCTTCCCGGCCTGACCCTAGACCTAGAGAACCCTGATAACCCCGCTTCACCAGATACGCACCACTAAATGTCCCTCGATTTCGTCTCCTTGACGAAGCCCTACAGGCCGACCTCATACCACCACCACGCAAGATGACCACTCCCCCAAACGCAGACATGACTAAATATTGCCGTTATCACCGAAACAACGGCCACACCACAGAGGAATGCAAATCACTCCAAGACAAGATTGAAGAATTGGTTCGTGTTGGCCACTTCTGCCGCTTCATCCGCAGAGACGATCACCCTCCACGTTCTGACCACCGAAGCCCTTCCCGCGATTCTCGTCACGACAAACGTCCTAACCAACCCACCAACTGCGACCACCAACCTGCTTGCACTAATATCGCCCCGACCGACCCCCCACTACGCGGGACCATTAACACCATCTCTGGTGGCTTCGCTAGTGGGGGATCCACCTCATCAGCCAGAAAGAGACATCTCCGCCATCTACAATCCATCAACCACATCACCCAGTCCCACCACAGATGTCGCATGGCCCCTATAACCTTCACAAACGATGATTTCCATGGCCTTGATCACGAACAGGATGACCCCATGGTCATCACGGTGGAGTTGGAAAATTATGCCGTCAAGAAGGTCCTCATCGACCAAGGTAGCTCAGTTGACATCCTCTATTGGGCAACATACCAGAAACTACAACTCCCCACTACCACTATGGTTCCGTACGATGAACCCATATATGGTTTCTCAGGGGAAAAAGTCTCCACCCGCGGCTACATCGACCTCCATACTGTCTTTTGTGACGACACTCAAACCAAGACAATCCTCATCGGCTTCCTTGTCGTCGACATGCCTACATCATATAATGTCCTTCTCGGCCGACCATCCCTCAACACTCTCGGCGCAGTGGTATCCACACCTCATCTGGCCATGAAATTTCCATCCCCATCCAACGATATCCTCACCATCCACGGCGACCAACAGCTTGCGCGCGAATGCTACATGGCCAACTTATGCCCACAACTTCCCATTCTTCAATCCAATCATATTGAGCGTCCACCCGGCTTTGACATAACCCTATTTGGAGATGATTTGGACCCTAGAGTAGGTCGGGATGCACGCCTCGAGCCGGTCGATGAAACTACACCATTGGAACTCCCTAATGGACGTACCATCAAACTAGGCACTGGCTTACAACCCGAGCATCGTGAAATCCTTACGCCTACCCTCATTAGCAATAAAGACCTCTTTGCCTGGTCCACCGTTGACTTTCCAAGTGTTGACCCTTAAGTCGCATCCCACAAACTTTCCATTTTCAAGGATGCCAAGTATGTATCTTAGAAGAAATGCAAGCTTGGTGACGAACGTCGACTAGCAGCCAAGACTGAAGCCGACAAGTTGCTTAACGTAGGGTTCATCGAAGAAGCCCATTACACCACCTGGCTCTCTAACTTAATATTGGTTAAGAAAGCTAACGGCTTGTCCTAGGGACGCCTATCCCTTACCCAACATCGACCGGTTAGTTGACGGTGCAGCCGGTAACAAAGTTCTCAGTTTTCTGGATGGATACTCTAGTTACAACCAGATTCCAATGGTCGCATCCGACATGACCAAAAAAGCCTTTATTACAGACGACGCCAACTACTTCTACAAAGTTATGCTATTCATTCTCAAAAATGCAGGAGCAACGTACCAGCGATTAATGGATAAGGTCTTCAGCCACATAATAGGCAAATGTGTCGAGGTATACGTTCACGATATGGTCGTCAAATCCCCAAGTCATCACCAGCACGCTCAAGACTTGTCCACCTTCTTCTCCACATTACGACAGTACAACCTCCGCCTCAACCCCGAAAAGTGCATCTTCGGCGTCGACCGTGGTAAATTCCTCGGTTTCATGATCACACAATGCGGCATCGAAGCTAATCTTGAGAAATACAATGCAATCATTGAGATGCGAAGCCACAACAGTGCAAATAAGTGTAACGCCTCATTGGCCGACTAACCATCATCTCCCGCTTCCTCCCCAAATTGGCCGAACAAACCCAATCCATTATTCAACTGTTCAAGAAATCAACCAAGTTCTCGTGGAACGACGAATGTGAACACGTTTTCCATAAACTCAAAAACACCCTAACCTCACCACCCATCCTCCATAAGCCAGACACTCATCAACCCTTACTCGTCTACATCATCGCCACAGATTACACTGTAAGCGCCACGCTAGTCCAGAAGGTCGATGGCACTCAACACACTGTGTACTTCATCAGCCAAACCTTGCAAGATCTTGAAACCAGATACCAGATGGTGGAGAAATTAGCCTTGTTCCTAGTACACGCAGCGCGACGCCTACATCCCTATTTTCAAAACCACAACATAATCTTCAAAACCGATTACCCCATCTAGAAGATACTTCAAAAGCCCGACCTTGCCGGTCGCATATCGTCTTGGGCCGTAGAGTTATCCGAGTTTAACATCCGTTACGAATCCCACGGTCCCATCAAAGCTCAATGTCTCCTAGACTTCGTCAACGATCTGCAACAAACCCCTGAAGAGGACCAATGGACACTGTACGTTGATAGTTCTTCAAACCCAAAAGGAGCAGGTGCTGGTATCGTCTTGGAAGGCCCCAACGACATCCTCATCAAAAAATCCCTTCACTTCACCTTCTGAACATCCAACAACCAAGCCAAGTACGAAGCCATCCTTGCCGGCGTCAAAACGCTGACGTGCAAAATCGATTTCAAACTCATAATGGGACATTTAAATGACAAATTCTAGATCAAAGACCCCACCCTCTTACAATACTATCATCTGGTCTGAAATGTTATACAATCTGCTTTTGGACGAGTCTCCATCCAGCACATCCCCCGATCCGAAAACGTCAGAGCCGACATATTATCCAAACTGGCCAGCACCAAGCTAAAAAGCCGACACTGATCCCTCTTACAACAAACACTATCCGCCCTTTCCACAACAAAAACTTGTCATACCATAACCCAACACCAAGCCGACAACTGGAGAACCCCTTAAATCCAGTACCTCCAAACTAGTAACCCCCCGCCTGACGCTAGGGATGTCAACGGGGCGGGTAGGGTACGGGTAGTAGTTCCCCCGTACCCTACCCGCTAGAAAAATATTTGCCCCGTACCCGTACCCATATCCGTCGGGTATCCGTTATGCGGGTACCCATCTATTTTTTTCATATCCGCGGGTATTTACAAAAATATTTTAAAAAATAAATATTTAACCATAATTAGTGCTTAGATCAACCAGTCTCCTTTCTCCGATTGATTCTTGAAAAACAAACAAATAAAAAATCACTACCAATTTATATTGTAGTTTATTTTTGAATAAAATATTAAAGAAATTATTAACTTCATCAATGTCCACCTCTTGCAACATTGTATAAAGTTTCATGTTGTCCAATTTTAATCTAGAAAAACCTTAAAACATAAGAAGTTCAGTAAAAATTTCTAACAATCACTTAATTAAAATATCTAAGTAAAAGTGTTAATTTCATTACCTTCCATGTTGGTCCATAACC
>Ga0214542_1005282_pt1 | contig 24738 bp, 8 predicted proteins | sample CNSS1metaG_FD_160096 | JGI IMG/M metagenome (GOLD analysis project Ga0214542, IMG submission 160096) | Root nodule microbial communities from cowpea collected in UCLA plant growth center, Los Angeles, California, USA - CNSS1 | ecosystem: Host-associated > Plants > Roots > Nodule | place: USA...
TAATTTAAAAAATTGAAGTAAACAAACATTTAAAATATATTTTAATTTAAATATTTTTTTCCTTTTATATTTTTTTAAAAATATTTTTTCCTTTTATAGTTTTTTAAAAAAATATTTTTAAAGTTTAACAACTAGGTTTCATTAATGTTTGCAAATTTAATAAATTTTTTGGTTCTCATTAAATTTTATTTGGTATTCTAATCTAAAATGTAAACAATTATAATTTATTTCAAAGTATTTGATATCAAAGAAACAACCATACTCCTAATATTGAATATTTGATAATATTATGTTTTCTTTACCGTAATTTTTATTATTTTATAAAAATTAGTTAAAATTAATATTAAAGTAGTAAGTAAACGGGTACGGGTATGGGTACGAGATTATACCCGTTACCCGGTGGGGATGGGGATGGGAAAAAGTTTGATACCCATTGGGTTTGGGTATGGGGATGGGGATGAATTTTTTTTTACGAGGATGGGTATGGGATAGTGAAACTCGTCCCCGTCCCGCCCCGTTGCCATCCCTAGTTGGTTGTGGCCAGTACGGATGGGTCTAGAGGGATTGTCCTCCTCAGTGATTCGCTGACGAGTTTGGTAGTCCTGGGACGTTGCGGACTATGTTCGTAATTGGGAACTCCACCTGGCGTTACAGTGTGTGATCCGTAGTAGGGTTTCTGCGCGTGCTCTATCAGTTGTGGCCGATAGGTGTGGCAGCAAGGCGCCTTGAGATACTTAATAGAAGATGTAGCACACTGCTAACATGGTTGTGGCCATGTGGAAGGACTAGAACGAGTTTCCCTGATGTACTTTAATAAACATGGTGGTGGCCATGTGGAGGGAAGGTAATGAGTCTTCCACGACGTGCATCATTGTACATGGTTGTGGCCATGTGAAGGAAAGAGAGTAAGTGTTGTGGAAAATGAAAGGATATTAGATATGGTTGTGGCCATGTGATGTAATGGAAGAGTTTGTGTTATTGTTGTATTATTTTTATCGATTATACATGTATATGTGTGCCTGGTATATTTTTGTGTGTTTCATTTTTTTTAGCTCACCCTATATGCTTGTGTTTGGCAATGATCGTGTACGCGGTACACGTGAGCAGGTGATAATGCAGGTGGAGCTAGTGAGGCTTAGCTGCGGAGAAGGGATGATCATGGGATCTTTTTCTTTATGTTATTTGAAATGGGTTGTAAAGGCTCATGGAATATTTTGACTATACTTCAGTTTTGTAATGATGGACTTATTAATGAACTAATAAAGTTTTAAATTTCTCGTGTTTTTTGGGAAATGAGGTATTAATAAGTGTAATGTAATTTAATTACTTTATTTTATTTTATTAAATTCGTAATATCCTAACGGGATGTTACAGGGACATCCTCCTCCTAACTTATGTGGACATGATGCAGGCTGAGGTGTCCTCCTTGACTCATGTAGGCGTGCAGGCCAAGGTGTCTTCTTCCTTGGCTCACTAGTACATTAGCCCCCATAGTCGAGGAATTCTAGCTGATAGTCTTATGGTCTGTAGATAGATTTGGTCGAGGTGTCCTAGGTATTGGCCTAGGTGTCCTCATCCATCCACTACACTAATATACATGGTTAGCTACAATCATAGTTATCATCTTCTTGCTACTTAATGTGAATAGAGATAAGGAAGAGTTTGTTGAAGATAGAGAATAATATAAAAAATGAATAAATACAGGTAGTATGAAAAAAAAAATAAAGAAGAGTTCATGGAAGATTATGAATGAAATTCATATGAAAGAAACTAAAAAGAAAGTAAAAAAAAAATAAATATATATATATATATATATATATATATATATATATATATATATATAAAGAAGCATTCAAATTATTTTAAAAATTTTATATCATGAAATATTTTTTTCCTTAATGGAAGTGTAATGATGAACTTTTCCTTAATCTTAGGAGTTATCATGTGTTTTTTCTTAATTTTAGGAAATCATGAATGTGTTAGGATTAATAAGGAATTAATTAAGTGTTAAACATAAATTTAGTTTAGTTAACTTTAACTTAAATGGTGTTATGCTTGCATTTGGGTTTCCTAATGTTTTTAAATACTTGAAAGATGCCTTTCCCTTTTCAAAATTGTGGCATGCTCCTTATAGAAGAGAGTAAACTCGACTTGCAAAATCACTTTTGAAGATTGAATAAAATTGCCTTGTGAGATCAGTTTAAAAGCAGCGAGAGATCTTTAATCTTGTCTTGGTTCTTCGCTTGAGAAACTTTCTTAAATGTCAAATCTTACTATACTTATCCTTTAGGATTCATCACAAAGGTAGAGTTTTCTTCTTCATTTCTAAGTCTCAATCCATTTCTAATCTCTTTTTGCAATTTTTATTTTGTTTTACGTGTTGCTTTTCATGGTTATACAAAATTTGAATCACCATGGGACATGTTTCTGTTGAAAGTCCCACATCGACTAGAGATAAGGCCAATTCATAATATATAAGTAAGGTGCAAACCTCACCTTACAAGCCGGTTTTTGGGGGTTGAGTTAGGCTTAAAGTCCACTTCTAACAGTTTCTACAAACTTCTCTTATCCAACACCACTTGAGTTGATCAAGATCCTTCCAACCTTTCAAGGTTTGGATCTAGTGGCCCTCGTAGCTATAAGATAAATCAATTCAAAGTAGGTGGCCATCACATTTCATCTAAATGTTCTTCAAGAATGGGTATGAAACCCATTTCTATTTGGATATGATTGTTTGTATTTTTTTTTTTTTGATTATATCCATAGTAAAATCATTGTAGACATGTTTAGGACTTGTTACCTTGTATGTTTCAAAGTTTAATCCATTAATCAAGTAATTGTATTTCTATTGTCGGTCAAATATTTCTTTATGAAATGGGTATGAGTTTTATGTTTGGTTGATCTAGTTTGTGTCTTGCTTTTGTTTGATTTGAGTTTTTGTTTTGTTCTTTGGGGGAGTTTGAAAAGGTTAGAATTCCTTTTGAAATATTTGTTAAGATTAACATGTTTTACAAAGAGTTTAGACCCATAATTTTAAGGTGCAAGTGTTGTAATTCCATTTGCTCTTGGATTTTCTTTTGGGTAATTTAATTCAAGAAACTACTTAAAAAATCAAATGTACAACTAGAATTCTCAAAGAACTGAGACTTAAATTGATGTGCAGAAAATACAATGATGGAGTAAGTGATTGATGATAAATTATTGTTCTGAATAGAGTTAATTTTATGCTTGATTTTTGTAAGGGTAGTAACATACTATTAGAGTGCTTTTATTTTTAATTTGTGTATTTTTATTTATGTGCTTTTTGTTGAAAGTCTCATATCGAGTAGAGATAAATTTAGTTTACAGTATATATATGTGAGTGTAAACCTTACAATACAAGTTGATTTTGTAAGATTGAATTAGGTTTAAAATTCATTTCTTAACATAATACCAAATTAATGAATTAGAGTCTATTCTAGAAAAGTTTAACACTTCTCATTAGAATGTTAAGTGCATATTCACTAACATATGTTCTTATTGCAATTGCAATTAAAGTGTGACTAACTCAAATATTTTAACTAGAAGAAAAATAACAAGGTCACTCAAATCGTGTATCCTTTTAGTACATATGATAAATTTCTTCCTAAGTTGTATGAAAATAATTTTGGTACTTATTTTTTACTTTAGTATAATAACTAAGTGAATTTATTTGAATGTGATTATTTTACATCATGTATCCGGATAAAAATTATCATTTATGTGGATATTACTAATTTTTTAATAGAAGTAACCCATTTCAACGCTAAAGCGTATTTAACTTTTATACTTGAGTTAAATGTCACAAGTCTTTAATTTTCCATCGTCTAATGCTTACGGTATGAAAAAAAAAAACAATGAACAACTTTTATTATAACGTAGTATAGTTAGATTTATCATTTAGGTTTGGGTAGATTCTTTTTATTCTAACTTTTAGTACAATTGGATTATATTTGTAGATATACATACATATATATATATATATATATATATATATATATATATATATATATATATATATTTCAATCTTTCATGATATGTTGGACATTGCATAATTCGACGCAAACATTGTTTTCTATAATTGTTACTTATCTAATATTCAGTTGTGGATTAGGTATACATACACTTTATACATCAAAAACAAATTACTTCTCTTATGTCCATATTGAACTTTTATATTGCATAATTTATCCAAAAATAAACGTAACTTTTTTTTGTACTTTTAATATTGGAACATGCAAGAAAGAATAATTTGGAGAAAAAAATTACCGAAACGGGAGATTACCTTACCGATACTCTTTTAGCCATTCTGATACTTTACATTTATAGATTTTTTTGTACATGTTAATTTTGTTGTCCTTAAATCTTACATTTAACTCTTTTATTCATAATTATGTTTCGACCAATATTTTATCCAAGAATAACTTTCATCTCAGTATATAACTTATTTTTAAATATGTAATAAATCAACTCCCAATCTCCTAAAATAATACCAAGTATTTTTTTCTTTTTGTGCATTTCTTTAACTTAATCTTACCATTTCTATCTCACATCAATAGACTTTTATTAAAGAATCAAGTTTCAACCTCGCATTTCAACAAACAAATCAGACAAAGTTGTTGCTGTGAGCAATTTATCTCTCATTTCATATATTCGTTATTTTATTATTGAATACATGAAGATTGATATGATATATCATATATTATTATTTATAAACAAACAAAATCCAAATCAATCTTTCTAATTATGCTGAAGTGTACAAAGATAACATTATTATTAGACTCCAATTATTATATATATTGTTCATTATGGGTTTTACTATTTTTTAATTGGAACTAACTAAACTCTTAATTTTGATTGTTGAAAGTTAAGAGAAAGTTTTGAGAATATTGAAACACTAATAAAGGTAGAGGAGACAATATCACAGTGGCTCCCATTTTGTAGTCTCCACTAAAGTATGAACCCTACCCAACGCATGCATGTGCTCCTTTTACATATTTTTTTTGTAGAGGAAACACGTGCTCCCGAATCCTCACTTTTTCTAAAAATTGCAATGCAAGAGATCAGTTTATGGACCAAAAAGAAATAGATCACTTTCAGGGGGCCACAAACCACATGCATTGGTGCAAAACAAAAGATCAAATGTATATCTTTTTTATTTATATTATTAATGCAACTACACCTAAAAATATTGTCATATTTTGACTACATGCTATTTGAGGTATAAATTTGACCCCTAGTTCATGGACTAGTCCTGATCCACTCTTCATTAAGTTCCTTTTAAGGGGGTTCCAAATGACGGGACCAAAGAAAATTTCAGTCCCCAAAACTCCCTCTTTAATGGGTTAGGGCTAGGGCTAACGTGGGTTAGGCCCTCCAAATAATATTATATTAAGTCAAAGTCAAAGATCAAGTCGAGCGACTAGGACGGGTCTGAAGATCCAGACAGGTCCGACAAGCCAAACGGGTCCGATCACCCAAACAAGTTTGAAGCCCCAAACAGTCCCGACGACCCGGACAGGCCCGAAGAACTGAACCGGCCCAACAAACTAGATGGGCCTGAAGACCTAGACGTGCTTGATGACCCGAACGGGCCTGACTACATGGACAAGTGCGATGACCCAAACGGGTTCGACGATCCGGACGAGCTCGATGAATCGGATGGGCCCAACGATAAGGACAGGCCCGAAAAATTGGATGGACCCGACAATCTGAACGGGCCCGATGATCCGAAAGGGCCCGACGACCAGGATAAGGACGATGATTTGGACAGGTCGGACGACCCCAATGACGCGGGCAGTCCCGACGAGCCGGATAGGCTCGACGAGCTAGACAAGACCAATGACCCGGACAAGTAGGAAGACCCGGACGTGCCCGACAAGATCTATGACCCGAACGGGCCCGATGATCCAAAGGGGACTGATGATTTGGACGGCCCGAAGACCTGGACGTGCCTAACGACCCAAATGGGCCAAATGACACGGACGAGCCTAACAGGTCCGACGACTTGAATGTGCCCGAAGATCAAGACAGTCTCGATGATCTGTACGGGCCCGACAACAAGGACGGGCTTGATGACCCGGACGAGCCCATCCAAATGGGCTCGAGAGTTTGGAGGGGCTCATTCAGGTCATTTGGCCCGTCAAAGTTATATGATCTGATCTGAGTTGTCAAGACTATCCGGGTCGTTGGGCCCGTTTGGATCGTTGTGCCCGTTTGGGTCGTCGGACTAATCTTGGTCATCGAGCCTGTTTGGTTTGTCAGGCTGGTCTGGGTCGTCGCGCTTATTTGGGTTGTTGGGCCCATGTGATACTTCGAACCAGTCTGAATCGTCGGGCCCGTTCCGATCGTCGAGCACGTGTGTGTTGTCGTGTTGGTCTGGGTCGTTAGGCCTAGCCAGAAAATCGGGCTTGTCTAGATCATTGGGTTGTTTGGATCGTCGGGCTCGTTCTGGTCATGGGGCCTGTTCAAGTCGTTGGACCAATCTAGGTCAGGGAGCCCATTCGGATGGTCGGTATTGTTGGGGTCGTTCGGCAGGTCCGGATCTTTGGGCCTATTCGGGTCGTCTGCTTGTCCAAGTCGTTGGGCCCCTCTGGATCATCGGGTCCGTCCCACAGATAATAATATATTTTTCATATTGATGATTAAAGCCTATGATTGGCCCTGACCCACAAGTCTACCTGGTATATTCTTATATAATAAGATTAAATGACTTTGAGGTAATCTTTCAATAGTAAGTGTATATTTAATAGGGAAATCTTAACAGGGATAGAGAGTCTTGACCAGTAATTCTATATATAATATCATTTATTCATAAATAAAGAAGAAAGGAATGTTGTACTATTAATAGTTATGGGAAAATATTGTAATTATTAAATTTGTGTCTAATGTTACAGAAATAATGGGACTTCCAAAACACTTTCTCATGCGCTAGGATAAATTTTAAGTTCTAACTCTTAATGATTTGACACCATTTTAAGAAGTGAACTTTAAGCTTAATTCAATCTTACAAAATTGACTTAAAAAGTATGGTTTGCATCCACTTATATGTTGTGAAATCGACTTATCTCTAGTTGGTGTGTGATATCCAATACACATAAATTAATTTTTAGTTTTCATATGTTCTTAATTCTTTCCAGCAAACTACTATAGGATCTTAAGAGTCATGATTCTCACATATTAAAATATATAAATCATAATAGGATACTAACCTTGATTCATGCATGAGAGATCCGATGAGGATGTGTTCTTCAATCTCTATTCTCCAACTCCTTTTTCCAATCTATTTCTTTATCTTTCTTTCTCCTCTCACACGTTCTTAATTACTTATTATGGAATAGCCTTATGGCCAGAGACAAAACCTTGATCCATTTTTATAAACCAACGTCCATCAAGTTGGACTGCATTTTATCTTTATTTTATTTTATTATAACTTCTCATGACACACATCATAAAATTAATTCGTCAATTAATTCTAACAATACACACCCTCACGTCGAGACATATACATCTTGAGCGTTAAACTAGACATTAATGTGTGGTATAATAGTTGTTTGATAGCGGGTGAAACTATAGACCCTATAAACAATAAACTTGCTAGGATAAACTCTAACGTGTAGCTTTGATTCCATATTAAGAAATAAATTTTAAGTTTAAATCAACCTTATAAACTAGCTTACAAGGGAAGGCTTACCCCCACTTACATTGTGAAATCGTCTTATCTTTAATCAATGTAGGATATCAATACACACCCCTCACATTGAACCATATACAGCTCGACCATTAAATTATATATTAATAGATGATCCGATAACGGTGACACAATAACGATGACACTTTATATAATATACATTTTCTTCTTCATTAAAAAAAACAGATCCACAACCGGAAATCATCACCATATTACACTTAAAAGTTATAAGTAAATTGTTTTATATCTTATTTAGAATAAATCCTTGTTTTAATCTTTTAAAAGGACATGGTATTTGTTTTTAAAATACGAATCAAATTATCAATTCTATCCTTAAATACGAATAATCGATAGTTGAAATTTTAGGTTAACCTAAACTTTTATAATTATAAGTTGAGTTGCCTCTAAATTATAAAACAAACGTAACTCTAATTAGTATCTTAAAATAGAATATAACATAGCTTTACTTTTTATATATAAAAAGAAAACATTTCATTAGTAGAATGTACTCTCACTTATTTCATGTAGTAGATAATTACGTAATTAAAAGTCACTTTTCGTTATAAAGCAAGTAATTGTTTTGAACATTTTTTAAAATTTGAATTCATACCATACATATTTTTAAGGCTAGAACATTTTCTCTCTCTCTCAAATTAATTATAAACTACTTTTCAATGTGTTGTGTATGGATTTGATTTTGTTTTTTATTTTTTTTTTTTTCTTTTCATAATAATATTTGTCACGTAGTAATAACAAATTATTAGTGTATATGTAGGGATTTTTATTGCGGAGTATGCAAAACTTATTTATATAGAAGTACATGCGAAATGAAGTAGATTTATGTAAGTATATGTTTGAAATGAAATAAAAATATTAATAGTGTTCTGTTGTGATTTTTTTTATTCAATTCAGTTTTATGTATGCTTTATTATAATAATCAGTAGATCTAACCATACAATAAAAGTTATATTAAAGTTTGTTAATAAAAATTGAATAAGAAGAATATTTACTACTAAGAGGGTGAATTTGTGTTTGAAAAATTAAATTTGACCGATAGAACCTTAAATTGTTTTTTAAAAATACTTTATTAAATGAGTAGAATACAAAAATTAAGACAATTTTTTTAAAGAAAATATAAAGAATACACAAATAAGTGAAGATAAATAAATAATGATAAAAAAATTTATACTGGTTTGATTATTATTTTTTTTTTCAATCTACATCTAGTTTCAATCATCATAGCTTAAGTTTGATCACTATTTTGAACTTTTCATATTACACAAACACTTCATTGCAAAATGCAATTACTCAAGAAAGGCAAAACTTCTTCAAAAGTCTATCAGGAATAAAAATTACACATGTAAAAACCTACTATATGAAAGTCTATACAAGAATTAAAAAAAGAAAAAAAAGGTGATATCGTTTATGTGATAGATCATAGAAAAAGATTCAGAACAATGGTTATGCAATACTATCTTTGGATGTTCTCAAACCTCCCATTCCCATAAAGATTTCTCATAAACATCTAAATTTTTCAATAGTAAGTCATTTTTATTGATTTAAAAAAGGCTTCAATTTTTTTCCCTTTTTAACCACGAAATTAATGTTTCTAAAGTATGATTTTGGATAGACCAATTATTAACTTTTTAAAGATGAGTTTACTTAGATGTGGCATGTGAATACAAACATTCTACACCAATAACATGAGTCTCTACCTTGGCTATCAAATATGAAATATACAAATTGTTAGAAAATATTACTCAAATAATAATAATAAAAATATAAAATAACATAATATATATATATATATATATATATATATAAATCAATGAATATTAATAAGATATCAACAATTATAATAATAATAAGAGTTAAAAAAAATGAGGAAAGGATTAGAAATAGCCTGGGTTGAGGTACACATAGCGCTATCCTTCGAGAGAAAACGCCCCTACTGTACAGGACTAAACAAATATATCAATACACAATCATATGTGTTTCAAATCAAATGTATTTCTCTCCCAAGATACAACAACCCGTCAGATCGGTCGAGTGCAGCGAAGGATCTCCGAACCTTATGAACACCATTGTCTTAAAGATAATATAGAAAAGAAAAGAAGAACACTTTTTAGAGAACTCTAGTGTTTATTATTTTGTTGTTGTGTCTTTCCCCATGCACCTACGTGGTATTTATAGGTAGAAAAGGGATACAAAAGTAAATAGTAATAAGAATATAGTCGTTAGCCATTAAAAGCATTAACCTATAAATTAAAGGTCTATAAAAACATGAGTAACAATAGAATTTTTATTTTAATTATTTTATTTTTTAAATTATATTAAAATATTAAAATATTAAAAAATAAAATAAAGCAAAATATATTATCTTTTAAAACAAAATATTGTAGTTCAGCGTAAGGAACCTTCCGAGTCTGACCCTTACACCTAATGCTTATAAACTTCCACCCGAGAAAATGCAGAGACTTAATTGCCTTGAGTTACATTTCCTGTGACCAGGTTTTAGTAATTTCTCAAGAGATTGTGTGTGTTTATTTACTGTAAATTATTAATTTGAACTACAACTTGAAAACATTGATTAATATTACTCTTTCGGACTGTTTTCATTGTTGTTATTTTCACCAACTTGTCATAAGAGAAGTATTAATGAAAAATATTATATAATTATCTTAAATTTACTCTTAAACTCGTTGATAACAATTTACATATATTTCTTGTATTAGTAAACGAATAATGTTTTCTCACTACTTATTATAGATATAAAAGATAAATAAAAATGTCATGGTAAGTTCATATTTTTTTTTTCATTTATAAAAATGTAAGTTATCAAGGATTGGATTTTTCAAAATCCAATCTAGATTTACTTAGATTGGATCTATAATTTAGATCAATTTTAATTAGATAAACTATATTTAGATATGTTTTTTTCAATTTAATTTAAATCAGATTAAATCTAGATTGAATCCATTTTGTCAATTAGATTAAATTTTGTGAGATTAATCTAATATATCTAACTATTAGGTGTATAAGACAAAGATCAATTCACTCGGCTCCCTCAGTATCAATCAGAGCTGATGTGAGTCAACATGGACCTAGACCGAATTGACTTGGCCTTGGTCTATGCTGACTCAACTCCATTTGGGCTTAGATCGACTCAGGTTGACTTGGGCTCGTGATAACTCGTCTTGACCTTTGATCCAGGCCAACTCGACTCAACTCCAGCTCAGACTAACTAATCTCGACCTTTTGTATGGGTTGACTTGTCTCGACCTTCGACATAGGCTGACTACTTTTGACCTTCAGTTTGGGATGACTCAGCTCGAACTTCAGCCTGAGACGACTTAACTAGACCTTAATCGGGGCCGACTTGGCTAGACCTCCAGCTTGGGTCAACTCGTCTATATTATTCAACCTGTGCCAAATTATCTCAACCTTCAAAACAGACCAACTCAGGTTAATTTTTTGGCCTAGACCAACCTAACTCAGCCTTCAACATGAACCAATACAATTTGACCTTTAGCCTGGAGCGATACGATTTGACCTTCATTAATGGCCAACTTGGCTCAACCTCCAGCTCTAGTCGACTCAGCTTAACCTTCGGTCCAAGTACACTCGTATCAACCTTCGGTTAGGGCCGACTCAACTCAGCTTTCGGCCAGAACTAACTTAACTTGATCTTTAGCATGCGCCTTTACTTGTGCAAATTTGGGTTTCTACATCGATATTTTACATTGTTTTTTCAAAACTAGTGTAATATGAAACAATGGCAAAATTGTAATCATTTTAATATATATTAAATTGGTTACAATAAAAACCGATGTAATCTCTCTTTTTCACACTAGTTATTTGTTTAACTGATTTAATATATCTCAATTTTTTTCTTTGAACAAGATGTTACATTGGTTCATGGCCCAACCAATGTAATAGGCCAACCATTCGTCTGGTGTTATTGGAGTAGAACACTGCCTTTATCACTCTATCATCGACCGTTCATACGCCATGGTTCCAACAGAGCACCAAGTCATTGTTATTGCTCGCGTGTAAGCAAATAATCACCTCTGTTGTTGCTTTCTCTTGGAGGATATCACAACTATTTATGATTGCCAAAGTAGTGATCATCTTTATTTTTTCTTGTTATTAGAGAAGATCCTCGCCCTCTTTGACTACTGTTTCTACTACACCATGCTTTTGGAGGAGACTGTTGTCCTCTGTGACACCGTTTCCACTCTCTCATGCTTTTGGAGGAGACCATTGCCCTTCGTGACCAATACCCACTACCCTTTATGACCACCAACTCGGATGTGTTTGCTCTTAGAAGAGATTTGTGCCCTTGAACACTTCTACGTTAATGCTTTCTAAGTAACACAGGCTTCAGGAAAAAGCCTTTTACACAAAAACCCTTTTATGTTTTTTTTTTCTCTTTCCATTTTGTATCTTAGTGTCTTATGGTTGTAGTTCAGATAGAGTTTTCTCTGTTTTAATTCATCCTCACACCAATTTACATTGAAGTAGTCACTAATGCAATTTCAAGTTTAGACAGTGTCCTATATGCCTCGGTTCTCGCGCAAACGAGGTATATAGAGACGTGGTGACATTTTTGTGATTTAAAACAACTTTTATGCCTCGATTCACCAAACAACTGAGGCCTATGAATGTTGATGCCTCAGTTATATTCTCAACCGAGGCAGTAACACTGCCAAAAATTCCAACTTCCCCCTTTTTTAAAATTCTAAATTAATGAGGCAGTTTTATGCCTCGGGTCCCACTGAACCGAGGCATATAAGTATTTACTACAACAGACTTTTTCACCTGAGGCCTATAAGTGGCAGAATTTTTCCACGTGCCTTTTTTTTTTTTTTTGCGTGAGAATATGCCTCGGTTATGCTTTGAACCGAGGCTTATTCATGTTTATGCCTCGGTTTCGAATCAACTGAGGCAGTAAAGCTGGTTAGGTTTATAAATCCCAAATCGCAGCCCTGTTCCAACGTCTTCAACATTCGAAAAACATACGCTGGTTCAGTGGATCCCAAATCGCGCCACCACTATTTTGCCCCTCCACCGCACCGGTTGGCCATCAAATTGGTTGTTCTTGTTGCTCCTCTGTTGCCGGCGTGAATCTCGCCCCTTTTTACGTATTTTTTTCGTTTTTGATTCAACTCTCTCTATCACTTTTATGTGTTTTGTTTTTTATGTTGTTGAGTTTTCATAGTTGAGTTTGTGATGATTTATGATAGAAAGTGGGTGAACGGTGACGGTGATAGTGAACGGTTCGCATAAGTTCGTGATCTAGGGTTACTCTCTTGCCAATGGAATCAGTGTCGGAAAACACATCGCAAGCGAGACTTTCACCATCGAAGGGTACCGGTGGGTAATTTACTTGTATCCCGATGTTTGCGCTCTCTTCGAACTCACCTTGCTCGACCAGAGCGACAACGACAAGCACAAGGTGCAAAGCCACTTTGATCGCTCGCTCGAGAGTTTGGTTAAACTAAACTGTAATATTTGGTAGGGATCGTTAAATTGGGAGTTATGTGATACATTCATGTGTGTAATTGTATGAATTGTTACACTTTGTGGTTGCTTTGTTTTTAATTATTTCCTTGCTTGTCTCTGAATGAGAGTTGGATGCAGTTTTAGTGTGTGAGGAAATAAATCAAAAGAAACACTGAATTTTTCTTTTTTTTAAATGGTGATATGCCTCAGTTAGACCAGACCCGAGGCAGTAAATCTAGCTTTCTGCCTCGGTTAAACTATACCTGAGGCAGTAACTATTAAATATGTCTCGGGTTGATAACTGAGGCATAAAGAACTACCATTTTACCTCGACAGTATATGCCTCGAGTGCGCACCCGAAGCCAAAAGGTGAAAATAACCGTTGTCATTTCCCTTCCCTGCACTAGTGAGTACAAATTTTCCTTGTGATTCTCTTTATGTTTTAAGATTTGGTTATATAAGATGATTTCTTATGGGGTTAGGGATTTAAATTTTTTGCTTATTTTTTTATTGTGGCTCATAAATAAAATATATAAAATGCTTAAATTTTTAGTAGTGCTTCTTGTCTCGACCTTCAATTTAGATCAACTTACCTGAACCTTTGGCTTTGGCCGACTTACCTCGACCTTTAACCTGGATCGACTCGCCTTGACCTTCGGCTTAAGCTGAATCACATTGACCTTTGGTCCAAACTTACTTGTCTCGACCTTTGGTTAACTCTAACTCGATTTGAGCTTCGATAACTTACTCAACTCCACCTTTGGCATATGCAACTCAGCTAGATTCCTTAATGCTAACCATCTCAACTCAATCCTAGGTCCTTGATGGTTCGACATTGTCCTCCAGTCTTGTCGTTTGAATCGCCTTGACCTTTGATTCAGGAGAACTCAACTTAACCTTTGGCCCGAGCTAACTCGCTTCGACATTTGACCCAGACAAACACATCTCGAGCTTTAACTCGGATTAACTCAACTTGACCATTCAGATTGGGTCGACCTTGCTCGACCTTTATCTCATGCAAACTTGGCTCTACCTAGGTTGATTTGGCTTGACCTACGTCTTTGATCGACTCAGATAAACCTTCGACTCAAGTTAATTCTGCTCGACCTTGAACTCGGGCTGACGTAGCTCAACCTGATCCTCAACTACTTTAGCTCGACTTTGATGCATCTCGATGTTGAATTTTCAAAATCTAAAAAATAATTCAATCTAATTTTAATCCAAATCCAATCAAATGAGTTAGATTTAAAATCTAAAAATTTAAATTTAAATTTGAAATAAATTCAATTATAAAGACTTGAAATAATATAAATTTAGATTATTATAAATTAGATTTTACAATTTGAATTTTTTTACCTATCTTAATAAAAAAAATGGTTGAAATTTAAAATGGAAAAAGAATGTTTTACACAGAATTGGATATATAAAATTTATCTCACCAGCATCTTTAATATTGATTGTTTATTATGCTTTAAAAAGTATATATATATATATATATATATATATATATATATATATATTAGAAAATATTTTATAATTATTAAAAAATAATATATAAGTTTCACCCTAAAATTTTTTTATATTTTTATATTAGTGTAAAATAAGTTACTATAAGAAAATGTCTCATTAACAATAAATTTTAGTGACTAAAAGTTATTAGTGACTATAGTGACAAATTTAGATATCAATTTACAAAATAAAAAATTATATTGGTTACTAAAACTGTCACTATTATGAATAAAAAATTATAAGTGGTCTTTAAACTGATCACTAATTAATTAGAGACTAATTTAAAACCAATTATTTTGGTAGCTAATGTTTAGTGTCCAATTTAGTTTGGTAGCTAAAACTTTTGTTAGTCACTATAGTAATCAATTTAAATATTAATTTACAAAATAAAAAATTATATTGGTTACTAAAAATGTCAATATTATGAATAAAAAATTATAAGTAGTCGTTAAATTGATCACTAATTTAATTAGACACTAATTTAAAACTAATTCTTTTGGGAGCAAAAACTTTGATAGCTAATGTTTAGTGACCAATCTCTTTGAGTAGTTAAAACCCTGGTAGCTAAATTTTAAAAACTAATTTAGAGATCAATTATAAATTTTTTTATTCATAATAGTGATTATTTTAATAATCAATAATATTTTATTTTGTAAATTGATATCTAAATTAGTGACTATAATAACTAATAACTAGTAACTTTTACTCTAAAATTGGTTATTAATGAGATTTTTTTTAGTATGCCTACTATAATGCCTTTGTGTGATGGTTAAATTAGGGTTGTAAAAAATGTCTATCCTTTATAAAATAAAATGGTTGAAATTTGAAATGAAAAAAAAAAAGTTCTACACAGAAATTGGATACAATATATATATATATATATATATATATATATATATATATATATATATATATATATATATTTCAGAAAAAATTTATGATTATTAAAAAAATAATATATAAGTTTCACACTAAAAAGTAAAAAGTATTCTATATTTTTATATTAGCATAAAATATGCCTATTATAATGCGTTTGTGTGATGGTTAAATTAGTGCTGTAAAATAAAGGTCATTAGGTTAAACTAACTAACTATTCTTGTTTACTACTTTTGATAATGAGGAACATTGACGTTTATCTTAATGATTTGATCTCAATTTTTATCGAATTATCTACTTTTAATTATGTATTATAATGACTATTCTCAATTATCATAATTATTTTCTTTTTAATTATATATGTACTAATGACAATTGTAAAACTGTTTGATACAGAGTCTTTCCATCAATAACTCAAATCTTGTTTACAAGAAAATCGTGCCAACCTTTCTAATATTAGTCATGGTCTATGGAAGATTTTGACGATAGAATTATCGATAATAAAAACTAGGTTGCTTGTTTTATATGTTTTAAAACGGATTTTGTATACAAATGTTGACAAATAAAACTTTTTGAATATATAATATGTTTTCGATCATTGACAAAAAGAAATTATTTGCTAAATTAAAATAAATGTTGAAATGTTTTATTTAATTATTTAAAAAGTTCAATTTCTTGCGTATTTTTTAGAAGTATTTTAGGAAATTCAAGCAAATTTTGCTTTGAACTTATTTATTATTGTACACACCCAGCCCAATAGATTATGTTAAGTAATGCGGTCCAATAAGATCTAATTAACTTCATTTTCAATAAAGCTACAAAATATTATGAGATATATCAAAGGACAGATATACACATATTAACGATAATTATGACAAATTTCGCAAGTTTGATTATGTCTTGATATTCTTCGATATCAAATATTTACATAATATTTGGTATATCAAGTAAGGTGCTACACTATTATTATTACTATTACTATTTCTTCAAGATAAGTTGTTACTTCACTTATATTGGTTAATATTACATTACTTGTTTTATCACATGGATCCAAGGTCCTATAAATACATCTAGTATTTCATAGGAAAAACACACACTCTCATATAATCATTATCTCTTATACAAGATCCTCACTTTCTTACATGAAAACATCTTTTACAAGTTGCAAGTGAATTTTCTCCTATGACTCAACACTTGAAAGCATCCTATCAAGATTTGTCAAAGCCATATAGATCTTCTATCGGTCCGAATACTCATCTTAAATCGATAGGAAACTTCAAAGCAAATTTTCACCTTTTCTTGCATATTTAAATATGCTAAAAGTTCCAATAAATTTTATGAAAGTCACATAATTTTTACATGAAATTTGTACAACAATCTTGCAAATTTATTTGTCTAACTTTTGAATTTTTGTAAAAATCCATAAATTTTTCATTCAAAACTTTCCTGCAGTTTTAAAATTACTCCTATCTTGCGCTAGTTACTTTTTGCTGCTAACAATTTCAGTTAATTAGGTTATGTCTGTTTCTTGTTTTTTAACCCAGCATTCAAAGTAGCCATTTTTGTTTTGTCTTAACTGAATGTTGGATATGTTTTATTTATATTTTAAGATATCAAATATTTTCGATTTTAATTTTTTCGATTTAATGTGAATGTAGTTGAGTCTGTGGGTGCGTGTGGATGATACAAGTTTGATTTTCATGTGTTTTTCGTTGTTATTAAACTATAGTCTTCAAAAATAGAATTAGAAGAATCTTTGAATTGGCTTAACTGTCTACTTCATTAGGTGGTTTGGTTGAACTATACATTATCGCATTTGATTTTTATACCAAATCAAATATATAAGAGCAATCTTCTATATTATGATGTATATAAAGCTTTGAGATAAGTTTCTTATTTTAATTTAAAGTATTCAATATCTATTTTTCACTTCTTTCATTACTATTTTATAATCATTTGTTGGTTAACTTATAAGAAAATCTCTTTCATATACAACTCTTCCATCACTTATCATAACTACCTATACAATTAATATAATTGTATCCACAAAACAATTAAATAATTAAATATTTTATACCGATTAATCTTTAATGAAAAGATATGTCACGAAGAACATGTACATCTTTATCTTTGAGAATTACCTTATTAATTAATATCAAAATAAAAACAATCAACACAAGATATAATCTAAAAACTCCAAAACCAGAGAAACAAATCATGATCGTTATCTAATGAAAATCAGAGAATAACACTATGTAAAAACATTTACACTCACACTCTTTAAAGAAAGAATTTAAATTAAACCTCACAACACCCTAATACAAGAGTATAACTAAAGTCAGATACAAGCTTAAATATTTGATTAGGGTGTCTAAAAATCATGGACCTTAAGTCCATTATATAATTATTATCACACACTCTATTGCTTTTGCTAGGTGATGTGAGACTTTCTAATATGTATTATTTCATCAATTCAATAACCTCTTAACAACAAATTCAATAATATGTATGTTTGTGATAAAATCTAGATTATTCCTTTGAAATTAAGCCAATTAGCAATTAATCTCTTATAATTAAGTAATCAAATCCTTATAATTAGCTTATAAAATATTTTGTAATTATGTTGAGCATAATACTTACTTGATTTAGATCATATTGCTATGTATATATAAGTATCTCCAATACATAATAAGACATACAATTCAAATCATTTTTCTCTCTTGCATGGTATTATGAGTCTCTCTCTGATCCAGACCTCTCCTATTTGCGTTTGACATGTGTGCTCCTCTTTTTCGCACTGCCTCACACTCCAAGGCTCTCTCTTGCGTTGTCCCCGCTCCCAATCGTTGTCGTACCTTCCCTCCCCTAACAAACTATTTTCGCAACCTCACTCCCTTCCTTCTCCAACTCGCGTGTTGCCTTTCTTCTTTCAACAATCGTGAGCCACTCATCTCTTCTCACTCGTGTGTCATTCCTTGGTCCCAGCAACCCCATGTTGCCACCTTCCAGCCTAATCGCTGCCTCTTCTTCTCGTCATACACTTGTGTCCCACCATTGACATCATGTCTTTAACCAACTTTGATCTTGGCTCCTCCTCCTCCTTAGGTAAACCTGAATTTCACCTAGCAATCATGGTCACTAGTATCAAAAATAACATTCCTTCTATATTGGACATAGAGAAGGACCATTATGCTATGTGAGCTAAACTTTTTGAACCTCATACTTGAGCTACCAAAGTTCTTCGCTATATTATCCCTCAACTTGGGAAGGAACGTCCAACTCCAACCGATGCTAATCATGAACAATGGGCCACTCTTGGTTCTACTATACTTTAGTGGATCTATTCTACGATTTATTTTCATCTCCTTGTCAATGTCATGGAGAAAGGCTCAATGGCTATACTACTTGGAATCATTTAGCTGCCATTTTTCAAGACAACTAGAATTCATGTGTTGTTGTTCTTAAGCATGATTTCTCTTGCACTCGCATGGATAACTTTGCATATGTTTCTGAATACTGTCAGCGACTCAAACAAATCTATGATCGGTTGACAAAGGTTGGTGCTCTTGTCAATAATCATCATTTGGTACTACAGTTTGTCTCTGATTTGTTAGAGCTCTTTCGTGATGTAACCACCCTGGTCCGTCAGAGCAACCCTTTGTCTTCCTTCCTCCAAGCTCGTTCTATGTTGACTCTCAAGGAATCTAGTTTAGCGAAGATGCAAACCACTACTTCTCACACCGTCATGCACACTCCTCCCAACAACGCCCTTCAAATGGCGACTTATCTCTTTAATATACTTCCTCGGAAGGCCTTATCTAATCAGTTTCCCACTCAACAATTGTATCATTATGATCCCTCCTATATGCATTTACGAGTGTTTGGTTGTCTTATTTATCCTATGTTCCCCTCTCCTACCATTGACAAACTACAACCACGATTGACTTCGTGTGTTTGCTTGGGCTATCCCCTTAATCACTAAGGTTATAAATGTTTTGATTTATCCCACAGAAATGTAACAATATCATGGCATGTCATGTTTTAATGAAATATAGTTTCCTTTTGCCCATATGCCTTTCTCCCCTATCTCTACTTATGACAGTTTCATTGATGACATACATCCCTCCCTTATTCATCCAATGACCTTCGCAAATATATAATGACATTTCTTGTCTCTGAATTTGCTATGAAGGATCTTGATCCTTTAAATTATTTTCTTGGGAATGTTGTGACAAGACATACAGGTGGCATGTTCCTCAATCAAAGCACCTATGCTAGTTGCATCATTGCACGCATCGACATGACCTCTTGAAAAATTCTTTTGTTACTTCGGTTGATATTAACCAGAAGCTCCGTACATCCTCAAACACACCATATGAGGATCCCACTATGTATTGGAGTCTTGTCGGCGCCTTACAATAGCTCACCTTCACTCGTCTTGACATTTCATATGATGTTCAACAAGTCTATCTTCACATGCATGCCCTCTGCATTGAGCACATGCTAGCATTGAAACGCATTTTATGGTATGTTCAGGGTACGTTACAATATGGTTTGCACTTTTATTTGACCTTATTAAGAAACTTATTTCTTATACTAATGTTAATTGGGGCAGATGTCCTAACATCATACGTTCCACATTTGGTTATTGTGTGTTTCTTGGTGACAACCTCATCTATTGGTTTACAAAGCGCCAACATACTCTCTCGCATTCTAGTGTAGAGGCTGAATACTGAGGTGTTGCAAATGTAGTTGATGAGTCTTGTTGGCTTCGCAATCTCCTATTGAAGCTTCATTTTCCTCTCCCTCAGACTACTCTGGTGGTATATTGTGACAATGTTAGTGACATTTATCTATCTAGTAATATTGTGCTGCATTAGCGCACAAAACATATTGAGATGAATCTTCACTTTGTTCGGAAAAAGGTAGCACGTGGTTAGACACGGGTTCTTCATGTCCCTTCCCGCCACCAGATCGTTGACATCTTCACCAAAGGCATACCCACAAGTTCCTTTTGATGATTTTCAGACCAATATAAGCGTTTGTGAACCTTTCGCTTAGACTGCGAGGGTGAGATAGAATCCAAATTATTATTTTGAAATTAAGCTAATTATCAATTATTCTCTTGTGATTAAGTTAATCAAATCCTTGTAATTAGGTTATTAAATGGGTTTAATATATTTTTTGTCCCTTAACTTCTAGTAAAAATTAGAATTTAGTCATCCATCTTTAGAAATGTGTGGATTTAGTCTTTTTAACCAAATTTTGTTAAGTTTATTTAACGTTTTAAACGTGTTTCTCGACTAACATTAATAGTATATGAGTTGTTTGCATTGTTTGACATGTTTCTGGTTCAATGTTAGTTGATAAATGTGTTTGAAACGTCAAATAAACTTAATAAAATTTAGTAAAAAGAATTAAATTCATGCTTGTCTAAAGTAGAGGGACTAAATTGGGTAAAAATTTCAATGATGGACTAATTCCAATTTTTACTAAAGTTAAGAGACTAAAAATATATTTAACCTCAATTAAATATGCTGTAAATATGTTGTGCATAATTATATTTAGATCATACTTTTTTTTATTTATGTAAATTGACCAAGTTTAATGACTTGAATCAACTGTAAGCACAAATAACAAATGAATACTCAAATTTAAATAGGAGCAAGAAAGTACAGAGACAAAATTTGTGAAGGGATTACATGAACTAAACAATGGGTGGAAAAATCAGTTACACAGGCTTGTCATGAACTGAAATCAACAAGACAAGAGAAAAAAGGTAAAGCTGGTTAGGAGGAAACAAGGGGAAAATTTGACACTAATGACAATTGACTGGGATAGAAGATTTTGCTTACTGCTTAGAAATTAAATGGTGGAACACACGCTCTAGATTGATGATAGATATTTACATATTGATGTTAGGTTTTGTAATTGTGAAAGGATATATCTATTTATATATATATATATATATATATATATATATATATATATATATATAATATTAATAAAAACACCGAGAATTTGTAATTTTTTTACCCAGCTTACAATGTTGGCTTAAAGACCATGTTGCAAATTTCAATTATGAGAAGAGAATTATTAGGCTTTCTGGATTTTACCACATTAAAAAATGTTTAAAAAACATTATATATATTTCGAAATTTGCAAAAACTTAACCTACGAAAGTTTTCTTTGAATTTTCGATAATTAATTCGTTAAAGTACTCTTTCCTCTAAGCACATTTTCTACGATTAAAAATATATTTTTCGGAAAAGACTTCACACTTCACAGAAAGACTTGGTGATTTTGAGATCTAGAAGAAACTTTTCATCCAGAAAGTATGACAACAAACGAATCTAATTTCTAGGAAAGATTCTGCACACAGAGAAAATTCTACCAGTATTATTTTATTTATAGTGTACAGATTTGACAAAAATATATAATCATTCAACTATATGAAATTATTTTAATAAAATTTAGATAATTTAAACATATATTATTTTAATTTTTGAGATAAACCTCGATCTAAAAATATACCTTATACGTTAAGAATAAATTAATTAATAAACACGTATGTGTCTAAAATTTTGTGGATAGCTTACTGAAATTTTTAGCACAAAAGTTAGATGAACAAAAGTAAGTGTTGATTAAAGTACTAAAAAAATTGATAAGTTCTACGTAAATTAAAAAGATGACAAATTTACGATGTATAAATATAATTTTAGTAATTTATTATGACTCTAACTAATAATGTTGTTACCACATTGTTGGAAAATGGTAGAAAGAATGTGGACCAATGGCTATAATGTTTTGGTGAGAAAGGGAAGAAGAATATATGTTTTTATAGTTATATCTGATGTGAGTGTGAATGGTGTTTCATCTCTTTTGCTGAAACTTTCTCTTTCTCACACACCAAATGGAAAATGACGAGTGATTCATGCATTGGTGGTTTACTGGAACTATTGGAATGGAAGATGATCCATTTTGTAGGTTCCACCATTGCATTTTTCTTTTCCCTGTGCCTTTCATTATTCAATCCGTCACAATTCTTGACTTCAACAACCATATTTATTCGTATATATAAATATTCAGTGCTATCATAATTCTTAAGAAAATTATACCTAATACTTTTGTAATAATATTATTGGCATGGGAAATTCCTCCCCTTTACCAATCACTAGTTTTAGTAAAAAAAATTGATTGATCATAGTGAAGTCTCCTTTTTAATCAAGGTTGGTTTATAATTTACGATATGTGTAACATCCCATTTAATAGTCTTTCCAGCTACTAAACAAAATATCATATTATAATAGAGTAGAGCAGATAGTCAGAAAAGCCATACAAAAGTTTAATACAGACATCCCAAAATAACCTGTTTTTAAACCTTTGTACTACTCTCAGAAGCAAACTTAAGGAAAGTTATAACTTATACATCCCAAAATACTCTATTCTAAAAGCACGAGTCTAAAACAAAATGAACACCAGGAGCCACAGATCAGGTCCGGTCCGAGGGAGGAGTACCATCACCTGGATTCTTCTCTGCTCACACCAAGTCGCAGGTGGTCATCGCAAAAGAAGGCATTCAAGGAAAAACATGCCAGGCAAGAAGGGTAAGCTAACACTTCATAAAATAAGAGGAAAGTCATGAATAAAACGGATAAACAATTTCACACATATCATAAATTAATTCAAATCATCTCTACAAGACAAATAAGTACCGACGCTAACTCAATATCCGGATTATGTAAGCATATTGGATCTCTTGGTAGCTTGCACCTGTGAAGGTTCCTAAACTCTACAGAGTTTAGGCTCAAGGGGTTATCACCTAACCACTCCCAAGGTAAGTCCCCTTCACGTCTATGACTGACCGGGTCCATAGACTAGGACCTCCTGCTACTCCTCACGACATAACCCATCACACTCTACATGAGTCTTAATGGATTATTGGAGCGTCAGGATGCCAACCAAAATTGAGTCCTTAAATGCTTACACACACTAAGTACTTTTCCTAGGAATTCCTATGAAATCCTAGTTCATCTCTCCACAAACTTTCATCATACAATTATATGCATACACTACAAATCATTATCATCCAACATACTGTAAGCAAACATCATCTTATCTCAATCAATACACTGTTGTTCATTTAAGACAGAGAAGAAAACATAACCCTGCAGTGAATTTCGCCTAAGCTAGCGAATCTCGCCTAGGCTAGGGAGTAATCTCACTTAGGCGGACTACTCTAGCCTGGGCGAGACCCCTTACAGTGGGCAACTCGAACACCTGAGCGAGTTCTCGCTCAAGCAAGGCTGGTTCGCTTAGACGAGAAGATATCTCGTTCAGGCGACCCCAGTTCGCCTAGGCGAGACCTCGCGCAACAATCAGAGGCAACTCCCTAATACTTTCGCTTAGGTGAGAGCCACTCGCCTGGGCGAAATTATCAGGTTTTCCACACTGTTCTTCACATGCAGTGTTACGAAATTCACACCACCATCCAATTACACACCACAGGCAGTTCAAAAAGGAAATTAAGCTAAGAATCATCCCCTCCAAACATACAAGGATCCTAATTACTCGAAATTTAAGTGAAGGTTAGCTTCCCTTACCTCTTTTGCTAAGATTTGAGCTTGGTGGAGTTTTGAAATGGGTACCAAGGAGGCAGAGGTCTCAAATTAACCTAGGAGTTCATCATCAAGCCATAGAGAAAAGGGAAACTCATAATTAGACCCAAAATTCAGAGACAACCAGATGGACTCTAGCTGGAATTGAACTATAGCGGAAAGTGGAACCTACCGAGGAGGAAGGGAGTTGAGGGATGAAGCACCAGAGGGTTCCGTTGAGTCTGATCTTCCAGAATTTGGTCACAGAATGCAAGGAATTGGTTAGGGAATTGATCAAATAAGAGAACCAGAACAGGGGAACTTAAGAGCAGAGATGGAGGGTGGAAGTTGTTGTGTTACTGGAGGTTTACAGTGAGAAAGAAAAAGATGGTTTAATTAAAGGGGTTTCACAATATGTATTAAAAAATTATTTCAGGAGATTCTCCCTTTTATGAGGACAATAAGAGATAAGGATGACAATAAACGAAATAAATGCCAATTTGATAAAACTAATTTACTTATATAAATGGATATAAATCTTAC
>Ga0214542_1005284_pt1 | contig 24735 bp, 6 predicted proteins | sample CNSS1metaG_FD_160096 | JGI IMG/M metagenome (GOLD analysis project Ga0214542, IMG submission 160096) | Root nodule microbial communities from cowpea collected in UCLA plant growth center, Los Angeles, California, USA - CNSS1 | ecosystem: Host-associated > Plants > Roots > Nodule | place: USA...
CCCCCTAGGAGCAATGCATCCACACAATTGCACCTAGGTCCACACTTCAAACACTGAAGCAACTGTAATCAAAAATACAGAAAACAAAACAAGAAACGAATACACCTAAGCTGTGCAAATTTGACTTGATGCTCCTTGAATCAAGCAAGATCCATCATGGTAGAATCAACCATCAATTCTTCTTGGATCTGTACTTGAGTTATCTTGCAAAATCTTCTAAAACTTTGTGTCTCTCAGATGGCTCTATCTCAGATGAAGACTGCGTGATCTTTCTGATTTTTCCAGACCCAAAACAGATTCCAAAACAGTTTTTATACAAAGGTTTTTGCTGTCACTAATTCGATTAGCAATTTACCTAATCGATTATCGTGAGTATATTTTCACTTACTTTATACAATACTCACAGCTAATCCATTAGTTAAAGAACTAATCATATAGAATTACACAGCAGGCCTGAAATACATTTGATAAAGAGAAGCTAATTGCTTAATGCATATCCTAACTGGACCAAGCTATGTTTTATCCTATATCAGTAGACATCATCAAAATTGTTCTTCATTTATGGATGAAAGGCTCCCCCTTTCAACAGTGTTCGTAGTAAGGTTGGGAAAAAATTGTTCTACTTGATCTGATCCGATATTAGTGATCAATTTAGCGATTAATTATAATGTTATATTTATAATAATAATTATTTTAGTAATCAATAATTTTTTATTTTGTAGATTGAAATTTAATAATATTAAAAATTAATGATAATATTTGTATAAATTCTTAATATTAAAAAGAAACTTAAAATTCTAGTACTTCAACTCATTCATTGGCATATATACCTTTATAAACGATGTCACCTTGAGAATAACTCTAAGTGTGTTTGTAGTAAGGTTGGACAAAAAATCTGTTCTACTTGATTCGATCCAATATTAGTGATCAATTTAGCGACTAATTATAATTTTGTATTTATAATAGTGATTATTTTAGTAGTCAATAATTTTTTATTATGTAGATTGGTATCAAAATTGGTCATGACTAACCACTTTTCGTCACTAAAATTTGTCGTTAATGAGACATTTTCTTGTAGTATTAAAATAAAATACTTAGGTATATAAATTCATTTATATATCCACTCAATTTTCTCATTCACTTCAAACTCAACTATATATTTTTTTTTTTAATTTTTGTTGAGATTAGGGATAATAACACATAAGTTACGAATAATACCTACTTGTTACTCGTTCTGTTTAAAAAATTCATTATATTATTTGTCTCGTTATATGTCGGGTATTTGTGAACAAATATTTTGTGAATATATTGTTATACGTGCCATGAGATATCTATGAATATTTTCATTTTTTTCTATTTTAAATAAAATTATTTAAAAATAAATCTTTAAAATATAAATTTAGATAAAGGAATAATTTTTAACTACCGTCTAAATCAAATTATTCAATAAAATATTGATGCAAATAACTCTAGTCTTTAGAAAAGAAAAGTTAAATAGGTTGTGTCAACATATAAATTTTAAAAAATTAATGTTTTACATAATAACTTTAATCTCACATGTCTAAATAAAACAAATAAAAATATATGAATTCAAGTTTTAAATTATTTGATTAATATTTTTTCTCTAATAATTGCATTTTGAAGACTTGAATTAAAAAAAAAAAAAACTCAAATAAATTCATTAATAATTATTATAATGGATAATAATATCCACCGGTCAGATAACATGATACACATACATGTCTCATTAAGATGATATTCATACTCATACATGTTCCATCAACAAATAGATGATTAAATACTTGTACCTACTAGCTAGGTATATATCTATTTAACATTCACATATTTTACCAATAGATATCTATGGGTTTGATTTGTCAGGGTCTAGGTAAGATTCAAGTTTGATTTTAGAAAAATATTTTTCTTTTCGATCAGAGAACATGTTTTTCCGGTAGAAACAAATGAAAACTGATATTATTTTTGTAATTAATAAATATATATTCATTATATAATTAAATATTACAAACTTTTTTATATATCTTTTTAAAACAAATTAATCAAGTATAGAATTTATTGAAGAGAAAGATAACTTTTACTTTTACAAATATAATTAAAATTAGAGATAAAATTTGATAAATAGTATAAGTATTTATAAATTATGAGCAAGATTAAAAGAAATAGAGAAAAATCAAACCAGAAGACAAGAGAGTGTGAAACTTAGTAGAAAAATTAGGAATTAAATAGAATAAAAGAGGAGGAGATTTTTATAAAATATATTATTTTGGTGTCTTTATAAATATTATTGAATTAAGTTAAAATAAATAAATATTATTCGGTCTAGATCCAATAAAATATATCAGATTTATAATCCAAATTCATTTAATTAGACTAATTAGATTTAATTTTTTAAAATTTAATTTAAATTGATTTAAATCAAGATCGAATTCTCTTCATCAATTTGATAAAATTCAATAAAATTGATCTGAAATATTAAAAAAAAAAATTAATCACTTTAGATTTTATATGTTGAATTTAAATTTAAATTAAATATGTTATTTAATAATATCATAATTATAAGCATAAATGCATACAAAAATAGATAATTTAATACCCTAGCAAACAAATATTTTAATCGTAAAGTGGGACAATTAAAGTGGGACAATGGGAGTAACAAGAATAAAATGACTTAAATTCAAATATGAGGTAAAACAAATTTATTACTTTTTTTTTAACAAATTTGCTTTTAATGTTGTTAGTTATTTAATGCAGGAGCTCCCAAGTATGACAAAGTTCACGAAAGTTGAAAAAATTCAACCCTAATCTCTTGTGATGTCCATCCCCAATCAAGACATGTGGGATCAAAATGGGTTTGGTGAAGATGTTATAACGAAGAATGTTGAACAATAATACATCGATACTTCAATACTTCGATTTGTATTATATATTTAATATATATATATATATATATATATATATTACATATCATTTTCTATTATTTTTAAAATTAATAAATATATCGTCATGTATCGTTGTGGATCATAAATATTTATGAATCATAGATGTTGAGCAAGGAGATGATGGGACGAATAATGAGTGTGCAAACTTCCTGGTTAAGGTGCATCAGGTATGTGTTATTGTTGATTTAGCAGGTAAAGAACAGTGTTTCGTACTCAGAAGCAATTATGCAACTCTTCAAAAATTGAAATAGCCAAATTTATAGATGATATCATGATATTAGATAACTATCTGTTAATTCTCCAATTCAACAGGCAGCTAGAACATAAGTTTCCAACTAGAACGAAATTCTGCATAAGACCACAGAAGTCGTTGTTGAATTCAATTAAAGACCAAAATTTTAGAACCCAAATAGTATTTTCATGCCATCACATGCTACCACTTTTGGTATCCTTTCAATATAAATTGTCATATTAAATGAACAGAAAAAAGAATTATAATCAATAATCAAGGCAAAGTAATTGTATGGAAATCCTCCCTTGTAAAGTTGGTGCTATCCAATTTCATCTTCATTTAAAAGTAACTTTCTTTACAAAAAGAGACAAATGCACTGAAATCTGTATTTACATGATGTCACTAGACAGAACCCTTTTTATCAGTTCTACAGTTTTTGCGGTTGCATACATTTCGAAAGGGATAGTTGAGGTTACCGCATCTTTCACAAGTCCAACTACCTTCTGGAATAACTGTTGAACTTGGTTTGTTTGAACTCTTCAACAAAACATGAAATAGACAAAGTCATATAATGAAGACTGTTTACAGATTTCAAATGGAGAAGTTAGGCACAAAAACTTTAATGTTTGATTGATGAAAACACTTACGGGTCTGGCAGCTCCACAATGTTTGATGTTGCAAGTGGTTCTAAAGGCAAAGTTAACATTCTCACATTTTGGACAAATCCAGTCCCCTTCAGATAAACCATCAGGTCCTGTAAAGACAACTTTTTTCTTTCATTTTAAGACGGTTATGATGTAATCTTATGGAAAAATTTCATGTAAATGCAAAATAAAACACACTCTGATTGCCTCTGCTGCTCAATTGTGTCAGAGATGTTATGACAGAGATTAGATCATCAAAGTTTTATAAGTTTAGTTTGGACAGAAAGAAGGCTAAGCTCTAAATAAGCAATCACGTATAAATCATGAGATGAATTGGCACATGAAACAGGACGAAAACAAAGACACCATGATAATTAGTAAATAGTGTTCAAAACATTGAGACTTTTAAAGTATTTTTAGACTAAACAAATAATTCAATGTTGGAAAACAAGGACATAAAAAATAATGTATGTAAAGATGATCAAGTAGTAATAGATCCTGAAGATACCTCCTCGGCGTTTTCGAGATGCAAAATGATCAGCTACTAAACCATCAGCCCATTGAGGACTTTGAAAGCCATATCCATAGCCATCAACACCTGATCCATTGTAACTTAACTAACTAGAGGTGGAAAACAAAAGAGATATTTATGCATAATGAACTAAAAACCAAAATGAACCACATATTTTTGTGATTTGAACAAGAACCAAAACACATTCTAACCAAAGTAACATAGGCACCCAAATAGGCATTTATAGAATGAGTAATCAAAATCCCAGTCCTGTCCAGCTAAAATACAAAATCCTAGTCTACAATTAATTTCCTTAGAACATTAAAACTAAGAGCCTGTTTGATTTGAGAAGACATTTCCTGTTTTCAAACATAAACAAAATTGCACCTTATTTTCACTCTGGTCTCTTGTGTTCAAAGATTTTATTTTATAGAACTCTAGAACCCTAGTTGTCTCATTCCTACTTTAATTTTTCCTTTTGTTAAAGAATAGATAAATTCCTACACTTTGACATTTTCAAGTATGAAAGAATAAAATAAAAATCTTGAATATGATCATATAAGAATGTTGTAAACAATTTTAGTCAGCAGCATTAAACATTCAAACTAATTAGAATTTTAGTATTCAAATTAATCATTCTACCTATCACAGTATCACATCAAAATGAATTTTTAACTCAAAACTAAGAATGATGCAACTACACACTTTAATATGAATTGGCAATTTTAAGTTTTCCACCTCCCACATAAAATGCAGGTATAAAATTACAAGATTTGGTATCAGTGTAACATTTAAGATTTGTGTATCTACACTGGAACATAGAATAAGTAATTATTTCATTGAAGCTTGCCTCAAGTTGCAAAGGTATTGTGCACTTTACATATGCTTATATTAATGTCATCAGAAAAATACAAGAGAAATTAAATCATGTGGTCACCTACTCCACCGTAAGTATAATATTATGTGAACAAAAAGAAATCAACAATAAGGTACATGAAATTTAAAAAACAAGATACCTGAAATTTCAATTTGAAAGACAAAATGGTCTGTCTGCTAAATGTTTATTATTGCTTACTGAAACATTAACAGAAAGTTCTCACTCCTAGAGGAGTTTTTCTATGTTTTCACCTAATTATTGTCTCCCTCATCTTTTGAAGGATCAATATCTATCTACTTGCTCAGTATTCCATTCTTATAGAATGCTAAACATTGATTACATTAAACTGAATTTTATTATTTCAACAATAATTTTGTCATACATAAATAAAGCAATGTTCTTTATATAGGAAAAAAGTTGTCCACAAACAAATTTCTCAATAAGAAACAAACCCATTGCTTGAAAAGAAATAGCTGATACAATCATAGGAAGTGTACCTCCAAAGCTTCCAGGTGGGAACATGGGCAATGGACCATATGGTGCACCAGGCCTTGCATACAGACCATAATCATACTGAATACCAAGATGTGGTACCAAAGATCCAACCTGACCAGGCATACTATATGAGGGGGAAGGAATGGCAAATCCACCATAGTAGAAGGGATGACTGTTTCTATATGGACTTGTAATTAGGGCAGGCTGCACATCCAATCAATTAAACACTCATCAAAATTAAAAGTTACTAGGCAATGATAAACAAAAACAAGAATAAGCCTGGTAGATATAATAAATTTTTAGTTTTTATTATTTTGGTCCCTGGGGTCAATTTGTACATACACATAAGTTTGCTCATTGGATAGTTTTTCAAATAAAATTAGTCATTCATCAAAAAGGAAGAACATGATGACCACCTTAAACAAGCCTGCACTCACCGGAGTTAGTGGTGGTCTTGGAGCACCACAACGTCCCTGATTGCAGACAATTCTAAAAGAAAAGTTTAAGTTCCCACAATTAGGACAGGTCCAGTCTCCATCTTTACGCGAAGCTGATTCCATAAAAGAAAAATCAACTAATTAACGTTATAACCTCTGAAAATTTGTATACTAGAGCACTGCGTTAAGAAGGTAGGCTCATGCATCAGGTTATCTACATAAAGAAGCAGTTCTGATGCACTACAGATAAGCTAAAAAGAAGGTCTCTCCTATCTTCTATATCCACTACATGGCAACAAATTAACTAGCATGGATTTCATGGTTTAAACCAAAAACAATTCACATAAAATTGTTTATAGTTTAATTGTTATTGCAATCTTTAAACACCATGGAATAAAAATGCAAGCCCTCTTAGTGCAAATGTTTTCCCTTTATATATTTATATATTTTTTGGAAGAGAATTTTTTTTTTCTCCCTCTAAGGATCACAGGTTAGTTTCACTTGACTACCTTCAACCTCTAAAGAAAAACATGATATGAAGCACTATGGCAGTAAATCCATATAGAAGAACACAACTCTTCAATAGGCATTTGTAAAAGAAGAAGACAAATGATTTAAACTTTTCGTAAGTGAAATTCAGCTTGTACACTCCCACCTTCAAGTGTCAACCTTATAGCCACAAACAGCTCAAAATACACTTATTTTCGTAACCACAGACAGCTCTAAATACACTGGCACGCTAAATCACATTGCATGCCTAATCAAAAACAAATTTTCACCGCATAGATTAAAACCCACATGCCCAGACTACAAAAGGGTAGAGCAAATTCTTCTTCACATAGCCAAAAAAAAATTACCAAAACCATAACATTATCGCAACCCAGATATAAAAAAATACATCAATAAAGAAAAAGAAACTACTTGCAGTGTGAGACTCCACAAAGATTATGTTTTTACCGTCGTTGCGAAATCTTTTTGAGCTAAAGGAACCTCGGTTATCCTCCTGAGAGAGCAAGGGTACACAATACCAGATAGTAATAAAAATAAACAGAAAAAAAAATTAGTGTGAATCGGGTAAATAAATAACACTGTATAGGAATTTAAGCAAACCCACCTCTGTAGAAGACATTGGAACATAGAAAGACTGAGAAAATTTTCAGAGAAGGGGGACAGACAATAAGAGAGAAAGAAGACTGAACGATTTCTTATAAATAAACAAAATATTTTGGTTATTATACGATAATTATTATGTTAAGTATTATTGTATTATTTGTAGTATACGTGTGTTCTGCAAAGTTTATTTTCAAAAAACAATTATATACATGTAAATGTATTTAAAAATATTTTTTTATCAATTGATACACCAAAATCAAAATCGATGCAAACTTAACTAATATCAAATTGGAGCTCATTTTCATACCAAATATTGAATCTATTATTTGTTTTTTTTAGATAAAAAAAACAATTAAATTAAATCTATACATAAAAAATATGTGTCTAGCTTTAATATATATATATATATATAATAGATAATATATGAAGAATGATTTAGTAAAAATATTGAGCAAATGTTTATATATTATTTGACTAGTTTAGAGTGTGCAATGTTAATATATAGTAGATAATTGTTTAGTTTTCCGGTGTTTTAGTGGTTATTTTGTTGTATAATGAAAACAATGTATACGTATTTTTCTCGTTAATCGATATGCATATTTCACGTATTTGACTTATAACAGTATTTACATGGTACGGCTTGACTTGCATGAGAGCTTATTGTTAAACCGTACTTTATGAGTTTAATTGATAAAATTAATTATATGTCTTCGCTTAATTTTGTTTTTGAAGTGTGAATTTCTACGCCATCGTTTCTATGAATTTTTATGTTATTGATTGAGTTAATTACTCACATAATCAAATATTAAAACCATGATTAGAACTTAGAAGTTTCCTTTTTTTTTAGAAGTTGAAATAGTAAATAATTAAGTTTAATGATTATATTAAAAATAAGATATAAGTTACGAATTTTGAAAAAAGTAAAAAAGAAAATCATTTTAATCAAATCAAATAAATTGTGTAACGTTAACTTACATGCCATTCATGTGTAAAATGTGAACTACCACATTAATAAAATGTGAACTACGATGTTGGTGGATAATATGTGATTTATAGAGATAGTGTCATGAACTTTAACCAGCTAATGATTTTTTTTTTTACCTGTAAGAACTACCTTTGTGTTTTCATCTTCAGAGATTAGGTTAAAAAGACCAAACTTTTTTTTTTAGCTTTATAGTAAGAATAAAGAACACATGATTTGAAAGAGGAACGGTGCAATTTCGGAAGGCTTGCAGTGTTGCAGTTAACACTTTTTTCATGTTTTCCTCTGTGATTTGCAGAAGAATTCGTGCATCTCCTCACACTCTCGCCTCCGCTTTCATCTTCCGCACAAGATCACTGACCCACGCATCGTCGTCCTCGTCATTGTCATCATCATCATCATCATCATCATCATGTGTGCAGTCCAAGGTAAAACAAGTGTGCTCACTGGTATACGATTATTTCGAAGACCACCACGGCCAAAGGAGATTCTCCCCTCTGTACCTCGACGTCGATCCCAATTCCCTAACCCACGACCAAGTTGTCACCATCGTCGCTTCGCTCGCCTCCGATGGCGGTTCAGTGGTGGCTCACCGTTTCTTCAACTGGGTCATTGCTTACTCCAAGTTCCGCCACTTCACGCGCCTCTACATTGCGTGCGCAACGTCTCTCATCGGAAACAGAAATTTCGAGTTGGCCAATGACGTGTTGCAATGTATGGTGAAGAGTTTCGCCGAAATCGGGAGGGTCAAAGAGGCCGTGGAAATGGTCATCGAAATGCACAACCAGGGATTGGTTCCCAGTACGAAAACGCTGAACTGGGTAATTATGATTGTGATAGAAATGGGTTTGGTTGAGTTTGCAGAGAACGTGTTTGATGAAATGTCCGCGAGAGGGGTGCAGCCGAATTGTGTTAGTTTTAGGGTCATGGTTGTCGGTTATTGTAGAATGGGTAATGTTTTGGAGGCGGATAGGTGGTTGAGAGCCATGATTGAGAGAGGGTTTGTGGTTGACAGTAGGACGTTTACGTTGGTAGTGAGGGAGTTCTGTGATAAGGGTTTTGTGACCAGGGCATTATGGTATTTTCGTAGGTTGAGTGAGATGGGTTTGAGGCCTAATTTGATTAACTTCACATGTATGATTGACGGGTTGTGCAAGAGGGGTAGCGTGAAACAGGCGTTTGAGATGTTGGAGGAGATGGTTGGGCAAGGTTGGAAACCGAATGTATACACCCATACGGCTTTGATTAATGGCCTGTGCAAGAAAGGTTGGACTGAGAAGGCGTTTAGACTGTTTCTCAAGCTTGTTCGAAGCGAGAATCACAAGCCGAATGTGCTTACTTATACTGCCATGATTAGTGGGTATTGCAGGGATGGGAAAATTAATCGGGCTGAGATGCTGCTGAGCCGGATGAAGGAGCAGGGATTGGCGCCGAACACAAACACATACACGACTCTTGTTGATGGGCACTGCAAAGCGGGGAACTTTGAAAGGGCGTATGAGTTGATGAATGTGATGAATGAGGAAGGTTCTAGTTCCAATGTGTGTACGTACAATGCCGTTATTGATGGACTTTGTAAAAAGGGAAGGGTGCAAGACGCTTACAATGTGCTTAAGAGTGGGTTTCGTAATGGGTTGGAAGCTGATAAATTTACTTATACTATTCTCATGTCTGAACATTGCAAACAGGGGGAAGTTAAACAAGCGTTAGTGTTGTTCAATAAGATGCTCAAGAGCGGTATTCAACCTGACATTCATTCATACACTACGTTGATTGCAGTATTTTGTAGGGAAAAAAGAATGAAAGAAAGTCAGATGCTTTTTGAAGAAGCTCTGAGATCTGGACTTGTTCCTACAAACCAAACCTATACGTCAATGATATGTGGTTACTGTAAAGAAGGCAATTTGAGTTTAGCTTTTAACTTTTTCCACAGGATGAGTGACCATGGTTGTGCTCCAGATTCTATTACTTATGGTGCTCTTATAAGTGGGCTGTACAAACAGTCAAAGTTGGATGAGGCTCGTGGATTGTATGATGCCATGATAGAGAAGGGACTCACTCCATGTGAAGTTACTCGAGTAACTTTGGCTCATGAATATTGCAAAATAGAGGACAGTTGCTCTGCTATGCTGGTTCTTGAAAGGCTAGAAAAGAAACCCTGGATCCGGACAGTTAACACTCTGGTCAGGAAGTTATGTAGTGAGAAAAAAGTGGGAATGGCAGCCCTGTTCTTTCACAAATTACTAGACATGGATCCTCATGTCAATCGTGTAACATTAGCAGCATTCATGACTGCATGCTATGAAAGCAGTAACTATGCTCTTGTTTCTGATTTGTCTTCGAGATTATACAAGGAAACCCATTTAGCAATCGAAGTGACTAAATAACACATTTATGATGTGCTTTGACGCTTTGTAAGCCTGGTTACATCTGGATCAGTAACTAGTTGGGTTTTGATGAAGTATTTGGGAAGTATACTTGCTGGAGATGTGAGATTTGTGGCATCTAGATGCTGACTTCTGCACTGGGTTACCGTGTTTTATGAACATATGGAGTCATGAAGGGCATCAATTATGTGATTCGCCATGTAACACCGTACATTTACCTCTAGTAAGTTTGGAATCTGCAGACCTTCATTTCAAAATTAAGATATTTTTTTATTTTGTCATTCCCTTGTAGTTTGTCATTTAGTTTTCCTTTCCTTGTATTGTTTTTGCATAAATGGAGCTTGAATAACATATACTACTGCAAAATAAAGTTTGTACATGTTTTTAGTTTGATAATTATGAAAATTATGATTACCTACATCCTGCATAAGGTTGAAAATCTTCTTCAACTGTGCATCCGTTCTTTATTGTAGGGAGTAGGGATACGAATATCTCAATTGGATTATCGGTTCTTTATTCTAGGGAAATGGATATCTCAATTGGATAATCGGGAAATGGCGATCTCTGTCGGCTTGCTTGCATGACACCAAAGACTTCTCACAGGCTTGCATGGCGACTTCTCACTTACTATCTATATACGATCATATTTCGTTCAACTCCACTGCAGGTTTGTCAATTCAGATACAATTCTCTTAATGGCTGTCTATTTTGAGTGCTCAACTTGTATTCTATGCGTGAAATCATTATTTACTCCATTATTTTGTATTTAGTCGATGATACTTAAAACTAGAACCCTACAATAGGATCTCATCCCCAATTTTTTCATCACTTCTAAATATTTTTTTATTTCTTGCTAAATAACGATCTTTATGCTCTCTTGTTTCTATATTAGCAAAAGCTCTTTGATTCCAAAAGCCCGTGAGTGATTGAGGTTAACACAATTGTTGAATAAAAAAAGGGTCAAGTTTAGGATAATTACTTTTCTTAACTTGATAAAAGCACCCACTTTGTACGTACATATTCTATATGTTAACTTGTAAAATTTAAGCATATTCACTAGTCCCTTTCCAAATTATCCATTTTTAGTTAACCTTACAAGTTACAGTAAAAGAAGAATTGCTATTTGAAATAGTTATAGAAGTAACCTTACACCAAAATAATTAATTATTATGAAATAATTATTCTCATACCTAAAGTTGCACTGAGCTGCAATCTCCAACAGATCTTATTTATCGTGTTACGCTATTCTTCACTCAATCGACTTTTGGAGGCTCCTTAGGACTATTTGATAAGTTATGGCTTGAGAAAGGGCACTTAACATTTGCATGACTTCAAATGTGTAGGACCATGCTGATGGTTTGGTAACTACAGCTGAAGATCACAGTACCTAGTCAAACATTTGCATGACTTCAAATGGCTTCAAGGACGGCACGAGGAAGTTAGCATGGATTGCATTCAAACATGTTCTGACATGGGAAGTGGGTACTAATAATAAAATTGTTATAAGCTTTTTGTTTTATTTTTTTGGATTGAGATTACACACTATCTTTGCTTCTGTATTCATTTTAGTGGTCATAGTTTTTTATAGATTTCATATGAATACCTTATTTGGTTAGATGTAGAATATCAAATAGTATAAGGAGAATTATGGGAATAGAGGTGACACCTCTTGAAATGTCTCATGTAGAAAGTTTTTTTTTTTTTATCAAAGGCCAAAATCATAATTGAATGTACAAATTCCTTCCTCTTGCATACGAACCAAAGATAGTTTCATAAATATCACAGAATCCCATTTGAAATTGTAATTACTTGACTAGCATATTTATCAAAATAATTGTTATCAATTTTTGTCAACTAAAAACTATCATATTTTATTATTCAATTGACAATAAAACAATTGATATGAAACAAGAAATGCATTATTGGGCTCAAGAATAAAGCACATCCATATGATATTGATCTCTTTATTTTAAAAAATGATAATACTAATATTTAATCCTATTAAAAATAGTTGGAATTCTATTTGGTATAACAATTTTTCCCTCTTCCAATCTAAAAGTAAGTATATATTAATTTCACCCAATCTATTATGTAACCTCTCACAATTATAGACTTAAAAATACTTATCAAGAGTATATTTATTGTGGTGGGATCCTATCATAATGGCATATGCTTTCCTTTTTTTTCCTTCAAAAAATTCATTTATAAATTATATTTTAATTTCACTCGTCTTCATAAATGTTAACTTTAGTTCTCATTTCGTAAGATGGTCACTACTACTTTAATATATTTGAGAGGATATCTTGTTGGTTCATGTGAATGTGTACAACTAATTATATGTAAATTTACTCATGTATGTTTGTATGCTATATAATTAATTTGGTATATTCTCAATCAATTTTGGGAATATAATTTTAAAGAGTCCAAAAAATTAACTTTATCTATTCGGAAAATTTGAAATTATGGACAATCTTAATTATATTTAATAATGTCATGTTGTAATTAAATTTAATATTTACATCAAATCCCTTTTCTTTTGTTGGTTTAACAAGTAACCATGTATTTGGAAGTTGAGTCATAAATTAATTCTGCAAAATACTACCAATTTATTAATTGATTTAGAGTATTTCACGAAAAAACTATCAATTTTTTTTTTGGTCGGCAACGAAAAAACTATCAAATACACAATACTTTTCTAAATGTCACTTCTTTTTGTCCATGAAATACAACCTTAACATGCTTTCTAAATTTTGTATCCCGTAAGGATAAATACTTTAAATATATAAGTATGTTGAAAATTATTATTTATGTTTATAAATATTAAGAAACATTATCCCGACAACAGTTTTTCCTTGGTTGAGAACCTGATCGATTTATTTTTGCCGCGTTGCACTAATTTCCTCGATAACATAAGGAATCAAATCTGATAATGCAGATTGTGATGTGCATAAGCAATAATAAATTAATGGATCAAAGTTGAATAGTAAAATATATTCACGTGTTATTAGTATAGTAGTATAATAATCATTGATGACACAGGGCAATGACATTTTAAACTCACAACACCACATGCCGATACCCTTTTCCACACTTTTCTAAGAGAGAATCCATTCAAATCACAGTTTGTTTATGCAAAATTAATTATTAATTAGCTCACTAATCTACACATATTCTCAGATAGTCATCATTTATGTATATATATAATAACACGATGGTTACACGCGGATGCATAAATTTCGAGGTTATTGTTAAGTAAATATACTTTCTTATGATAATTTCATTTATCTCTTATCTTTAATTTTATATGTTGGATGTATACTTTGGCAAAATCTTAGAATAGATAAGTTTGAAATAATCACAAGTCAAACAAAATAACTGTATTTTTCAATTAATAAACCAGTCCAAAATTCTATAATGAAAAATTTTCAACATTCTCAATGTTTAATAATTGTTTACAAACATCAGAAATTGAGTATCCCAGGTTATGCAAAAACCGTTTCAAGAACTGCACTGACACAGCAAAAACAACGACTTTTGAAACTACAAAAACAAGAGTAACACTAGGAACACCAGATTAGAGTGCAATCATTGAAATCATTCACCCATTGTTCAACCACATTTCCCTCCAAAGCCATTTCAACCACCTTGGCTTGGCTTCTTCTATTTTTGGCTAAGTTATTTAGTAAGTTCTTTCTCCTCTTTGACCCTTGTGACTTAAAACAACTATCATCCATCGATGGTGGTGGTGGCGGTGGAGAAGGTTCTGGAAAGTTCCGCTTCAAAGCCGCCGCACATGGTGGCTCCGATGACACATCGGAGTCAATGAGATGTGGAAAATTCAGTTTAGCTTTTCGGCCTCGCATCTTGAAAGCAGCTTTGTCATAAGCCATAGCTGCTTCCTCTTCAGTCACGTAAGTTCCCAGCCAAACCCTAGCACCGTTTTTCTTAGGGTCCCTTATCTCGGCTGCGAACTTTCCCCACGGCCGTCGCCTCACACCCCTGTAACGCCTCCACTTGGGCGACGCGTTCACTTCACGCGCTTCAGTGGGGTGCTCAAAGTCGACACTTGCATCCGAAGAACTGTCATGCATAGGGCAAGGAAAAGCTTGAGATGGTGTTACAATGGTTGAATCGTTGTGAAGGAGATACTGCTGAATCTGTTCCAGAAATGCACACTCTGAATCCGTGGTGGTGGATGACATGATTTGTTAGTGAAAAGGAGCAATGGTGTTGAGGTGAAGTTTGGTGGTTGAGAAAGAACTTGAGCACTGAACTGTGACACTGTGTGTGATTATATATAGCAATTTTTTTTCTGATTATGGAACAGTGAATGAAGGGTTATTTCCTCCGATCTTCTTTTGAAGGTTGTTTCTGTGAAAGTTCATTAGGTTTTGGTCACGTGCCATTTTTTTATTTTGTTCAATAAACTAATCTCAAGGCCACCATGTGATTATCGTTACTATTACTCTCTTTTTTATATGCAGTGAAAGGAATTTTTAATTTATATTTAAGAAAATAATAATAATAAACCCCAGAGTGGTCTGTAATTTTAAAAATTTAATTATTTACGATTATTTTTTATTTTTTTAATATTTTTTATCTATTGTTTTATATTTTATATATTATTTAAGATATTTATACTACAAAATTTTGAAACTTTATGAAACTTTATGTAATGTATTTTTGTATTATATATATTGATTTTCGGTGAACATAAATTTTGGCAAAAAATATAAAAAAGAAACATATCATTGTTGCCTCTACAATAAACATGATTATTACATATCCAAGAGACCAACAGACATAAATTTATATATATTATATACGATATAAGTTTATGCTTTTACTATAATAAAACTTCTAAATAATAATTAATTTTAATGACTTATAATTATCACTAACTATAATAATCAATTTATATAATTTACAAAATTAAAAATTATTGATTATTAAAATAGTCACAATTATAAATAAAACATTATAATTAGTTACTAAATTAGTTTTTAAGATTAGTTACTATGATTTTGGTTATCAAAGAAAATTAGTCACTGAAATTTAGCTATCTAAATATTGATTATCAAAATGACTTAATTTTTAAATTGATCTCTAATTGATTAATGACTAATTTAGTGACCAATTATAATTTTATATTTATAATTGTATCTATTTTAGTAACCAATAATTTTTAATTTTATAAATTGGTATATAAATGATTAACTATTTTTTGTTCTAAAATTAGTTTCTAACTTTTTTTGTATCTTTATTTTACATTTTTTACGATTGTTATATATGTCATATATAATGACATAACGCTAAAAAAATCTTTTTTTATTAATGAATATACATTATAATAATTATTTTAGTTTAGTAAAAAAAAGTATACTCTGAGAAAGAAAATATCAATTTAGGTTTTACTGTAAAATAATATAAATTACACCACTATAATTTAATCATTTTTTATATAAAAATGGTACTTCAATTCCTGTACTAAGAAATGATAATCTTTTTTTTACCAGAAAAAGACATATATAAATAGAAGGTAATTGGGTTACCTAACTCTTTTAACCTAGCTCAGCTATTATAACTTCATACAATGTGAGTGTAATGATTACTGCACGTTAGATAAAATAAATATATAAAAATTTGTAGCCAATAATTTATTTCTAAAAAACATTCAGCCCAACTGGCAATGAGAAGTTGTGTGATTAAAAGTGATTTACTGAAGTAATAATCAGTACACATTATTGTACATAGGTAATTTAATTAACTTTTTGTATATTTTTGAAGTTTCGAAATTCAAAAATATGAAAATAAAGATAAAAGATAAGAGTTTACGGAATGAAATAATACCTGAACTTAATTATATAAGGAATTTAGACTGGTACTTAAATTTCTAACATATAGTTCATAAATAGATAATTATTGGACCAATTTTTTTTTTTTTTTGAGAGTTACTGCGTTTAATGCACCGGATTAAAATTACATAAATGTAAGTTATATTATTTAAAAAACCTGATATCAAGATTTAATCCCAAATCCCGTTATTATATATTAGTTTTGATTAAATTTGAAATAGAAATAAAGAATACAATATATATATATATATATATATATATATATAATTGATGGTTAAGTTGGTAATAAATATATTCTATTTACTCTATATAATAAAGACGCCGATGATGACTGCAACACCTGATAGAAAAATGGTCAGATTTAACATTATAGATCAATATATTTCATTCCCTCCAACAACCTTAAAATTAAACTTAAAGTAGTTATAATTAAAAAACGAGCGAAGTGTTTGAATAAATACAATACATTCAACAGATATGCTACCATCGTCTTTTTAAAATAAAAAATGTGAACGTTTGGGTGCGAAATTGGGCCCTCTTCTCGTATTTTGGGTGAAACTAGCAAAGTTAGCTAGGTCCACTCTCATCAATATTTTAACTTTCAAATCTATATTGTTTGTACTTTATTATATTAGTTTATGTTTTATTAATTTTTTATATCGCATCACAAATTAAGAAACGTGGACATAGCATACTTAAATAGATTTTTCTAGCATGAATATTGTTTGTATTGTAGCTTTCTTAAAATGAAGAATTAGCCGGGGATAGACTAAACTTAATGGATATTGGGTTTTCATTTTTTTGAGAAAGGACTCTATCATTTTAATTCTCTTACTAATCTATCAAAGACAAAGAATTGAGCTTTGAGAAAAGAGTTTGCAGGTTCTATAGTTGAGAATTCAAGTGGAATATGGTCGTTGATGAAAGAGTTTACAGCTTCTATGTGTTGAGAATTCAAGTGAAATATGGTCCTTATATCGAAAATCTTCTTAACATGATTTTAGGTAAGTGTGTTCCTTTAAAAAGAACGATGGTTTAAAAAAGACAGAAAATGAATACTCGTGATTGGAATGCTTTTGCTGGAGACAGAAAACGACATTATCCATCTTCTTATCATTTCACTATTTATTAATTTCATTTTATTAGGACGAGTAATATCTTCTACAAATATGAAATATCAAGATTTTAGTCCAAAAAATTAAATTAATTAACTTTTTAAATCCTCTGTTTAACGAGCTTTCTTTCCTTAATGCGCATCTGAATTAATGTCGTCGTGTTTGTATAGTACAAAGGATGTTGGGTATATGTGACTACAGTTATGGTTCTTAAGAGGAAAAAAATGTATTGATCACTATGTAATTGTGTTTTACCTAATTATAATTGGTTAACATTTGGCATTTGATTATAAGATCTATGAACTATCGTATATGATAAACATATAAGTTGCGTTTTTACTCCACCCAAATTGATTCATTAACCATTTTCATTTGATTATCCTCGTTAATCATGTTTAGTAAAATATATTAACAAACGAAAGATTTCAAGTATTCTATAACAAATTAAAATTGTAGCATGTTAGGATACTTTTATAATTGCTAGGATACTCAGTAAATGATATTTTTTTTAAAAACACATCCATAATATGTGGTCTAGAGTAAAAAAGCGTAATTTATATTGTTATAATATGTATATATTACTTCAATGTAAGAGAATATTTCAATTACCCAAAATACTTCTTTATTTATTCAGCTTAATATTAGCACCTTAATATTATAAGTTCGACCAATTCATACCTCTTCTAGAATATACTATTACCAAATCCCAACACCTACTCCCACATGAACCAAACCTTGAGTGTACAGAAAGACAACATCGAACCTTTAATGAGTAAAGAAAACCTAATAAATTGAAAGTAGGAAGGAATGGAATGGAAGATAAGGGTTCTTCCTTTTGTGGTTATGCAAAGCTACGTAGGAGTGGTTGGGAAGCTCGATATTAGGAGTGGGCTCCAAATAAAATGGTTTAGGTTTAACAACAAATAAATTTAGAAGATTTTATATAATAGTTGAATCGAATTAAGTTAATTAAATTGGATTAGTTAGTTTGTTTTTTGTTTTTGTTTTATTTTAGTCATCTAAAGTAGGATGATGTTATTGGGTTAAAGAATATAATAATCTAATCTAAGATAAGGATGTAAAACCCTATAAAATAGTATTTTAGAAGTGATAGTGGTTTAAAAATAACGTGACTCGATTATTTTATTGTTAAAAGATTTTAATATAAATAAATTTGTTATAAACAAGTTTCATTATTTTAAAGCACATTATCTCTAGAAACTATTATTCTAGAATTCTCAAACTTCTCTCTAGGAGTTCTCGTCGTCTTCTACTTGTCTGATTGAAGATCTGAGACCGTACGAGTAATCGTCAAATATAAGACTACAAAAGTAATCGTCGCGGCTAGCTCTTCAATTTGGATCGATAAGTTTCTTCGATCGTGTAACTTATTTTCTGCTTGTTTTCTTGTGGGTCTTTTGTCCTAGCTTGCATATATGACCCTTCTTCTAATTGCATATGTGAGGTTTTAATTATCAATTTGAGTCTTTGTTGATCAATAATCATAACGATATGTCTTGATTCTTCTTGTGTTGTTCTTAGGTATAAATAGACAATCTTATGGCGTTAAAGGTGTTTTAGTGTTCTTAGAGTTGTTTAGGTCTTATGAGTTGCTTGGTTAGGTAAGGGAAGCTAGTTATGTCTATGTGCGTGAGTTTGATAGAAATTGATATTTTTGCATATCTGTGGTTGATTTTTTGGTGATGAAATTTAGTTATATGATGAATCTTATTAGTATGTATGATTTTTAGTAATTTGGATTGCTTGATTAATTGTTGTATGTTGTTGTTTGATCTAGTGATAATTGGGAAAAAGTGAAATTTGAGTCATTAATCAAATTGGACTACGTTTTAAAAACTGTTTTGGACCAATACCTAAAGTAGGAGTACTAATTTGAGTTGTGACATAGGTCCAGATTACCCAAAACCCACAAATTGAAATTGTTGTCATCTACTATGGTACTGAGTGGCATTCTCCACCGTTGAGCGCCACTTTTTGTGAGTTGATGAGCACTAAGTGTCGTCTAGGCGGCAATGATCGCTAGCTCCTTTGCAAGTCTGAGAGCAGTTTAGCCCTTGGGCACTAAGTGACAAATTTTCACGTTGAGCGCCAGTTTTTGCGAGGCAAATGGGGTTGAGCGTCTGGTGCCCTGTGTTGCCTATTTTTCCTATTTGGCTGTTTTTGGATGTTTTGTGATTGATGTGAAGCTTATTTTATGATTTTCATTACTATAAATTGAAATGAATATATTGTGGTGAGCATGTACGATGGTGTTTAAGGAATTTCAAGGAGAAATTTAATGTGGTGATAATTGTATTGTATGCATTAACATATGGATTCAATATGGAGGTATCTTGTACTTTAATAACTATTCACACTCAAGTACAATAGAATAGGTTATGTGATGAGACTCGTAAGAGGTCCTAGTCACTGAACTTGTTTGGTCCTAGGATTTACCTTGTGTGTGGTTAGGTGATAATCCCTTGAGGTCAAGCTCTGCAGAGTTTGAAAATCACCATAGGTGCACACCACTAATGAGTCTGATGTCAAATGCATGTATCTGAATAGCTGAGTTAGTTTCAATTGTTTTGTGTGCATATATCCTTGTATATCTATTATACCTATATATGGTTATGTGCATTTGACATGATTTAATTATTTCTAGAATTTTCCTTTTTAACACTAATTTACCCTTTTGTGTGTTTTGTGTTTGTTTGTCTCTTAATGTTGCGATGATCACCTATTCAGTAGAAGCAAATGAAGTTACAGGTTTAGAGGTACCTCTGAAGGATGAGGTGTCATCTAATATTAAGAATCTTTCATCTATTATAAGAATCTCTTCCACCAAACACTAAAATTGCATCGATAAAAAAATCTTTAACCAAAAAATATTTTTCTCTCTCTAGACGATCCTCTTGACACATTATTCGAACTTGTTCAAATCATAAATGCCATATTTCTTTCATTTTTCTTTCTTCTAACCACTATATCACCGTATCACTCCTACAACACTGGATTATATTTTTTCCTCTTACCTCTTCCCTTGATCCCCTTTCAAACTCAAATCAAGCTTCTCAACACTACAAGAACAATTAAGTATTGCATAAAAATTATACACATATATCGTTTTGGATGAGGTTCAACTAATAAATTAAGATTCTACACATTTATAATATTACACTTTTCCATTTTTCTACTAATGATCCCTCACAGTGCAAGTTAAAAGTTAAAAATATATGTCAACTCCTTTTATTGGTTTTATGGTCAATAATTCTTGTTTATACTGTCAAACATCCGAATTTGAGCATCAATAACGATAATCAAATTGGCAATTGTGAAATTGCGAACAAAAAATGAAATTCTATGAACACCAGATTGCATCAGAATCATTGAATCAACAATTGATCAAATTGTACAACACACTCCTCTAACCCACTACCCTGGCTTGGCTTCTACTCTTTGCTAACTTATTCAATAGATCAGTGAGGTTCTTCCTCCTCTTTGTCCCTTGTGACTCTGAACTATCTTCTGAACACGACGATGACGGTGAACATGCTTCAAAACTTTCCGACAACTTCCTCTTATGATCTGTTTCCATCACCGGTTCTGACAATGTTTCAAAATTATCAGAATCTATAAGATGAGGAAAATTCAACTTCGCTTTTTGACCGCGCATCCTGAAAGCAGCTTTGTCGTAAGCCAAAGCTGCTTTCTCCTCCGTGTCAAAAGTTCCCAGCCAAACTCTAGCTCCGTTCTTCTTTGGATCCCTTATCTCCGCCGCAAATTTCCCCCATGGCCTGCGCCTCACACCTCGGTAATGCTTCCATGCCGGTGGTGCGTAGACATGACGCGCCACCGCAGCAGTTGCGTCCTCACTTCGAAAAACAATGTTCTCGAAATCGCCATCGCGTTTAGGGTTTGAAAGTGGATCGTGAGAAGTTGCAGGCATGAGATTGATGGAATCGTGTCCAATTAGGTACTGTCGAACGGATTCCAAGAACGCAAAGTCGGAATCTGTGGTGGCTGAAGTCATGTTTCGATGCTCAGCTAACTTTGCGGTTTTTGTGCCTTCAACTACATGGTGCCGTGCATCATATATAGCATCGAATTTGTTTAAACAATTGTATTTTTCTGCTAACTACTATGGCACAACGTGCAGGTTTTTTTTAAATATTCTTGCAATGGTTATGGTTGCTTCTTTGAAGCTTCCATGGATTTTGGCATGGTTTGAACTTTGAAGTGGCAATATTTGTCGTCACCTTTTTCTTCCCTTTAAATAATGCTACTCTCACAGCAAACTCTGTTGGAATTGTTGTTCTAACCTTTAGCAATAAGTTTATGGTTAAATATTGAATTATATTTAAATTGTAGTGAGTCACACCTCATCTAATCTAACTAACGAAGCACCACCTTATACATGAATATTGAATGGTAATTTTATACGTCAAAGTAGTCTTTGTTAACGTTAACAAGAATTTGGATTTTCTGTTAATTTTTGTATATTATTTATTTATTATATTTTTATAATATACTGATTTTTATTAATTTTAACATTTTAAAATATATTAAAACAATATTTAAAATATCAGTATAATAAATTTTTAATATCTAACAGATGATAAAAAAAAATAAAGAATTTGGATTCTGATAACAATACACAAAGCTAGAACCATTAATTTTTTTTGTTTTGGTCAACATTAAGCCTGCTAAAGTTATAAATAAACCTAATATGAGTTTGGAGTGAGTCTTTTAAAAAAATAATTATCTAGAGAGATGGATTCATATAAAGTATTAATACCACTTTTATTACTGCAGAAACAAAACAATGGTATTTATTTTTAAACATGAGAATTGTAGCACATTTTCTCCTTATTAAGATTCGTTAGCTTAATAAGTCAATATTTAATATGCCTCTTCTCTATTATTAGTGACCATACTTATCCATACATTTTTCTAACAGGTGTGTGTGTGTGGTGGAGATCATGATTGGCTAGAGGCCTAAGAAGTTATGTAGGCAATGATAATGAATATGTTAGGAGAACCAACCACAATGATAAAAATTAAAATTGTAGGGAACAAAAGGGTTTCTTCTGACACAAACACAATTTCTTTAATATTATAAAAGTTGATTAACAAACGTATAATATACGATTATTCTTGTTTAATTGGCTCTCTTCTTTTAATTCTTTATATCGTTAATGTGTATATTATTTACTTTCGATCATTGAACGCATAAATATAGTGTAATTATATACCCATTTAAATAAATTATAGTTTCATTCCCTTTTTAACTTTTACTTCTCCTATTACTTTTTTTGGTCTTCGTATTTTCTAAATTTGTAATTTCAGTTAAATCTACAATTTCATGTATATCTTTCTTTTTATGAAATTTAATAATTAAAAATATTATTAGTTATTATTTCAAAAATATAACAATAGTATCATTAAATTGTGAGCAGTTAATAGTGCCGAGAAAATAATTGATTACAAAAGTAGAATAAATTCTATAAATTTATACTTTACGTTTTTCATTAAAAAGATTACTATAATGTGTGCATAACACATGTTAAAATACCATCTATTGAACGCTTTTAACTACTGCTAAAGTATGCTTCAAATGGATTTTTGTGTTTTTTAAGTAATAGATATTGCTTAATACACTTATTTTATTTTTAGTTTGTTTTATCATCTATCAATTGGAAATTAAAAAAAAAAGTTATCTATTTATTTAAAATGACAATGACATAGTGTCAACTTTTAAAATTTTAAAGTTAGAAAGGTTAGCCTGTATTCCACTTAGCAAGATTCTCTCTTATATATAATGGAAATTTTATGCGCAGGATTAAGTTGTTAATTATATTTTAAAAAGGTTAAAATATTAAACAGGCATGGGGTTGAGTGATGAAACATTGCCCCTATCAGGCTCCATACGTCACGCACATAGCCAAATATACATTAAAAATATATATTATTACATTTGTTTAAAAATGTTACGTATATGAGAAAGACAAAAACGTAATCATATTGATAAATAAATTAAAAAAATGTTATAAGGATTATAAAAGAAATTAAGGGAATAACAAAACAAGAGATGACACAGATTTATGCCAACCCACATGGCAATCACTATCCTAGAACTACCTAAAGTTTGTCCTTATTTTGGTTGAATTCCACCTAAATTTTGTCTGAATAATATTTAAAAATTAATCAATAATATTCTGTTACTTTTTTAAAACAAAATACATTATGATGTATGAAACAGAGAAGCTCGATTGATCATCAACCTTAACGTCACAATAATTTCTTTTCTCTTTTTTTTTTTGTTTTTTTTCCAATTTTCCATACATCGGTTGATCTCTTTTTAATATATTCGTTTTATATATATATATATATATATATATATATATATATATATATATATATATATATATATATATATGTTTTTGCTGATAAAAAAAACTGTGCGTATATAAAATAAATTCGAACATTTAATTTATTAGATTAGTCAGACACAGATTTCAGGTTAATTCGGTCGGATCGGATTTTTTGGATTGTGAAGTCATACTAAAATAAATTTTTTAATAAAATAATATTTTTTATTTTGAATAAACAACATAAATGTAAATGTAGTGAATCTTTAACTAATAAAATATAATATAAGAAAATATTTTATAAACAATCAATCTTAATAATAAAATATTATTAGTTATTATAATGATCAATTTAGATACCAATTTATAAAATAAAATGTTATTAGTTACTAAAATAGTCACTATTAATAAAAAAATTATAATTGGTCACTAAATTAGTCACTAATTAATTAAAGATTAGTTTAAAAATCAAATCATTTAGTAACAAAAATTTTGATAACTAATACTTAGTGAATTTCTTTCTCTTTAATAATTAAATTTAAAAACCAATTTAAATATCAATTTAGCTAAATTTATTTTCCAATAATATTTCAATTTGGGATTTCTCCCGATCAAACCAATTTATTCTCCACGACATATTCGATTTTCATCTATTATGGTCTCACTTCCCACATTCACTTATTATTTGTTTTTTTCTATTAGAGTTGGCATGGGCAATTGTCTTACAATTATATATATATATATATATATATATATATA
>Ga0214542_1005285_pt1 | contig 24722 bp, 14 predicted proteins | sample CNSS1metaG_FD_160096 | JGI IMG/M metagenome (GOLD analysis project Ga0214542, IMG submission 160096) | Root nodule microbial communities from cowpea collected in UCLA plant growth center, Los Angeles, California, USA - CNSS1 | ecosystem: Host-associated > Plants > Roots > Nodule | place: USA...
AGATAAAGTTTGTGAATGAGAAAAAGATTAGAAAGAACCTCGGTTAAGGAATATAGAGCGTTGTTCTTAGGGAGAAAAAAAAAAAATATGCCTTCACGCTCAGTTGGATAACCCTCGTGCTGATAACATGTTATAAAATAAAGGTAATAAGAGAGACAAAGGAGAGGAAGAATAGAGAATGAGAGAGTAGGGAGCAACTTCTGTTTTTATGTGTGTCTCATTACTGATAGGACGAGTCCTATTTATAGGTACAATATGGTAACCCAGAAAGGATATAAAATCAAATAGTAAATACAAAATATTACATCATAAAGAGTAATGAATAATATGATTATCAATCATATGAGTGATTGTATAAATCAATGGACGACCATTAATTCATAACAAAATTATATTTGATTAACTAATGATTAGATTTATAACTTTACATTGAATATATAATGCTCTTTTGAAAAGAAAAATATATTTTGACATCACTGTTCATTAAAAATATATATCCATTTTTCTTAGTAAATAAAATATTATACGTAATAAAATAATAATTGTACATTGAATGTGATTTTTTTTTTTCAATCATAATCCTTTTAAAAGTGAAAACTGTATAGTGTATTGATACATCGGTAAGTCATAAATTGATCATAATTAGATAATAAGGTTTTTTTTTTTATTTTTATTCATAAGGTAAGATAATTAAGTTTTGTATGCTTTAACTATAATTCCAATGAAAAAGTGTAAAATTTATAAGTTAAAGTTATGTTACAAAAAAAACTAATTTATTTTACTTGAATTTCCTTTCGTTAATTATAAGCCCTCCTTGAAATCCCAAGTGTCGTTTTCATAGTTTTAAACGATAAGTTAAGAGATGCATGAATGAGAAATGAATAAAGATGCAATGTGATGTGAAGCATTTGAGTATGAATAATATGTTGTATAAATACTCATGTCCATGAAACCTTCCTCGAATATACTACCCACTTTACAACATTGGGGGAAAAAGAAGTAACCATCTTCATCTGCAGCAATGGTGTCCCACCCCATTTTCCATCAAACCCTTGTGTTATTTCTCCTCTGTGTCACAACTCTTTCCTTGGTTGCTGCCGATCCCACAGATGGCTTCACCCAACTTTCATTAACTAGTTCCAACTTTCAGGTCCAAAAGCCTTATGATGTTTCACAAGGCGACCGTTACACCTTTATAAATGGAGTGCACAGACTTTGGGTATACAACTCAGACAAGCCTCACACCACTACCAGCCAAACAGCACCACGAACTGAGATTCGTATCACGGTATAGGACTAACTTCCACCTATTTCCCTATCCATCATACTCTTCATAATCATGAATCATAATCATCTTGCAGTGAAGTATACCCACTAAGCTTCAAATGATTGTCTCATGAATATCATTTTTCATTTATATTCATTTATGTTTGATTTATACATATAACATTAGTCTTTTACATACGAGTTATTTTATACAACGTTTAACCAAAAAACTTAAAACAATAAGACGGTTGGACTTTCATCTTATATAGTCTTTAGTCTTTTCTATTTTATTTAATGTGGAATTTTAACTCACACTTTAACTATTCTCTCACACTTGAACTATTAACAACAATTTACATCCTAGAAAAATCCTGAATAAATTTGACTTTGCAGGGGTACGATTATACATCTGGTGTGTGGCAATTTGAAGGGCATTTCTACGTCCCCAGTGGCACAACCGGGACATGCATCCAACAAGTGTTCGGTGGAGCCACCCATGCCACAACCTCTCAGACTAGGGTCTATGGTGGATCTCTCACTCACTACCAGTCAACTACTCTACAACAAAACATCTATAATAAGTGGCACCGTTTCAACGTCATCCATGACGTGGGTGCCAACAACGTGAAGATTTATATCGACGGGATCCGGAAATTTAATGGAAATGGTCGTGGAGCCGGCGTTCACTACATGAAGTTTGGGGTTTACGCACAGGAAGGTGCTTCCCCCTATATGGAATCTCGATGGAGGGATATCAAGCTTTTTAGAAGATATTAGAGATTGAATTAGCTTTTGTTTCAGTTCCAAGTTCTATAATAAGGCAAGCAAAGAACTTGTTTAATTAGTTATGTGATCCTAAATAATTTACTTGGACTGAGAGAAGCAATGTTTAGAAATCCATATCCTAATCCTAGGTTACCCATCTACCTCGTCATTGGTTGTTATAATCTTGTAGTGGTGTCCGTTGTCCTTTCATACTTATACTTCATATTAACCGTTGCGAGAAACTATTTACTCGTCATTTAAAACTTCCTCGATAAACATTTACACAACACACGAAAAACAAGAAAAAAAATTATATATATAGCTATTTATGAAACTTTCTTCTCTAATAGGTGGCAAATGGAGTACGAATTATCACACTCTCGAATCTTAACCGTGGTTGATGCATTGACTTTATCAACATAGTCATGGATTTCATCGCAAGGCCCGCTAGATCCGTCATTACAACATGCATAGTTTTCCCAAGTACCTACATAGAAAACTAAGTAATAAATTCATACCTACACCAAATGAACACATCCATCTACATGGCAATTTGTTTTACTTCCTCCTCTCTTAAATAAGAAAGAACAACACCTTAATTTAATTTTCTAAGACCTTCAATATCATCTACAACCTTAAACAAAATTGGGAAAATCCTTACCATTACGATTTGACAATAAAAATTCAGAGATGCCCAACAATATATAAACCTTACAAAATTTAGGTACAAAAATTTCCTTACAATTTTACAAAAGGAAGTCATAGAACATTTTTAAATCAATGTTGTTAGTTTTAAACATCTTTCCACAATTACTATCCACTTATATTTCTTTAAATTGTATTTTGGACCAACCACCCTAAGCCAAAGTCCTAAACAAACATCTACTAAAGTAAATTGAATAAATTGGGATCTAATTTCAAAACATCTACTCCTTTCATCCCACTTAGAACATAATTTACTAAGAAGGTTCTTAGATAATTTCGTAGACTCCTTCAATAGTGTAAATCATCCAAAACACGTTCTTTCAATAAAAAAATTCTCTTATGCTCTTAACTGCCTATTAATAGACCCAACATATTTTATTCCACATGAATGCCTCAAATGTATCTACAAACGTCAACAAACAACTGTAGTAATAGGACTTATTCAATTCTCAAATACAAATAAAATGTATCATAGCGACATAGACCTTATTCTTAATGGAGCAATTACCATATTCAATATCCTTACTCATTATAGATAACTTGAAACACTAACCAAGTCACTCAAAACAGAAACTAACCAGATGTAATAAAAACTCAATACTTTCACCAAATTAGAAACCAACAACATAAACCAATTAGACATGCCATACAACAACATCACCAAAATCAATAATATACAATAACATGGCATAAATGACAGAACACGATAGAATCAACAAAATAAATCAAACCAGGGGTTGAACAATTCCTAAAATAATGCCAAAGTATTAAACACCAAAAAAAAGACTATTTATGTGGCAAATGTATTGCAACTTTTTTCATATATATAATATATGACTTTCTACAAATACAGTTAAACATCAACTTTTATCCACAAAGTGTGTATACATTTGTAATCAAACAATCCATCTAGAAAAATTTGTATATACACCTTTAACATTTGTGACCATTGCAAAAAAGTGTAAATAAACAACTCCATCAATGTCTAAGAATATCCACTACAAAACTCATGAAGCACAAATTCAGTGTGCATATTTTGGTCATAGAAAACTCAGACACATAAATGTGTTTCCTAAATGGTCCGAGTTCATGTTGTAGTGGTAATAGAGTGTTCCATAACAAAGTCATATATCCTATACAATGATACTTTGATCAACACGAACCACAACAAAGGATCCAAAAAATCAGGGGATTTAAAGAAAACCCTAAACACAACTAAAAACAAACCACTCCAAAACAAAAATGGCGAAAGGATGAAACTTTACCTCCAAGATGAAAAAAAACCACTGCTAAAAGAACGAAAGTCCCCCCAATGAAAGAAAACCCACCCTCATTGACCAATAAACCCTAATTGAGAACAGAAGCGGAAGGCAAAAGAAGCCAAAGAGGACATAAGCTTTTCATGAAGAAACTAATGGAAACAGGAACTTTGAACTAAATAAAACAAAATAAAAAAAGATGAGAAAGGAAGCAAACACAATAAGCATATATAAAAAGCATCATTATTTGGCCAATGTAGGTCTTGAACCTGCGACCTTCGCGTTATTAGCACGACGCTCTAACCAATTGAGCTAATAAGCCTCGTTAATTGATAAACCCTAATTGAGAACAAAAGCATAAGATAAGAGAAGCCAAAGAGAACATAAGCTTTTCATGAAACTAATGGAAATAGGAACTTTGAACCAAATAAAAAAAAGGATGAGAAGGGAAGCAAACACAATAGGCACATATAAAAAGCATCACATTTGGCCCATGCAGGTCTCGAACTTGCGACTTTCACGTTATTAGCACGATGCTCTAACCAAGTGAGCTAATAGGCCTCATTAACTAATGAACTCTAACTGAGAACAGAAGTGGACGGCAAGAGAATCCAAAGATAACATAAGCTTTTCATGAAGAAACTAATGAAAATAAGAACTTTGAAATGAATAAAACAAAATAAAAAAAAAGGATGAGAAGGGAAGCAAACACAATAGGCATATATAAAAAGCATTAAGCATATATAAAAAGCATCACATTTGGCCTATGCAGGTCTCGAACCTGCGACCTTCGCGTTATTAGCACGACGCTCTAACCAACTGAGCTAATAGGCCTCGTCAACCAATAACCCCTAACTGAGAACAAAAGCGGAAGGCAAAAGAAGTCAAAGAGAACATAAGTTTTTCATGAAGACTCTATTGGAAATAGGAACTTTGAACCAAATAGAAAAAAATAAAAAAAAGGGATGAAAAGGAAAGCAAACACAATTGGCTCATGCAGGTCTCGAACATGCGACCTTCGTATTATTAGCACAACGCTCTAACCAACTGAGCTAATAGGCCACTTCATCATGTCATTGTTGTTACACATATTATTGTCAGTTTAATAACTTGTGATTCTAGTATACAATTTGATTCTTAAACAATTTAATTTAACATGAGGTTTGAACACAAAATTGATTCACAATATAAGAGTTACTATGATTTTAAAAAGAAAAATTTGTGATTAAACCAATCATACTCTGTGGATAAGACATTTAATAGTTTAATCCCAATTGAAACATCATCAAATAATGATAATAATTATATAATGGTAGAAAAAAAATAATATTACAAGTTTATAGTATTATAAACAAAACAAAATTCTTATGTTAAGAATTGTCCATTAGGAATTGTACTCATGACCTTGGTTCTAATTCCAATTGTTGGGATCGATCGCTTACCACTAAGCTAAAAGTTATAATTATTAGTTGGAACACAACTATTTTTACTTAAGAACGTAACAGTCCAAACGTCACAATTTGATTGTGACCCGACCCACTTGACCTCCGTCACGAGACAATTGACGCCATCTGCAACAATATATTGTAATATTTAAATTTTAGTTTTTAAAATACGTATTAACATTGATTAATCATGATAACTAAAAGAATATAAAAGAAAATGATAACTGTATAGGGTGTCTGTGTACATCCCATTAATTAAGTACAGTAGGGAAGCCTGGGAGGGATGTACTCGAACACGGGCACATCAGGAAAAGGGTGTTGTTCAAGATAAGGCACATTCATTAGAGGAAGATGGGGAGAAAGGAAGATAGACTCAGTGTGGTGCAGATAGATACATATACCCCGGCCCAGTATCCGTGTACACCACGGCCTAGTGGTCAGGTACATCTGGGCCACTAGAGGCAATGCGCGTTCCGTGGCCTAACAGGATAGCAAGCACATCCAGGCCTGAAAGGCCGGGTACATCTCGGCCTAAGGGGCCTGATACATCTCGACCTAAGGGACCTGGTACGTAATGGGCTAGCAGCGCAGAGAAGCAGATATGTTCTAATGATGGTGAAGATAACACACGGGTCCAAGAGCTTAAAAGTTCAACATCAATGAGAATTTGGAAATGTTACTATTAAGGTTTAGGCAGTTACAACATTGATTAGATTCCTTAGTGCTTAATGGGAGAAGAAAACCGCCCTGTAGGTAATAAAGTCGGGAATAATGCCAGGTAATATAAGGAACAATTCACTGACTGACAGGGGGTATCTAATCTAAAATTCATATAGTGCCTAGAAAGTTTGGGTTGTTTCTGACTTAAGCATCGGAGTGCTTGCAGGTACCCCACTTCTGACGGTGGATCAGGATCAGTGATAAAAGGAGGAGAAAAGGATGAAGAAGGCTGAAGGCTCTTGAGATCGCTTGGTTCCAACCATACAATAACAATAACAATTTTTAGATCCTCTTAACTGAAGTTGGAGAAATGCCAAATCCAATAAAATCAGCTTAGAATACCCATGAATTTGGAGTTACTTATCATGGCCATTGTTTCATACATAATTACTTCCCAATAGAAAGTTAAGGAATTTTAATACCATTTTTTACCCTTACACATGTTTCGGGAATAATCTTTGTACTATTATTGCATAAGATATCAGATCAAGTGTAAAATTGATTACAGTACTCCAAATAAATTCAATAAATTAGAAAATCTTTGAAAAAGAAAAAAAATAGTAAGTATAAAAAATGCCTATTTTAACAAATAAATATTATGATTCTATTTTCTGAAAAAATAGTTTCTTGTAGCAAAAAGAGAGTCTAAAAGTACATGATTCAGCCCATTTCAATCCATTGAGTTGTCATTTAAAAGAAGATATTTCTTTCGTATTCAGTAATTCAAAAAATATATATTTTTTTAAATATATTTTAGATAGAATATTTTACAAGATATTTTTTAAAATGAAAATGTATTCCAAAACAAAAAAATTGATATATGAAAATATTTTTTAGATTGAATATTTTACATTTATGAACTCGAAAATATCTTTTAAAATATTCGATTAAAAAATATTTTTATATTTCGCATATGTTTTGAAATATATTTTCAGCTTTAAAAATACTTTTTTAATACTCAATCTAGAATAATTTTATTATACATTTTAACTTAAGTGTTTCAAAAGATGTTTTTAAATCCGAAAATATCTTCTAAAATACTCAATTTAATTTAAAAAAAATAAATGTATAAAAACTTTTATTATATAATTTTGATTATGGGTAGTTTGGGAATTACATATTTTATTGAGATGCGGAAAGAGAAAAGTAAAGTGAAGGAAGAAACGCCCTAAAAGAAAAATAAACACAAACAATTTTCTTGACTTCCAACCTTTCGCAAGACAAGTTTAAGAATATCTTCTCAAAACCTCACCATTAAATCAAACTAGTTTGTATACCGGGGCAACACCCTAAATTTTGTTTTAGTATATATTAACATTATAACCTTTTCAAATAACATATATATAAGTATAAATGATATGCCTTTTATTGAATTAATGAATTATTTTTTCATATGTTTTTAAAAAAATGTGTGCTAATAGTGAGAATAGTTTAATATGAAAATGTACTCCAAAAAGTATATGAATATTTCACATTTAAAACCACTTCCATGTTGAAATAGCTTTTTTCTTGAAAAAAGTATATGAATATTTCAAAATGTAGGACTAAATTTATGAATCCATGACATACATAAGTTTTTTCATAATGTGATAAAATACCAGTGAAAGCATCAATGAATCAAATAAATGAACACATAAGTACAGGTCAAATATACATAAACAACACTTAATTGTAGATGAAAATGGAAATATCAGAAAGTTCAGAACTTTTGTGCTTCTGTTTCATTCTTGTAAATAGAAGCACATTCCAAAAATCACTACAAACAACATTTTAAAACAAAAATAAAATATGTTTACTCATTAGCAAAAACTTTTAAAGTTTATGTAATTTTTTGGCTCCCACTTTGAAACAGAAGACGGTATCCTCCTTTTAAGTTATTATCATAACAAAACTTTTTCCATCCTTGACCAATCTTAATAGATTTTTTTCGATGATCAGTTTATGATCTAACACTTTTACATTTTACAAAATTTCAAGTTTCACATGAAGAATTCTTCATAGTTTTTTTCTTATCTAGAATCTATATATATGTATTTTCTCTTCAATATCTCTTCTTTTAATGAATGTTTAATCAAAAAATAAAATAGCTAGTTGATGGCTTTCGGATACAATTAGGAATTTGGGAAGGGTCTTTGTCTCATACTCATGTTGACTATACCTGCAATAAAACACTATAAGACAAAATAACATAAATTCGCATTCACTACCCTAAGTTCCAATCTGATAATTGCATGGAAAAGTTAACAAAAAGGAAAATGATGCATGATTGAAAAGATAGTGTGATGAATCCTTTCTCCCCTTGTGATAATTTGCAGAATAGTGTAGATTCCCTCTCGTAGAAGGCAAAGATTTATTAGTGAACATTGAATGCTAAGAATCAAGTTTTCTCAATCCATTGTGTGATATTTTCTAACAATCTGAAAAGTAAGTAGCATATGCATGCATTTTTGAAAACCTAGATGACAAGAACGTCTCATCTATTTTTGTTGACCACCATTTGGCTTCATTGAGGAGACTTAATTAGGTTCATTTTACATGAGTTGGTCAAGTAATAAATAATAAATTTATAGTTTCTAAATTTCTATTTTATATCAAATTCATTATAAAAAATATCTATTTTAGTGACTAAAAATTGTTAGTTACTATAATGACCCATTTAAATATCAATTTATAAAATAAAAATTATTGATTATTAAAATATTCATTATGAATAAAAAGTTATAATTGATCGCTATATTTGTCGTTAATTAATTAACTAATTTAGAAACTAATTCTTTTGGTAGCAAAAATTTTAGTAGTTAATATTTAGTGATCAATTTTCTTTCGTTATTAAAACTTTAGTTGCTAAATTTTACAAACTAATTATGATTTTTTATTCGTAATAATGAATATTTTAATAATTAATAATTTTTTATTTTATAAATTAATATCTAAATTAGTTACTATAATAACTAACGAATAATAACTAACGAATTTTAATCACTAAAATCGATTGTTAATGAAATATTTTATTGTAATGATTAACCAGATTTTTACTGAATAAAAAGTTATAATTGATCGCTATATTTGTCGTTAATTAATTAACTAATTTAGAAACTAATTTTTTTGGTAGTAAAAACTTTAGTAGTTAATATTTAGTGATTAATTTTCTTTCGTTATTAAAACTTTAGTAGCTAAATTTTACAAACTAAATTATGATTTTTTATTCATAATGATTGACTATTTTAATAATTAATAATTTTTTATTTTATAAATTAATATCTAAATAGTTACTATAATAACTAACGAATAATAACTAACGAATTTTAATCTCTAAAATCGATCGTTAATAAAATATTTTATTGTAATGATTAACCAGATTTTTACTGAATTAGTTTGGTTAGAAATAAAGTTCTGTTTCTAATCACAGTAACTCCATAGGATCAATTGCATTGCAGTATAGGAGCATCAAATCACTAGCATAAACTATTTCAATTCAACAAATGATAAGTCTGCTATCGGAGGAGAATAGGTTACCAAGATTGACCCTTTAACTTTGGTGTAATTGAATTCAAAAGTTTACCGTGTACTTTAGTGTAGTGTCCCGAGAACAAAAAGATTGATTATATTTGTTTTTTCAAAGGTTAAATATACTTTTGGTCTCTTAACTTTTAGTAAATTTTAGAATTAATCTATTTTAAAATTTTAGATCAATTTAATCATTTATCTTTATTTGATATTTCGTACGTATTTTAAGATTGTACTTGATTTGTTTATAATATTTGACACATTTTTGCTTTAATATTAAGTTAAATACTATTATAAAACGTGTTTAAAATGTCAAATAAATTTAACAAAATTTGATTAAAAAGACTAAATCTACGTATTTCGAAAGATGAGTGACTAAATTGGTCTAAAGTTTTGAAATTGACTAATTCCAAAATTCACTAAAATTAAGGGATAAAAACATATTTAACAATTTTTTTAATTTGATGAACAAATTGACATTCTTTCATTTTTTTTTTCCAAATCCTGTAAATGTTTGATTTCATAGACATGAAAATTGTGTCCGTGAAAATTTGCAGCGAATAGTTTATATCTATGAAAAGAATTAAAATATTTTAAGGTAAAATATAATGCTTAAATATATATTATTAAATAAATTCAAAAAAATTGATAAAAAAATAATTTGAGCACTTAAAATAAAAAAAGTTAAATTTAATAAAAATATTATAATTTAAAATTCAAAATACTGTTTCTTTCCTCATACTTTTCTTTAATATATTCATGAGTTATTATTTTTTATCGGATCTCAGTTGAAATATTGTAATCCAATTTAGTTAAAATATGTTGACTTGAAGTGTCATCAATTCGGTTTTAGTTTTTCAATTGATGTTCAATAAGATTTTTCCATATGTTGAAGTCAAATATGAATATTTTTTGCTTTCTATTACCAAAACTTTTGTGTTAATGTAAGTAATTGTGATTCATCTTTATTAACATTAGTCATGTCTTTTAAGCTGATATTAAATATACTTTTTTTTACTTTTTGTTGATTTAAGTTGAGGTTTCAACTAACGCAATTAAAATATAGACCAAGATTAAATAAGATTTTCTTTAATAATATTGACATGACTATTTTATTTTATGTGAACTAGATTTTTTTCATCAAGATCAATGCTACTTTTTATCAATGCAAATTGATGACGCTATTGAGATTATTTATCTATAAACGTAAGTTGAAATTATTCTTGACTTAACGTTTGTGAGATTTTTCTTAATTAATATCGATATTTTATTTTTGTGAATGTCACGCAAATTTTTATTTTTGTTGATGCATGCATGATATTTTTTTAACTTTTGGTGATGATTTTATGTCTACTTATAATTAAATTATTTTATCTAAACAAATATTAAAATTAAAAAATAAATAAATATATTATTAAAATTAAAAAAATAAATAAATTCAATATATTTGAATTTTCTAAAATTTGTAAACTTTTATATTCAAATAAAAAGTAACATTATAATTAAAATATTGAATACTTGAATAAGATATTTGAACAACTTTTCAGTTATAGAATCATAATTTCAAAACTTAATTTTCAAAAAGTCAGACATTACTTTAGTGTTAAGGATGGGTATTCTCTTGTGTATAATCTTGATATTACTACTAGTCATGTGTTAGTGCATTCTGGTTGCTTTGCTAGTATGCCTTCTTTAAAAGATACTACTCTTATTAGAAATAATTCTTAAGACTTATAATAAAATGATTCACACCATACAAATTCTCAGATGATCCTTAATTCTTGTACGTTTGAGGAAGTTTGACTTGCAAATAATTGAAATTAGCTTTTATTTGGGTTAATGTGGTGGAAGAGGGGAAAAATTCTACTACTAAAAAGAGATGACGAGTCAATTCAAACTATTAGAAATCTAGGTAGAGGAAGATGTACGACACGAGAAAATTAAATACTTAGTTAAATAATTATTTAATAAATGCGGGGGTAATAGAAGCCTTTAAGGTATTTAATGTGGAGTGCTATAATGTGGAAAAGTACTAGCTTAAGTGGTTGAGAGTACTTAATTGTGTGAAAGGACTTGGATTTGAGTCTTATGTATGCCAATTGTGTGTTATTTTAATTTGTGCATTATCATGATGATATACTTAAATGCTAGACGTGGTAATGAAATCCTAAAATTATAAAAATTATCATAATTGTGAATTGGTTGAATTGGTTGTGCATTTGACTTATTAATTGATGGGGTGTGGGTTCAAACCTTGCTAAGAACAAAATTTACTCTGTTTTTGCCAAATTTTCCTTTGGCATGAAATTGAAAGGGCCTTAGGAACCCTAGCTGTCAAGAGGCAGCCAAATGGGTAGGAAGGGGAGATTATTGGCTAAGGAGGCACATCAAACGTGAATTGAGCAAGGAAGTCCGGGTAAGGGGAGCTACTTTCGCATGTTTGAATCCTATATTACGTACTGTTTCATTGAATGAACCCTATTGCATGAACCCATTCCCTCGTTGTGCTGTTTTCACGTTTTTTGGTTTCTGCCCAGAAACCGCCTGGTGGTGAGGCCCGAGCCGCTAGGCGGTTCATCAATTTGTGCATTGTTTTTGTTTTTGTTGGCTTAAACCGCCTAACATGGATGAATATCCGCCAGGCGGCGCGACAGGGCTTGCGGTCTTTGGATTGTTTTGATGCTATTTGTGTGGGAAGTCAATGTGATTCCTAGAATCGATACGTGTAAACCCTATTGGGTGCTATGTTAACATGAAACTGATCAAAATTGTGGATATGGTAGAGTTTTAGACCCACTCGAGCTTGATAACCCATGATCATACGCGCTGGTAGAGGTTAAGAAAACTTTATGAATTGAATTATGAGCAGAAGTGTAGTCTATTATATATGTATTGTCGCATCTGGGTGTGTTTAGCAATAGGTATGGATACTGGTAGTGGACTGAAATTCTCGCAGGTATGGAGAAGCCTAGGTTTAGGCTGAGTTCTGATACACTGCTTGGCGGCGTTTTACTAGCCGTCAGGCGATGGCAAAGCATAGGCCATGGTTTGCGAGTTTTTGGTGGTGGGAAAAGAGAGAGAAACTAGGGTGAGTGAGTGGTACTAGAATTTAATTGATGACACTAGAAGGAACAATATACCTATGAGAATTGAGTAGTTGAATGGCAAAAGTTTGAAAGTAGGACTATGTTATGGTGTGTTGGTAGGAATGTTAAGGAAAGGAAGAGAGAATAACAATTCCAAATAAAAGTTTCAAGTTTGGAAGCATAGTTCTGGTATAAGTGTATTGAACAATTGTGAACATGATTATGGGCTTAGGGTGTCATTAGTGGCTCATATACATAGATGAGGTACATGGAATTGGGTATAGCATCTGAAGAAGGAAAGGCTATGAAAATAATTGGTTAAGTATAAATCGCTTAGTTGAGATGATTGAGTGTGGAGCATGAGTTATAGGTTTTGAACCTGGACATATTTAATATAGCAGATTGTGGAATTCTCAATGACAGTATCACTTAGTAGGAAGGTAATTGAGGAAAAAGTGTTAATATCAATGCAGAGTAGAAGTAATAAACTATCTAATTGTAAGGCATTGGATTGGTGGTTGTATAGGTCTTGATTGAGGGACTTAATCATTATGATTAATAGAAAATTAAACCATATGAGGATTGTAGAATTGCCAAGATAGTGTGTATGAGTGGATGAATGTAGTGTTGGATGCTGGGATCTAGTAGTAAACCAAGTTGTATTGGGTGCTAAAAACTAGTAGAATTTCGCTACTGATATAGCGTTTGGCGGCATAGGTTGGTACGCCAGGCGATAGAACCTCCAGAGATGTCCCTGCACTGCACAGCGCCTGGCAGTAAGGTATGATCCGCCACAAAGGCACTAAACTCACTTGGCGCCTGGCGGCGAGGCTTGTGCCGCCAAGCGGTCTGGGCAGATTTCGCCTGACTGCATTTAGGTTGCGCCAGGCGGTAACGTGGCTGTCTATGGTTTGTCTGTGTTATGTTTTAATGCAACGATACTATACTTGGATCGGGAGATGTTGTGCCATGAGCGGGCAGGTTCATGGATGGTGGTTAACATGTGATGATATGAGTAGGGAGGTTCATATCCAGTTACTCTCGTGTGGGGATACGAGCGAGGTAGGTTCGTATGTTCCGTGCTCACACTTGAGAGATGCCACGTGCGGGGAGGTATGGGGCTGGTGGATCACATGTGTTGGACTATGGGCGGGCATGTCTGTAGAGCAGGACTATGAGCGGGGAGGTTCGTAGAGTAGAACTACGAGCGGGGAGGTTCGTAGAAGCAGAACCACGAGCAGGCAGGTTTATGCGAGCATCATATTCCCAAGTCCAAGGCTAACCATTTGTGTGATTTGAAGGTTGAAAAGCCTTGGGGTTAAGGTCTTGGTCAAGAACTAAGTAGATTGAATAAGATGGGTGTATGACTTTTCTTGTGTATTATATATATGGTATCTTTATTTTTATCAGCTCACCCTTTCTGTTTGTGTATGGCGGTGATCGTTTGATTTGTTACACGGGAGCAGATGTTGATACAGGTGATGCTGAGGATGCTCAGGTGACGGAGTGAGGGCTAGCTTGGGGATTAGAGCTAGGAGATTTTTACTATGTTTTGTTATGTTTTCAATTATGAATAAGAATTTTTGGAACTTGTAATACTCTTGTTATTTATGTTTTATAAACTTTTGCACGATGTTTAAATATTTTGAATTTTCCCTCGTTTTGCGAATATTAATTATTACGACGTTTTACATTCGTTTCCTTTTATTTATTTTATATAAGTAATATTCCCTAGGGATGTTACAGACGACCTCCAAAGAAAGGCAACGTTAAATCTTTGATAAGTGTCCAATATGTGATAAATTTAAAATGATTTTGACACTTAGTTATCTTGTTTTTATTTCAACGAGTTTCTGTATAAATCACACCAGTTTAGCTTGTTTTGCATTTTCCAGTATCAACAAAGAATCAAAATGAAAAAAATAAAGAAAATGAGTGAATGTCAAGCAATTCTAGGCAAAATTGACACTAGTGCAGCTGAGCGCATATTTAAGGCTCGAGCCACATTAGCATACCCATTGAAAAAGGAAACCTCAAGCACTAACCTGAGGCTAAGCCATGAAAATATCTTTTCTAGGAAGTTATCTCAGGAGCTGCAGCACCAAAGCATGAGGCCTGAGCCATGAAGGAAACCCGCCTAGGGAGGAAATCTTGGAGCCATAAGTGCACTATTGAACACTGCTATGGATAGTTTATAAAAACAGAGTTGCATCCTTGTTTTGACAAACTTTTTGTAAGTTTCTTTTGAGAGACTCCTAGAGAGTTCTTTTAGACATTTACCCTTGTAATTAGTAGATATTTGAGGGTAAAAAAGAGATGATTCTTTCATGTGTTGTAATGTTCTCATCTAGTATGAGGAGCTAAATCTCTCTAAGTGTTAAAGCCAAGATGTAATCCTTTGGAACTCGCTTGTATTGGTACTATTTTATTTATCAAAGTATGTTGTCATTATATGTTTGTGAGTTAGTTTATGTTTGTTGTTGGATGAATTGATCACTCATCTTATTTAACTGGCTTGAGATTGAGTGGGAACTAGTTTCAAGTTGTGGTCCATAACAATGTCATATACCTTACCAATAATAACCCCATATACTTTGATCAACACAAACCAAACCACAACAAAGGATTCCAAAAAATTAGGGGATTCGAAAAAAAATCCTAAACACAACTGAAAAAAAAACCACTCCAAAACAAAAATGGTGAAAGGATGAAACTTTACCTCCAATATGAAAAAATCTACCACTCGAAGAACGAAAGTAACCCAATCAAGGAAACCCTAAACCCTTTGCGTAACAACTAACTAAGAATAAAAGCGGATGGCAACAAAATTGGGGTTCTCCGTTTGGTACAGATAACATGGAGGAATAATTTATTTACCTACCAAATAAAAAGCTCACCACATTTGGCCCATGTAGGTCTCGAACCTGCGACCTTCGCGTTATTAGCACGACGCTCTAACCAACTGAGCTAATAGGCCACTTTGTTATGTTGTTGTTGTTACACCTTTTATCGTTAGTTTATCAATATATAATACCAACGTTAGACATGTATATTTTAAACCAATATATATGTATGTGTGTGTCCGTGTGTAAATTTAAACCAATATATGTTAAGATTGAGCGCTTAAGCGTCACGATTAAGACCGAGTGCTTACCATTAGGCCTAAAGCTATAACCATTAGTCAGAGTGCAACCCTTTTTACTTAAAAGCGTAACAATTTAAGTGCCACGATTCAATTGATCTCACCTGCAACAATATATTATAATATTTATATTTAAGCTTTTAAAATATGTATTAACATCCATTAATAATGATAACTAAAAGAATATAAAAAATGACAACTACTTTTAGATAATCAGAACCGAAGTTGGAGAAACGTCAAATCCAATAAAATAAGCTTAGAATACCCATGAATTTGGAGTTACTTATTATGGCCATTGTTTCATATATATATATATATATATATATATATATATATATATATATATATATATATATATATATATATATATATATATATATATATATATATAACCATTTCCCTATAGAAAGTTAAGGAATTTAATACTATTTTTTACCCTTACAATCTTTGTACCATTATTGCATAAGATATCTGATCTAGTGTAGAATTGATTACAATATTCCAAACACATTCAATAAATTAGAAAATCCTTGAAAAAAATAGTAAGTATAACAAATACCTATTTTAGCAAATACATATTGTGATTCTATTTTCTGAAAAAAATAGTTTCTTGTAGCCAAAAGGAGAGCCTAAAAGTCCATGTCTCGGCCCATTTCAATCCACTGGGTTGTCTTTTAAAAGAAGGTACCAGACTCACTGATCTAGAAAATATTTTCTTAAATGTATTTTAGATAGAGTATTTCACAAGATATCTTTTAATATGAAAATTTATTCCAACACAAAAAAATTGGGATATAAAAATATTTTTTTGGTTGAATATTTTACATCTATGAATTTGAAAATATCTTTCAAAATACTCAATCTAAAATTATTTTTATATTTCACATTAGATGTTTCAAAATACATTTTCAGTTCTAGAAATACTTTTTGAAATACTTAATTTATAATAATTTTTTTTAAACATTCTAACTTGAGTGTTTCAGAAGGTGTTTCTAAATTCAGAAATACCTTTTGAAACACTCAATTCAAAAAATAATAAAAAAGATGTATATGTTATAAAATAGAGCCAATAATGGAGAGAAGAAGAAGTATAAAGGAAGAATAGAGAATGAGAGAATGTGGAACAAATTTTCTGTGTATTATTATTGATAAGAAGAGTCCTATTTGTAGATACAACACGTAACTCATAAAGGAAACAAATCAACTAGTTAATACAAATATTTACATAAAGAGTAATGATTCATATGATTATCAATCATATCAATCATATGAGTAACTGTATCAAATCAATGAACGATCATTAATTCATAACACTTCCACTTGGGTGTCCATTAATAAGAGAATGTATTTGGATAAAACCTTACTAGGAAAAACCCTTTGGGATAAAAACCTAGTGAAAGAAAAAAAGTACACCATTCTATATAATGTTGTTCTTTACATCTTCTATTTCTCTCCTTCATGTAAACTTACATCATTAAGATTACAAAGTCCAATCTTGTGAACCAATTGCTCAAAATTTCTTCTTGACAAAGATTTTATAAATAAATATGCTAGATTTTTGCATGAACGAATCTTTTGGATCTCTACATCATCCTTTCAATTGAACAATACACTATTGTCTTCATATACGATTTTTGATTCCATTCTTCTCAAGGATAGACTACAAGTTTTTCGCACATGTTGAATTATAGACCTTAACTAAACATATTCACGACTTACCTCATGTAATGCTAAAAATTATGCATAATTTTGACGATGTTGCTATTATGGTCTCTTTCCTGAAATTATTGTGCTACCACATGTGAACAAATATCTTGTTTATGATCAACCATTGTGACATTGTGAGAATACAATAAATAACATGCATCTGCATGATCCATTAGATCCAATTTTGAATCATTTGGATAAAATAATTCCATATTCTTATTACCCTTAAGGTAATAGGATATATTTTTTACTCCAATCCATTATCTTCTTGTAGATGAAGAACTATATCTTGCTTAACAAATTTACAGTAAATCCAATATCACGTCAAGTATAATTAGCAAGATATATTAGTGCTCTTATAACACTAAGATATAGTACTTCTGGACCAAAAAGATCTTCATCATATTCTTGAGGTTTAGGAAGAGTCTTTATCAACATCTAACGATCTCATAACTATTGGAGTGCATAATGGACACGACTTGTCCATTTAGAACATTTTAAGCACTTTAATTATATAAGTCTGTTGATGTATAAAAACATCTTTATTTAAATACTCAATTTCTAATTTCAAACAAGACTTTGCCCTTCAAAGATCATTCATCTCAAATTCTTTCTTTGAGCAATCAATTGCCTTTGGGAGCTCATTAAGAGTTCCAACGATGTTTATGTCATCTACATAAACAATAATTATGGCAAATTCATTTTCTAATATTTTCATATAAATACAAGGATAAAGAGGATCATTTTTATATCTTTCTTTTAATAAGTACTCAATAAGAAAGTTATACCATACATGTCCTGTTTGCTTTAATCAATAAAATGTCTTGTTCAATTTTATTGAACAACCATCTTTAGAATTTGCCTTGTTGGACAAATTAAATCCTCTAGGGATTTTCATATAAATATCATTCTCAAGAGAACCATACAAATAGGATGTAACATCATCCATTAGATCAGACCTTGTTGTGCAACTAGGATAATTAAATATTGTAATGTTGTTGCATCCAATACAATTGAATATGTCTTTTCACAAATCAATATTAGGTTTTTCTGAAAAACCTTGGGCAACAAATTGTGCTTTGTATCTAATAATTTCACCATTCTTAATTTGTTTTTGTGCAAAAATCCATATGTACCCAATGGGTTTCACACCCTCAGGTGTGCGAACTATAGGCCCAAAAACCTTTTGTTTAGCAAGCAAATCTAATTATGCTTCTTTGAATATTTTCATTTTGGCCAATCAAATCTCTGTTGACAATCTTCGATGATCATTGGTTATTGGTCCTCATTGTCATTCATAGCATTCATCGCTATATTATTTGTAAAAGTTTCGTCAATGTTGACTTCATTTTGGTTCCATATTATATGATTCATGACATAATTTATTAAGATCTCATCATTTTGAACAATTTCAGGTACCTGAGGTTCTTCTATAACTGAATCATTATGTCAAAAGAACCTTTTGGGATTTTCACATTTTTTATTAGGTCATAAACATTTTAGCTTATTTTCTCATTTGAGAACTTTTTATCTTTGGAACCAATATGCTTACCACGCTTTAAGTGTGTCTTTGGAACCAACAGACCTACCACGCTTCAAGCATGTTGTGAATTAATATTAAATATATTTGGAGCATTAGCAGTTGTTGTATATGATTTGATTACCCTTTTTGTCAGTAAGAACATGTGGTAATTGATTGACTAATTTTGTAAGTGAATTATCCTTTGAACTTCTAGATCACATTCTTTTGCACGAGGATCAATACAAGATAATGATAATTCATTCTAACCAATATCCTTTTCCAATTGTTTTCTTTCTCGCCTTACTGTTGGAAAAACTTATTCATTAAAGTGGCAGTCAAAAAGTCAAACTATAAATAAGTCTTCTATTGATAATTCAAGATATTTTATTATTGAGGGAGAATCATATCCAATATATATTCTCAATCGTCTTTGAGGACCCATCATAGTCCCTTTTGGTAGGGAAATTGGAACATATACACCATACCAAAAAATTATTACATGAGAATATTAGGTCACTGACCAAAAACCAACTACATAATAGAGTATTTATGATAACTTGTTGGCTTGATATGAATCAATAATGCAATAAGAAAAATTGTATATCCCCAAGTAGCCATTGGAAGATTAGCTCTCATAAGTAATGGTCTTGCAATCAATTCTAGAAGTTTTAGTAATGATATCACAAGGCTATTTTAAGTATAAACATGTGTTACTGGATGCTCAACTTCAATTCCAATTGATATACGATACTCATGAGAAGTATGAGATGTAATTTCACCAGTATTATCAAAACAAATTTTCTTAATAAGATAATCTGGAGGTGAGCTCTTAACTATACTAATAATTTTGCAAATACTTGATTGCAAGTTGATAATAAACAAATATGTGACCATCTAGTTGATGTATCAATTAAAACCATGAAATATATAAATGATCCACATGGTGGGTGTATTGGACCACAAATATCACCATGTATTCATTCTGAAAATGAGATTGACTCATTTCTACTTTTTTTGGTGATGGTCTTAATATCAATTTTCCTTTGTGAACGTATAGTACATGAGAACTCATTGGTGTCAAGAAGTTTGTTAATCATATTTTTTAACTCTTGAGTGGATATCCACATAAGTTTTCAACTATTTTTCGCATCATGATATATCAAGGATGACCAAACCGATCATGCCAAACAAGAAATTCATATTTATTTGTAAGCTTCTGGCTTACAATGATATGTGTCTCAATTGCATTAATATATGTGTAGTACAAGCCATAAGGGAAGGTTGATAATTTGTCCGATACACAATTTTCTTATTTGACTCAATTTGAGTGATATAAAGATATTCAATATATCCTTCATTTTTTGTCTTAATATGATATTCATTTAGATGAATATCCTTGAAACATAATAAGTTTATATTAGATTTAGGAGAATAAAATGCATTTTTAATATGCAATCTTGTACCTCTTGGTAGAAGTACAATAGCTCTTTCAGAGGCTTCAATTATATTTATAGTACCATAAATAGTACTAACATTGACTTATCACATTACCAAACAAGAGAAAAATTATCACTTTTGAGGATTGTATGAGTTGTTGCATTATCAATAAGACACATATCCTCATCATTAGTGTTACTACCAACATTCTTTTTTCATATAAACATAAATATCAATATGAGAAAAACCTTTTTTAACATTCTCATAATCAATGAGGTGATCAATGCTTCCATTTGGTTTAGCAAAGAAAATAATATTATCAAGATAAGTAGCATCCATATGGCCATAATCAAAATCACCATCTTCATAAGCATATTGTGTTTCTATGTTCTTCTCGTTATTTGTAAGATGCTTTGATGTACGACAAGTAGAACTCAAATGATCTTTACCATCATAATGATAATATATACTTTCATCTTATTTGTCAATATTTTCACATTTTCTTTTTCCCTTTTTCACATTATTGTGTCACTTCTAGTGACAAAGTATGTCTTTGAAATTTTCTTTAACCATGTCCATAATCAATATCACGATCATGAAAATATAAATCAAATATTGTTGCATTTACTTCTGGGAATGGAGCAGAACCAATTGGATATGTTTCATGATTTTCTATCAAAAGCTCATTGCTTTGTTCAACCATACAAAGACATGAAATAAATTCAAAACATTTATTGTTGCATTCACTCATGGGAAAGGAGCAGAACCAATTGGGTGGATCTCATGATTTTCTATCAAAAGATTCATTGCTTTGTTTAGCCATACAAAGGCATGAAATAAATTCATAATATTTGTGAGATCTTTTTTTTCAAAATATTGTTGTTGCAGGATTAAATTAGTTGCTCAATGATAATGTTAATTTTTACCATTATCTAAGTTACATTTTATTAGCAAAATCATCTCTTCCATAGCCTTTAACCTACTTAATCCTCAATTTTACTTTTCTTTTGTGAATAAATACATTTTGGGTTACATTGATCTAATTATACTACTAATCCCAATTTTTTGTGTCTATTTATAAATTAGAAGTTTTGTTCCAAAAACTCAACCAAATGAGTGGCCAGGAATGGCAAGGAGAAAATAAAAAATGTTATAAAAAGGAAGTAACTGCCACTGTAAGATCTGCGGAATTTAATTAATTAATGCGGGAGGGTAGTGCATTTATGAAATTAAATTCTGTTATGTATGATGTGGAAAAGTGCTAGCTTAAGTGGTTGAGAGTACTTAGTTTGTGTGAGAGCACTTGGGTTCAAGTCTTATGTATGCTAACTATGTGTGTTTGTTATTATTGTTTTAATAATATGTTGGGCCACGTTTTTGTATGAGATAATGCTTGAATTGTGTACATTAGCAAGAAACATAAGTTGGCCTAGTGGTTTAGCTTTGATTTGGCATTGGGAAGGTCATGGGTTCGAACCTTGGTGAGTCAAAATTTTACTCTTTTTGTAAAAAGATTAGTTGTTAAAATCCAAAGTTTAATCACATTCTCGTTTTTTTTCATTAACCAAGTATTAAGACCTATAAAGAAGTGGTGATAAAGTCAGTCCTTAGAGGTCACAGGAACCTTTTAATCTCAACTTTTAAGCAGGGAAATTTCAGGTTAGGGGAGCTGAACCCGTAATATTATGTTCTGATCTGATTGTATGAAGTTGATGCCTTTCTGCCATGGGTTTTCGGGTTAGTCATGTGATGAATTGGGGGTTTGGGTGGATTGGTACTGTTTTATTGGATTCTTGTTTAAAAGCATGAAAATAATGAGGTTATACATTGACTCATCTGTAATTATGTAAACAAATGGGGTTGTTGGGACATATTTTCGTGTCCAATTATGCTCATATGTTTATCAAGGTGTGCTGGATGAAATGGTATTGGTTGAGTTGTGTTTTTGGGTCGCGGATGAAATGTTTGTGTGCGTGAATCAGTGTAGAACCTACAATTCTCGCTCAGGCGAGATATGTAGGGACGCGTACCCTCTATCTTCTCGTGGCCATCGCTCAGGCGGAGGGTTTTAGGGTTTGGGCGAGGGTTCATCTCGCTTAGGCGAGTGAGACTCGCCTAAGCGAGAAATCGTGTGCAATTGTGTGGTTTGATTGAACAACTCGCGCAGGCGAGGTTCATTGTTGTTTTGAGCGTGAGTACATCTCGCCCAGGCGAGACCCTCTCGCCTAAGCGAGATCTCGAGGGAAGGTTTGTGGTTTTGTGGGACTCGTCGCCTAGACGAGGCATTTTTATTCTAGGCGAACGAGGGTCTTGCCCAAGCGAGCATGAGCTCGCTTAAGCGAGAATACGTAGGCTGTAGTGGTTCTGGAGGCTCGCGTAGGTTGGGGGCCTAGCTTAAGAGAGGTGGGCTGGAGTGGTTAAACAAAGGCTCTTAATTTAAGCAAGCAAGGGTGAAGATGTACGTTTAAGGAAGGTGTACCTGCTGTGTTTATAAGATGAGATGAAACTTGAGAGAGGTGTTCTACATGGCTTTTAAAATGTCTTCTTGGTAGGCTTGCAGGTGTTCCATGGGTTGTGGCCCGGAACCTATCCTTGAGTTATGGCTCGGGATAGGGGTTAAGCACATGGCATTCTATGGGTTATGGCCGGGAATGACTTTCCTTGAGTTGTGGCTCGAGATAGCGGATGAACACGAGGGACCTTGAGTTGCGGCTCGGGTTGGCAAGTGTGCCGGTGTGAGTGTGCTGGTTTTGGCCAGTACGGATGGGTCCTTATGGATTGCCCTCCTCAATGAGTCACTGACGAGTTTGGTAGTCTTGGGACGTTACGGACTCTGTTCGTATTTGGGAACTCCACCTGGCGTTACAGTGTGTGATCCATAGCATGGTTTTGGCACGTGCTCTATCGGTTGTGGCCGATAGGTGTGGCAGCAAGGCACATTGAGATACTTAAAAGAAGATGTAGAACACTACTAACATGGTTGTGGCTGTGTGAAAGAACTGGACGAGGTTCCCTGATATACTTTACTATACATGGTGGTGGCCATGTGGAGGGAAGTTAACGAGTCTTTCACGAGGTGTATCGATGTACATGGTAGTGGCCATGTGATGGGAATGGAGCAAGCGTTGTGGGAAAGGAAAGGATATTATATATCGTTGTGGCCATGCGGTATATAGGAAGAGTTATGTTAGTGATAAAATGTTTTATTTATTATACATGTATATGTGTGTTTGGTACATTTTTATGTGTTTCTTCTGTTTGCTCACCCTATCTGCTTGTGTTTGGCGATGATCGTGTACACGGTACACGTGAGCAGGTGATGATGCAGGTGGAGCTGGTGAGGCTTAGCTGCGGAGAGGGGATGATCATGGGATTTTTATTACTATGTTTATTAGTTTTGGATTTTTAAATGATATGTAAACTTTTGAGAGACTCTGGAACATTATTTCACTTTATGAGCTATGAGACGATGTTCTATTATACGATGTTAAAAGTTTTAAATTTCCCTGTGTTTTGGGAAATGAGGCATTATTAATTACTGTGTAATTAATTCTTTATTTTTATTTTTATTAAATTCATAATATCCTGACGGGATGTTACAGCCACTGCTTGGTGGTACAAGAGGAGCGCCAGGTGCTAGTCTAATTCTAGGAAGTCAATGCCTAGCAGGAATAGCTTAGCGCTAGGCGCCAGAGTGTTCTAGATAACTACCGCCTGGCGACATCTGGGGACCGCCGAATGACTCCTGCAGGATTCCACTTTCTCCTTCTTTGCTTGCGCTTGGCGATGGGAGGCTTCCGCCAAGCTCCACTTTCGCTGATGTGGCAAGTTGGTCCTATTTCTTTGTGTTTTCGCAAGGGAAACAGATCTTGGAAGTTTTGGAGCTCGAGCAACACGCTTTGGAGCACTTGAAGGTGTGCTAGGGCTAGTGGAAACTATCTCTTCTTCCTCTCTGTATCTCCTCCCTCTTCCACCTTCATTTTGTAAGCTTGTGCTCTCCATGACAATGGATAGCTAAACCCATTTTGTTGGGGTTAGATGTAGGCACTAAATTTTCATGTATTTGTGAATTATTTGAATATATATATATATATATATATATATATATATATATATATATATATATATATATATATATATATATATACATATATATATATT
>Ga0214542_1005290_pt1 | contig 24706 bp, 22 predicted proteins | sample CNSS1metaG_FD_160096 | JGI IMG/M metagenome (GOLD analysis project Ga0214542, IMG submission 160096) | Root nodule microbial communities from cowpea collected in UCLA plant growth center, Los Angeles, California, USA - CNSS1 | ecosystem: Host-associated > Plants > Roots > Nodule | place: USA...
ATATATTATTAACAATAACAAATATATTAATAGGGGCAATAGGCTTGTCTCAATCCAAATAAAAAAAACAAAGTACGAAAAAAAAGAAAAGGAAAAAAACAACAAGAACAAATCTAAACCATACATCTTTCTCTCCCATAATTGTTGCCCACCAAATTACAAGAAAAAGTATAATAAAAAAGGAGACTAGAACATGAACTTGATCTACCACTCTTAATGCCAATATGGATCCTGCATAGAATCATAAGCACAACACCACACACCAGTATAGATTCCAATACCAAAAAAAAAACAAAGAATAGCAAGAATAATTATATATAGGCTTAAATATACATTTGGTCCCTATTTTTGTTGTTTTTATTTAATTTGGTCCCTATTTTCGTTTTGTGTTCAATTAGATCCTCATTTTCGTCAAATTGTGGTGAATTTGGTCCTTTCACTAACGATGTTTAAATAGTTAACGTTTTTAAACAGTACATGCCACATGTCAGCCTTTAGTTTTTTTTAATTTTTTTTAATTTTTTTAATTTTTTTAATTATTTTTTAAATTTTTTAATTTTAAAAAAATTGTCCACGTGTCAACTCACAATTATGCCACATGTGAACAAAAAGAACAAAAATAATGAATATCATGACTAAATTGAACAAAAAGAAATAATACAATCACAAACTGACACATGGCACTAACATTGACACGTGGTACAATTGTGATTTGACACGTGGAAAATTTTTTTGAAATTAAAATAATTTTAAAAAAAATTTAAAAAATTAAAAAAAAAGATTAAAAAAATAAAAAAAAAAACCAAGAGCTGACACGTGGCATGTACTGTTCAAAAACGTTACTCACATATTAGGGAATTAATGAATTTTGTATTTTGGGCCTGTAACATCCCGATCGGATATTACGGATTTAAATAATAAAATAATGAAGTAAATAATAAAAATTCATTTATTATAAATGATATTCCCAAAACGCGGGAAAATTAAAAACTTTTATTACTTTCACAATAAACCAAAATTTCATAAGTATAAATAAGATTGTAATTATCCAAAAGTCCAAAATATTCATAATTACAAATTATTTGAAAGCATAAAAACTTCATAAAAATTCTGATAAAATCTTCTCCCAAAACTAACCCTGCTCCGTCTCTAGGCCTCACCAGATCCACCTGCAATAAGATGTACCGCATACACGATCATCGCCAAACACAAGCAGATAGGGTGAGCTAACAAATTACACATATATATAAATATTGCATAGTTATATATATTACACAATCACACCAATACTGCTGCAGTAAAATCGTCTGGCGAGGGACACGTACCGCCAAGCGCTGCCCACTTCCAAACCGCTTGGAAGTTATGATGAGTCGAACCTTCGCTCACATTCAATACTTAAATTTTGGGAATTTAATATTATTTTCGTGCTTAAAAATTGTATTTAGTTGCATACTATATTATTAGATATTATTGAGTTTACTATTGTAACAATAATCTAATTTAGGTCCTTAAGAGTGTAAATAATGAATATTTTAATTCATATATTAAGTCCCAAAATAGGAATTTTAGAGAGAAATAGTTCAGGTACTAAATACACCTCCAATTCTCATGTTTACACCCCTTTTTTCCAATTGGAATATCTATTTTTAAAATAAAACATTTCTGGAGCTAGTTGCACCACTGTTTTCAGGTTTACACCACTAGATTTCGCCACATGACAATCCTCCACTTACTAAGTTAACCAATGACAGATTACCACATCATCAATCCTCCACTAACTCAAATCACCAATCAGTGTTTGCCACGTCATCGTCTCCTTCCCAACACAAACCCTAACCCTAGTCTCTCTTTCTCTCTCTTCCGCACCAACCCACTCTGCAGCCGTCGTCCATGGCCGCCCTACCACGTCCGACTGCCGTTACAGCTCGCCAGACGCAGCCCCGTCGCTCCATTGCCGGTAACACGCCCCCCCCACGTTGCTGCAATCGGAGTCCGCGACATCTTCATCTTCTCCGCGCGTCCCGCCGCTACCACCACGCCGAGACGGCACTCACAAGCACAGCGGCCTCCGTCTTCTCGCGTTACGTCTCCGGCACGAGCCTTCGGCAACACCTCTGCGCCAGCCTCCATTTCTCGCAAGAACCATCGTTTCCAAACTGGTGCCACCCAAAAGCACCACCTCCGCATTTTGTACTTGCCGGAACCGCCCCAAAAACTATGGCAGCACCTGCATCAACTGCCACCACCGTCATTCTTCCACCTGAAACACCATGGCTGCACCTTCGTTGCTCCATGACGAACTCATCTACGAAAGCTCTGCGTCTGCAACTCGTCCACCGTAGTCCCGCGCCTAGAACTCGTCCGCAGCAGTCTGCTCCCGCAAAACCGTCATGCCGGCAACTCCCACGCATTCACCATCCCTTCATCAGCACTAGGCGAAGCCTCTCCGTTCGCTACCATTGGCACAACACCACACTCAACATGTTCAGGGCAGCATCACCTTCAATTGTAACCTCGAGTCATTCCTGCAACACCACTACAGCTCTGGAACGCAACCCATCCCCATTTTTCCGCAACAGCCTTAAAAGTAGCCCCTTCGGCATTTCCGTCGCCACCGCGACAACCCTGTAATCTTCGTGCAACCACTCATCGCAGTCAAACCCTAATGGAGGAATAGAGACTACCCTGACATGTGGCATGAAATTTTGGTCAACAGGGGTCAATTGCCTATTTTACGCTATATCTGGCAGGTTGTTCCTTTGCAAGAACCCTAAAAGACCTAGACTAGAAAGAATCATCTGGCGGTTGTTCATCGCCGACCAAACTATTTCTGGAAATTTCCAGAAACAATAAATTAAAAGGAAATAACATATCCATCATAACATGCCAAATTCAGCATACCAATCAGAATTAAATTAATCGACGCATGAAATTTCCCTATTTAGCATGCCATTCAAATTAAAATTAAAGTTAACACGTAAAGCTCCCCTAACCTGGTCTCCTTTGCTTAGAAATTTGAAAATTCTCCCTTGATCAGCCCAAAGCTCCCCTCAACACTCTCAATCCTCACAAACACTCAATTTTCGTTCTCCCTTCTGCAACCACAATAACAGCCCAACAAAACCCTCTTCCTTACCTCTAATTAGCCTTTTAAAAGTGCTTTTAATGTGGTTTAATGGTCTAAAACGAAAATCCAATTAAATTATGGTTAATGTCCTTTAATTGGTTGTCTTATGATGGTTTTCCAACCCTCCTTAGCTGCTAGGGTTTTCCTCTACCCTTTCATATTCAATCCAAAACTAAGTTTGGCAAGACTTGAACCCACAACCATGCCAATACCAAATCAATGCTAAACCATCAAGCCAATTCATGTTTCTTGCTAACTAATATAATTCACATATTATATTATTCCAAAATATAATTACACATATTATTAAAATAATAATAATTAATTAATACATAAATAGCATACATAGGACTTGAACCCAAGTCCTCATATATAATTAAAGTACTCTCAACCACTTAAGCTAGTACTTTTCCACGTCATACAAACCAGAATTAAATACCATAAATGTTCTTCCTACCCGCATTTATTAATTAATTAATTATTTAATTATTTAATTTTCACGGGTCTTACAGGGCCTGCGTGGGCCTGACTAAGATCTAGTACCAAACTTGTGATTTGACACTAGGAGTTTAACCATTATTTACTAAGTTAAGAGTAGGCAGTACTTGCTCATATGTTGCCTTGGTCATTATGTATACATGATCTTTTTATATAGTTAGCCTATATTCATTTTAGTCTCAGACTATAAGTTGGCAGTTGGGGTCAGGTACGTATAGTATATCAGTCCCCCAACCTTTAGTAGGATAGGTCATGTCAAAGGTTTTCGTGTTGTTCTAGTTGCAAGAAAAATTTCTCTTTTCTTGGTATTCTTGTGGTATGGTAGTCCCCCAGTCTCGAGAAGTGGTAACGTCGTTAAGACTGTCTTAGAGGTGATGGGAGTAGGTGAAGGAACTTATGTTGTCAAGAGTCACATCAAATGGAGTTGCTTAGTCACCATCAATTGTGATGCTTCGTATTCTCAACATTTGGGTGGGACAATCTTATTGGAAGCGTGGCTCGTCTTATAAATAGTGGTGGAGAATAGGATCTGCGCATTCTGTGTCATTTGCATAATTATGAGAAATCCGCACCATTTTGTGTTTGTCATCATCTGATATATTCCTTCTTTATGTCGTCATCTTTCATTTATATAAGGTATGTCTAGTGATAGTGATAATACGTCTACGTTGAGAGATTATTGCTTTATTGTTGTCGTTTTGATAGTGGTGCATGCAGAGAGATTCGATATCATAATACATAATTACAAAAAAATATATAACATATAATTAGAATAATTATAACTTTTTATATTATTTATTAAGAAAAAAATATATAATTGCAACAAGTAAATATAGTCATTCACATTACAACACTAATAATATTGCAGTAACTCTAATTATATTTGCAATGTAGAACCATGGTTAGAACACTACGTTCTTTCAATTGAAAAAATCAATTATGAAACAAAAATTTGAACATTTAAATTGATACTACTAAATATTCTTATGTGAAAAGAAGATGTACAATAAATAAAAATATTTAATTAAAAAAATAAATAAATAAAAGTATAAATATTCAAATTGAGATAAAAGATATTTAATTAGCATACATCATTTAACCATAATTTCATAAATATTGTGAGAAGAGAAAAAATATTTTAGATATGTGAATGAATTTCATGATAAACCAAAACAATTAGAAGAAATAAAAGATAGAAAGTATATGTGTGTGTGTGTATATATATATATATATATATATATATATATATATATATATGAACATTGTAATAATATAATAACGGGAACGAGGATTGGTATTTTTGTGGGTATGAGGACGATGATGTGATGAATATGTACATCCCCATCACCATACCCAATTGAAAAAGTAGGGTATTCCCCATACCCGTATCCTTAATTAGTCAATACAAGGATTCCTCCTCAAAATGGAGGTGAGTTTGAACAATACCCATGAGGACAAGTTCGGATAATACCCATGGGGGAAATTTTATTTGTCATCCCTAAACCAGACTCATCATAAATTCAAATTTGGTTAAGATGAAAAAATATCAATTTTTTTAAATGTGGATTGAATTAAACTCAACTTACTTAACATGCGGGTTAAACAAATTTGAGTAGAGTTAAATGTGAGTTAACCATGTAACCTACCAACAACATTCCTTTATTACTTCTTCTATTTTTATATGTTTTTATTATACTTATATATTAATTTTGTGTTGAAAACTTGATTTCTTTTAAGACTAGAATATTGTTTAGTAATATTTAAATAATTTAGATATTTAATTTATTTGTTATGTATATTGACATTATAATTTTCAATTAATATCTTTAAAATAATATTTTTTGAAATAGATAAACATTTTAATTGTAGTGCTATAAAAATAATGAGTTGAGTGAATCCCTTTTAATATATTTTGCTTTCAAAACTAGTCAAACTATTACAATTGACTAATAAAAAATAAACCAAACACACATAAAAGCAAATGTGAGCTAAAAAAATAATATCATATAAAAGTGTATTCCCCACGTTAATCTCACCTCGAATTATCCCAACATATGCATAACTTGACAAAGATAACAAGCCATCACATGTTCTCAAAACTAAAACATGTAGTCATCGACATATTACCATCAAGTAATATCAAACGGTATGTCATTTTCTTATAACCAACCACTCTACCTTTCCTAGCAACAACGCCCCCTTGGAAAGGTCCTTTCCCTTGCTTTGCATAGACTTACAAGCAACAACTATATCCGCTCAACAAAACCTTAGGTAAGAGAACTCTTGCTAAGCTCATGCCAAAGACTCATGGCTGAAAGAACCCCTTTTTCCCTGACTCAACAAAGCCCTCTAGGTAAAAGAACCATCCTAGCTTTACGGTATTCAGAGAATTCATATTATCACATCACGTATATACACATATACATATCATCTCATCGCAAGATCAAACATACCTCAACTCTTCATATAATACATACAATAGCATTGCAATATAAACAACAACCACAACAGAAAGAAAAAGCAGCAGCGACAACAAAGAAAACAACAACAACAACAGCATAAAGAAAAAAAAAGAACAGTAGCAGCATTAAAAAGCAACAGTAGTAGCAACATTAAAAAAGCTACAACAACAATAGCACAAAAAAAAAATAGTAGCATAAAAAAAAAAAAAAACATTCCAAAAGAAATACAACCCTTCAATTTAACCCCCACCTAACACTTAATAATTAACACTTACAATGTTCATAAAAAAACAACATACCTCACAATAAAAGTTAAGGTACCAATACCACTAAACATAAAATGTGTTCACCACGTAACAAAGCAATTGATTAATAAAAAACGAAACTTCAGCAAACTTGCAACCATGTAAATAAAGCAATTTCCCACCCGTTATTGCGAAATATAATTACATATTCTTAACCAAAAAATAAATAAATTCATTTACATAATTAAAAAAGTATTTATACATAATTATACATTTATGTGAATTAAAATTCTACAAATATATAAAATATAGTATAACACTTTCTCCATCCATACAATATAAATTATTGGTTAAAATACTTTTTTGGTCCCAATTTTCATCAAGTTTTTTCAAATAAGTCCTAATTTTAGTTTTGTGTTCAAATAGGTTCCAATTTTCGTCAATTTTGTTCAATTGGGTCCTTTTTGGCTAACACCGTTTAAATCATTAACGACCATGAACAATGACTTCCACGTGTCACTTCGTGGTGTTTTTGAATTTTTTTAATTTTTTTTAATATTTTGTAATTTTTTTTAAAATGTACACATGTCAACCCACTAGTGTGCCACGTGTTACTTTGTGGTTTTTTTTTCTTTTTTTTTAGTTTTTTTTTTAAATTTAAATGTCAAAGTGTCAACTAGTAGGGTGCCACGTGTCAAAGTCAATGTTCTTTATTCAATTTGGTCTCTATATTCAATTGGGACTAAATTGAACAAAAATAACAAATATAGGGACCAAATTGAATATAGATCATTGACTTTGACACGTGGCACACTACTGTGTTGACACGTGGACATTTAATTTTTTTTTAAAATAATAAAAATAATATAAAATAAAAAATTCAAAAAAACCACGAAGTGACACGTGGCGCGCTACTGGGTTTATACATGTACATTTAAAAAAATTCAAAAAAACCACGCACGAAATGACACGTGGCAGTCACTGTTCATGATCGTTAATGATTTAAACGATGTTAGCAAAAAAGGATCCAATTGAACAAAATTGACGAAAATTGGGACCTATTTGAACACAGCCAAAATTAGAAGTTATTTGAAGAAACTTGACGAAAATTGGAACAAAAAAGGTATTTAACCTAAATTATTATAATCAATAAGATATATCATATCCTAACAATAATATAAAATATTATTGTCTACATCTTACCCATTTACCATTTTTTTCAAATCTTCATCCATATCAACACCATTCAAATATCATATATATATATATATATATATATATATATATATATATATATATATATATATATATATATATATATATATAACTATGTTAACCAAATTAGTTTTATTAAATGGCTTCAAATATACATAATTGTATTTTTCTATACATATAAAACACATAATATAAAGAGATTGACGCCACACGGATTAGAATATTAGATATAATATAATATAATAATTGCTTATATTTTCAACCCTTGGAAAAAATATATGCATGGACCCAAAACCCCAAACGCATGCCCAAACACTAAAATTGTTCCTTCAGAAACAATAATATGATATCATGAGACTCAAATCTTATCTTACCTAAACCTGGGAATCTCTTGGATGAGTATTCTTCTACTTTATTCGGCTTGTCTTTGCATTTTCTTGTCGGGTAAAGCATTTTGGAGATTACCTGCAGAAAGAACTCCAACGATCAAATCAGCAAGAGCTTTCAAAGTCAAATCTTAATTTTTAGTATTAATGAATTGCATACCTTTAATTGTTGGATTCCACATGTATTTATAGAACATTAATCAAAATTTATCTGGCTCATGGGCTAGACCTCTATTCGACTCGTTAGGCCTCTTTTGGGCTTGTAAAGGCCTGATCAAGGCCCAAGCATCTGGCTTATGACTTGATTATGGAAGTTTAATTGTTATTTACTAAGTTTGGAGTAGGCGGCCGTTTCTCGTATGTAACCTTAGTCACCATGTATGCATCGTCTTTCTATATAGTTCATAAATGATCTATTCAAAATAGAACTATAGGTTGGCGGCTATGGCGGGGTATTTGTTCATATCGGTCATATCTGCCTAGTATAGTACATCAGTCCCCCAACCTTTGGCGAGATGTTGTGCTAAATGTTTTTCTCTTGCTATGTTGTAGTCTTTGCAAGAAAAAAAAAATCCTTTTTTCTTGGTATGTCCCTATAGTAGTCCCCTAGCCTTGAGGAGAGGTAATGATGTTGAGGCTATGTTAGAGATAAGAAAGGGGAGGTGATGAGACATGGGATGTTAGGGGTTACCTCAAGAGAAGCTAGAGAGTAACTTCAATTATGAATGTCTCATATATTCTCTTTGTGACATCAACTTTCTACATTTAAGGTATGTCTAGTGATAGTGGTAGTTCTTCTGTATCGAGTTCGGGTAATAGGGATAATTATTCGCTGAGTGGGTCTAGTGGTTCTGTGTCCAGTGAGGGAGGGGTCCATATGGAGGTTATTCCGAGTTCGGGTAGTAGGGAAAATGATTCGGTGAGGTGGTCTAGCAGTTTCGTGTTAGGTGAGTCAGGGGTCCATATGGAGGTTATTCTTGATGTTATAGAGGATCCCCTTGAGGAGGTAGCTGAAAACAATTTATTGACAAAAAATAGGTACAAGTGGGTGACTCTGGATGTGAGGACTCAATACTCGTTATTCAAATGGTCCTGGTTACTTAATTCATGGTTGAGTTGTATCCCTGTTTTTTAGAAGGATACATCTCCAGATATCGTCTCTCTAGAGTAAGAAAGATAACCAAGTATGTGTTTGTGTTGTAGGTCATATGGCTAAGTTTGGAAAAAAGAACTTGAATCTTTTCAGGACTTTGTGTAAAGAACAGGTCGAGAAGTCCAAGAACGCGGGGAATACTGAAGTTCCCAATATGCAATAGCCATTAGTGGAAGTTCAAGTTCATGGTGGCTTAAAAAGAAACAGAAAATTCCCTTTCAAAAGGGAATTGGGAAAGATATTAAGAGAGTTAGGGTTGAACTGTTGGGATCGGGTTCAACGTTAGGACTTAAGAGACCTGAAGCTTGTCTTATAGAGTTGACAAAAACATTTGTCTGTCGCGATATTGAAATTAATTTAGCAGAGGTCGTGTTATCCTCTAAGATAATATGGAGCCTAACGCTGACAAAGGATTGACCCCAACCAAGGATGGAGGCACATGCTTAAGAAGACTAAGCATGTTTAGAAAAGAAGTTCACTAATCCTTCATCCCATTCATTTGTGTTTGTTATTTTTGATTCCCTAAGTTGACTTAGTTGAATCAACTTTAGTTGACTTGTTAACCTTTGACCAGGTTTGACTTCTTGACTATAGTTGACTTGACTTAAGCCAACATGTTAATCTATGTTTATTTGCTTTGTAGGTTAATTAGGAGTAAGAAAGCAATGCTAGGTGGCACATGGTGATTGGGGAGCATAAATGATGTGGAGGAGAGAGTAAAGCAAAGGCATAAAGCATAAAGTAAAAGACATAAAGCAAGTGTACCTATGTACCTTTGGTCTCCTTTGTTTTTAGCACACTTTGGCCACTTTTTGGAGACATATGAGACACATTCTTTGTCTCCTTTTATGCTAGAACGAAATTAGCCTTGCACACACCATATTTAGCACTTTTGTCTCATTTTTGTAACCTTATTTGACCGAAGCTAGGGTTAGGTTTTTGTAGAGACATTCTTATGTATCTTTTATTTGCTTAGAGGCCCCTAAACTCTTCTACATAAGGGGTGCTCCTAGACATGTAAAAGGGTTGAACATTTTGAAGTAAAAATAATCTTGTGTCTCAACCATTTGTGAGAGTTTCCTCCTTGGGGACTGAATACTTTTAAGTCTTATCTTAGATAGCAAGTGGCGGCACACATCCACTCATCTTCAAGGTTATCATGGCTTCTAGCCAAGCCTTATAGTGGCGTGCTTCTAACATTTTTACCATTTCTTTCCTTTCCATTTTATGTTTTCTTCTTCCTTTAATTGTTCTTGGTTTTCTATGGTTTATGTGCTTAACAATAACACAATATGAGAGACTCATTTAAAGAGACTCCACAATCCAGTCAAGACATAAAGAGTTTTGCAACTAAAATGTGACAAGCTCACTCCCCAAAACCCAAAAATCTTTTCAAACCAAATGTAACACCCTAGGTAGATATTACTTGGTACAGTAAATATAATTAAAATAAAATCATCTGATATCACACAAGAAATATAGTTATTTTCTATGCCAATAATTTGTAGGTAATTTGATGTTATATACGAATTACCTATGAAGAAAATTTCGTACGTAATTTGGTGGTAGATAACTTTATCTACGAAATATTTGTTCGTAGATAACTTACCTACAAACTTTATCTACAAAATCGCGATGTTAGAAATTATCTACAAAAATAACTCGTGAGAAAAATTTTGAATTATCTACGAAGATTTTCGTAGGTATCTTACCTACGAAGATTTTTGTAAATAATGTAAGACTCGAGAAAAATTAGGATAAAGAGAAACCATGGGAAAAATTAATGGCTTGATTAAGATTGTTGATTTTTTTAAAATTAATTATTTAATTGAATTTTGAAATATGGAATAACTATTTAAGTGATATTTTCTTTTATTTTAGTGATGATATTAAATTATGAACTATGAAGTAAAATTGTTTATAAATCTTGTAGTGCGCTTTATCTATTGATTAAGTATCTAGCTTAGTGGTTAATGTTTGTGTTTGGAATGAGGTTGTGTGTGGATCGATCTTTGGCGGGATTAAAAGGTATATGTTTTATTTCCTTTGTATCATTTGATTTTCTCTCTCATCCATTTCATTAAATTTGGTCATGTGCATGGCTATTAAAAGCCATTCTCTATCCATTCACGTTTGATATAGTATATATATGGTTGTTATTCTTTTTCTTTTTGAAAATCTGTAAGCACAAAACCCGTATCTTTTGAAAATCTTTGCTGCCATAAAATAAATGGCTAAGAATATTAGATTTATCCTCTAGAAAATTAATAAAAAAAGATTAGGGATAAAATAATTATAGATTAAAAGGTAGGGTTTTAAATAAGGAGATAAAATAGTTTTTAGGGTTTCTATAATGTGTGTAAATATGTGAGGATAAGAAATCGAGACACCTTGAAGGGTTGGGAGTGGAAAGCAAGGGAGCAAACTAAAGAAAGAAGAACAGGTAAACAAGGTAGGGGAAGCAACATCTTGTTTTCATTTTCCTTCTATTTTTGTTGCTTTATGACTAAAGCTAGATCTTGTTATTTTTCTTTTTATTGTTGTTGGATGTTGGTTGGGGCTTTGGATAGTATGCATGGTTTTGTTTTGTTTCTGTCGTGTTTAGATGACAAACTTTTTTATGTTAAAATCTTTCGTCTAGGTGTATTAGCCTCGTTCCCATAGCTTTGTATGTTGTGAAAGCTTTCATGGGGTGTGATTTGGATTTCACATATCGAGTGTGGTTAGTTTTTTTGGGTTTGAAACCTATTTTTAATCTTGTTGCAATGTTAGAGTAGTAGTATGGTTTGTGGGTGCACTCTTTCTTTGCTTTGGCTAGCATATACGTGCAGGTTGTTTCACACATTTTTTTGTAGTGCATTCTCACGATTTGGTTTACTATATGCATGATCCTTTAATGGTTTTCGAAACTCATAGTGGTGGGAAATTTTTCTTTCATGTAAGGTTTTGGGTGCAAAATTTGCATGTGTTTTACGTAGGGTTTGTATAGGTTTGCATAGGTATAGAAACCAAATGATGCTTAGTGCTTTAGATGCTTAGTGCTTGAAATCTTTTCATGGCCACAGTTTATGTGAAGTATGCTATGCTATGTAAATGCATGAGTGCTTTTCTTGATTGTATTGGCTTTTCTTTAAGATGGGTTGTAGAGTTTGAAATGGTTTGGGTAATTTCGTGAGTGTAGGGGTCGTTTTAGGTTGCAGCATGATGCGTTCTATGTTAGAGGTAGCTTGGTTCTTTCTTGTTTCTTATAACATGGTTAATTGGTTGGTAGAAAACATTAAACCACATACAAATTCTTTTTCTCTTTCTTTAGCCTTTGGGTGTAGACTTGGTGATGTAGCTTTTATCATTTAAATAAAATTCATATCTTATGTTAGTTGATTGGTAGGGCCCATATGCAATTGGTCTTTCTTATTCGTGTTTAAAGTGTAGTCACATGTAAAGTTAACTTCTTTTGTTTAGCCATGAAGTGAATGGGATCATGTTTACGAAGTGTGATGATATATTATGGTGTTGATTTGTGCATTGGTGTTGTGATGAGTGAAAACCATGGGGCACGTGGGAAGTTAACTTTCCTTTTTCATTAGCTTTTGCTCTATTCTTTTGGTTATTCATGTGCTATAGTGGTGGATTTGTTTACGTGAGTTTCAATATGTGTGCTACAAGTGAATTTACTTGGGGTCGCAGGTTTTTTTCCTTAAGGATTGCAGCGGTAATGTGTAATTGTGGTGTAGTCACTCCTTTTTAATATTACACTTCATTCAAGTCTTTTGTTTTTCTCATTCACGTGTGTGGATTTCTAGCTTAGAGTAGTGCATCACATGCGTGGATTTCTAGCTATATTTCATGTGTTAATTGGTTCATGGGTGTATGATGGAACATATGCATTTTGTGTGGATGCATTGAGTTGGTGTCTTGTTTTCATTGGCTTTTTGTAGTAAATGCCTTGATGTATGATAATATTAAATAATGCTATGATATTATTTGGTTATCTATACTTATTAGTAAATGCCTAGTCCAAATTCCATACATTTCTAATTAATTTTCTTTTATTACAATCGAGGATCACATCATTCTACCAAAAAACACATATCATATCTATACTTGGAATTCCAACAAAAAGGGTAAATGATTCCACTTATCGTAAACAAAGACTAAATATTACTCTATTTACTCGGCCAATTAGTCTTTTCTCTTTGTACATGTAATTGCTGGCTTCAAACAAAATAGACTAAACAGAGAAGGAATGATTACTTTATTCCATGACTTTCAAATTAAGATAAAAAGTGAATTGTTTTAATATGCAGAAGTTACCATGTTATCAATCCAGGCACGAGGATGAAATCCATGACACTCGACGATTCTCAATAATTGGCCATTGTGTTCAACAAATACAAACCTAAAAATGAAATTAAAAACATTTCAATTATTACACTCCAATTAATGATATCTCTAAAAACTGCATAACTGGTTTGGTATGAAAAGGTTAGATAACATACCCTCCCTTATTCAGCAGTAGTGACATCCCTATTCAATATACCCATATCTATAACCATTGTACTGGTTTGGCCTTCAATGTAAGGGACAATGGCCAAGCACTCAGATTTTGAGCATTCTTTACTGTCAAGTGTGTTTTCCTCAATTTCAATAGAATCATCAAGTTGTACACACTGTTCAGGTTGGGCTAAGCCATGTGGTTGTGAAGGAGAATTGTGACCTTCATCACACTCCTTCTACTGCAAAGAAGAACCCAGACCTGAATTAAAAATTTTTTCTTCACCATAACAAGGCTCAAGTTCAGTTGTTGTTGTGAAATCACCATGAAGGTTCTTTTCTTGTTCTTGTTCACACTGCTTTTGTTCAGAAGGAGAACCTCAAACTTCATTCAAATTATTTCCTTCATGACCAAGTGACTGTAGGAGAATTGTGACCTTCCTCACACTCATTCTACTATGAAAAAGAACCCATACCTAAATTTAAATTTTTTTTCTTCACCATCACAAGGGTTAGATTCAGCTACTGTTGTGAAATCACCATGGAGGTTATTTTCTTGTGCCTGGTCACACTGCTTTTGTTCAGAAGGAGAATCCCCAACTTCATTAAGATAATTTCCTTAATGACTAGGAGGGTCAGCATCACCCCTTCCAAAGTACTTAGCCTGCAAGTTCTTGATTTTAGCCTTCATCTCCATAATAAGCCTCTCTTGCTTTTCAAATTTCTCTTGTAAAGCAACACTTTTTGTAAAACACCCTTCATAGCCATTGCAAGAAAATTTAGCAGTGACTTCATCCTAAATATGGATTGCACTTGCAACAATTGGATTCTTCTTATCATCCTCGCTTAGAGACCACTCACACACAGCTTGGGATAAATAAAAAACATTTCCAAATCACTTTCTAAGAACTCATACGCACTGAAAAATATCAAAATATTAAAGAATGGTGTTTGTTTACTGTTTTCTTTTAAAAAATCGACTCAATGTTAAAGTCCAAATCTTTACAAATGGATACTGCAAAATTTGTGTAAAATGATTTTTCCCATGTACATCTTCTAACCCAAGTTGACGAGCAACCCATAGTTATGTCAATGGAAAATAGGATATCATATACAAATTATTAACAAACAGAAATAAACAAGTTTTGAAATTATTAATTACATGTACAACTGCAACACAACCGCCTATATTAAGGGTAAAAGAATTTTGATTTTCTCGTACAACCTTACATCCACGATTCAAAGCACCGATCAAAAACGTATGTACATAATTCGCCCAATTAAAGTCACTCAAGTTGTCCAAATTGTCTAAAATTTGGAAGGCATATTTGAGACAGTCTTAGAGGTCCTAGGGAAATAAAAGACACAAAAATAGAGTAATAAATAAAGCCTACACACACTATCCACATCGTCATCATCCCTACCCATACAGATCTTAATCTTCTCATGTATGTCTCCTACTGTAATTGGTTTGTTGTGAAATAGTGAACCTACTAACCCACTTACATCACTATCAAACTTAACAGATTTACTAACCATACTAACACCTAAGCAAATACAAACATTATACACTGATAAGCAAACCAATTGCTGCCCAACACGAATGAAGTCCCCATTAGAAACCCATTGATACAAAAACTTCCCTAATCAATGGGTGGTTTATTTCCACCACCTTCCCCAACTCCAAACACCATCTAAAAGGTGTAACTTTTATTCTTTTACGATGACTTGGTTTGAGTAAATTGTTGGCTTCAACAATGTACTTCGTCTCACACTTATGCACAATTCTTACCTATATTTTCACAACAAAACAATTTAAGTCAAATTTTCAAAAGAACAATTCAATTGAAAGGTACTCAAGCTTGAAAAATAACCTGTTGATCCTTCTCTTCCATCCTTGTCTTGCTTTCACTGCATGCTTGTAGAAGATATTTTCCTTGCCGTTTACAAGGCATAAAAAAAATGAAGCAAATCAATAATTCTACAAACCACACCACACAAAAAAAATTATGACCATGCACAAATATTGCCCTGTAATATTAACTTTGAAAAGAACAATTCAATTGAAAGGTACTCAAGGCTTGAAAAATAACCTGTTGATCCTTCTCTTCCATCTTTGTCTTGCTTTCACTGCATGCTTGTAGAAGATATTTTCCATGCCGTTTACAAGCCATCACAAAAATGAAGCAAATCAATAATTCTACAAACCACACCACACAACAAAAATTACGACCATGCACAAATATTGCCCTGTAATATTAACTTTGACAATTTATGAATAATATTAAACTTAATCCGCAACTTAAATGACAAAATAATTACTCCTACAACAGCGTCACAAAATATATTCCACGGATCATCACTTAATTCAGTAAAACTCAACACAATTCTGAATATTTAGTAAGTAACAATTCAACTAAATGACACTATCATACATTAATTATAAGTACTCATAAATTGGTTCTTAAAAAACTAATCCATAGGTATTCGCTTTAGTCCTCTATCCTTCATTTATTGAAATAACGGGTATCAACAAATTCATAAATACGATATCTATAAAAAACACACAACATTGTAATCTGAACACATGCACAAAAATTATTGACCACAATCACAACTGCTTACCACTATAACATGAATGTTCCTTAAATGGAGTTATCCCACGTGCTACGAGATAATGCACCACCGACCATCCATTACGTGCACATACATCATCACATAAAATTAAACAATTGGAATGACCCTACATATCACATATTCAATCACTTATCAAATAACTAGTTTCATGAGAAAAGGAATTTCAACTAAGTCAAACTTAAATAAAATGTTACATATTTCTAATTCTGCAATCTTGACTCATCTTAAGTAAGAACAATCAAAATGAATGGTTACATAAGGTTCTTATGAACAACTACATAGCCAAAACTAAGAGAGAAGTTATGACCATACCAAGGTGTATGTTTCATTCATAGTAAACTACCACGATTCTTAAAGTGCATCAATTATATTCAAACTAAACCCAATTTTTTATTAACTTCTTGTGCTATAGCTTACTATCCATAAATGTTACTACTTTCAAGTACCTTCACCACCAAGTTAGACCACATATCATCGTTAGGTGTGAACAAGTGTGCGAGAGATGTTTTGTTCTTGTTCTTGACATGGTTGAATGTGTTGCCAAGGAACTTTAAGAAGCTAACTCAAAACCTGCTCAAGTTGGCAGTGGTGGATTCGAGTGCTACCACCAAATGCAACTCTGGCATATGGTTTTTATAAAGAAAACCTTCAAAATGAAGTTATTTCCCTAACTTGTTTTGAATAATTAGATATCTTAATTATTAAGCAAATCTTATTACTACACATTAACTAGGCTTAGACAAATTAATAATTGAGGTCATTGTACTTCCATTGATGAATGTCCAAACACTATTGCTTTTCATAGTATAACTTTCAGAATAATCTATATGATTCAGACCTGGAACAATTTTTTTCTAAATTTGTTATTTTCTTTCTATTAGTTGATAAGTATTTAATAAATGCAATACTTTTGATGCAGCTTCTACATATTTGAAAATCTAAAATTTGATACCAATAATGTAACATGTGAAGTGTAAGGTCCACTTATTTTCAGCCCTAATGTTTTAAGGCCTAGCCTCATCTATTGGGCCTAAGGGCCAGCCCATAGGGTGCCCCCAAAGACTCACTTTCAGTCTTTTGGTTTCCCATTTTGTAAACACTTACAAAACAACTCACTTTCCCTTTTCTCTTTTCTCTAATAGAGAGCTCTGCTAGGATTTGATCAAGGCTTTTCTTTGAGGTAGCTAAGCTTCATTTACTCCATGTAAGTTAATCCCCAACTAGTACTTTCACTTCCCCAGCCTTGGTGTCGTAGTTCCGACTAGGGTTATCTTGTAATCTCGTTTTTGGTTCTGATGTTAGTATTTTCAGCTCGCATAAGTTCCTGGAGTTGTAGTAATCCTCCATGTTGTCTGTTTGTGCCTTTTACTAGCATCTATCTAGGTAAGGGAAGCTAGTTTTTATTTTTTATTTTTGAAGTATGTTGCTTGTTTTCACTTCTGTTTTATGCATAAAATGATTGGAAAATGCTTTTGCTCGTGTGCGACTGAACTATAATGTTTTGTGGGACTGTTTCTGGCTTTGCATGCATGGAACAATGGCAATAACTGATATCCTCACCCAAGCGAGCATGTCTCACCTAGGCGAGAGTAGCAGAAGCTCGCCTTGGTTGGCGGAGAGCTCTCGATTTGAGCGATGAACCATCTTGCTCAGGCGAGAGGGTCTCGCCTCAGCGAGAAATCGTGGAAAACCTGTGTGTTTCTGTTGGATCGTGGATTAGGCAGGGGACTTTAGTTTTAGGCGAAGAGCGATCTTGCCCAGGTGAGAAGGCCCCGCTTAGGCAAGAATTTACAAAGTGCTCACTGTGCCACTATTGCAGGCCTCGCTCAAGCGAGAATGCCTAGCTTCTAGCCTAAGCAAGAATGGTGCAGGTTTGATGTTTATTTCCTTGATTTATCCATGATTGGTTGTGTATCTTGAAAATGCAACAAGTATGTGAATATGCATGATTATTTGATTCCTATGAACTAAAATTGGTATGCTTGGTATGAAATAAGTCATGGATTTGATGATTTGATGGTTGGTTATAAATATTGGCATGAGATTGGTATGCATGATAAGTTTATGTTTGTCTAGTGGAACATGATTTTGGTATGGTATAGGACATAAATCCATGACCTTTTTGGTGAGAGCTCGTGGTGGTGCCTCATGGTCAGGACGTACTTCCATGAATCTCTTGGTGAGATCTCATGGTGGTGCCGCATGGTTAGGATGTAATTCCATGAAGCTTTCGTGGTGGTGCCTCATGGTCAGGACGTAATTCCACGAAGGTTTCGTGGTGGTGCCTCAAAGTCAGGACGTAATTCCATGACCCTTTTTGGTGGGAGCTCATGGTGGTGCCTCATGGTTAGGATGTAATTCAACGACGCTTTTGTAGTGGTGCCTCATTATATAATTTAGTAAGGATTCAAGTAAGGATTCAAGTAAGGATTGCATCCTGAAACTCTAAAGAGTCAGTGAGTCTTACGTAGAGCGTACTAACTCAAGTGGTGGGAGTAGCAAGAGGCCCTAGTCTTTGGCAGGATAATGGCCTTAGATGTTTGAAGGCTAACCTTGTCAGTGGTAGGGTGAAACCCATTGGCAATGGCTCTGCAGAGCAGTAGAGGCCACCACAAGTGCAAGCATCTAGTGAATTTGACTAATTATATGAATTCGGATAATTGAATCTTAAAATCTTAAATTTTCTGCTATCACATGTTTGGGCAATTTATGTATCTTTGGCTTTTAAATGGTATGCTCAATTGTATGATAAAACCTTTTTACTCTAGCTTACTCTTTCTGTTTGCTTGTGTGTCTCGTGTGTGGTTTTCTCCTTTTGCGATGATCATCAATTTATTGATGTGCGTAGATGTGGGAACTCTTGGTGATCACAGTGGTGATGGGGATGTTGCAGCTTAGTTGGCCATGGTTTAGTGTTGGGTCGTTGTTGAGCCCATGTTGAAGAGTTATTATTATATTGTAATCTCTTCTTTATGAGCAAGCTTTTGGTCAACTGTTGAATCTTTCCGTTTTGTTAAAGGTACAGTGGTATGCCTTAATTTCTCTTTATTGAATACTTGGATGGCTGCGAAATCCTTATTCCTTAAGTCTCGTACCCTTGGATATTATAATATGTACAATATTTTATTTGAATAGATATATCTATTAAAATGGGACGTTACATCAAGACTGAAGACAATAATTTTTAACTGAAACAAATTATAGGAACCTACCTGTTACCATTTATAATGGGAAATGTGCAATATTTTGGAATTGGGATTAGGACCTTTTTTTCAATTGAGTCAGTTCCTATTAGGGGTATTTCATACTTTGTGAAATTTTAGATGCCTAATTTAATGTTTTAGCACTTCCCACCTCTCAAATTCATATCTATCTCTTTTTATTTTTCTTTGTCAACCTATATATCTATGAACATTGCTTGCAACTTTGTTTCTGTTCAATAAGACTGTGTGTTTGCGATAGGTTTATATTTTGTTTTGTATTGTTTACTTGTTTTTTAATTTCATTCAACTAGACATCTACTACACTGCTTATATACTAAATGTAACGTCCCATTTAATTATTAAGCGAAATTAAAGGAAACGTCACACAAAATAGTACTGTAGCGTAGTCTTGGGGTCCTTAACACAACCCCTACAACCTGGGCACACCATGATGCCAACGGGAAACCAGATACAAGTCTAACAAAAGAGAATAGAGTAGCAAAGCGTAAAACAATACACGGGCCATAGCCCTAACGAAAACCATGAAGAAAATAAACTCCAGCCCCGATGGCTAAGCACCGGAATTGCTATTTCCTTGCTGACCACGAGAACCTCACCCATCTGCTCCCATCAATTAAATTGATGATCATCGCAAGAAAGAAGAGCCACATACAAGATAACCATACAATAAATTGGATAAGCTAGAGCCAACAACATTTGCATCATACAGTCAAACATAATTTCACCGTCCAATATCCATACAACAACCAAGCATATTATGACTTTTCAATCAATACACTACGACTCGACTCAACTCATTCAGATACGTATAACCTGGTCGGATTCAGTGGATGCTTGCACTTGTGGTGGATACCTCTGCTCACCCCCGAGCTGCTCCCCCCCGAGCTGTGTGTTACAAGTGTTACGATGGATCAATTTTCCCTCACCACAAGGTTAGCCCTTAATGAATTTCAGGCCTCCTACTACTCTCACCACAGGAGTCAGTCCGCTCTAGGTGAGACTAACTGACTCCTTAGAGCGTCAGGATGCAACCTTACCTTGAATCCTTACCTAGTTATACAGATGGGGCACCACTATGGACACCCATTAACAAGGGCCATGGAATTACGTCCCGACCACTGAAACGCGACTCTGAAAGTCTCACCTAGAGACCTCAAGGAATTATGCACTGACACAGACAAAACAAAATCACGCAGCCAAAATAATATTCACCATGCATGTATGCGTTAATTTTACCAACCTTTAAAGCCAACACCTTTCATATTCCAGGCCCAACTCATTTCAACTCATCATAAACCATCCATGCACCAAGGATTTCTGAATCATCTCGTTATCATGCCTCTTTAATACCAACCATTCCATTACAATCTCATGCTAAACTCATGTCAACCCATTATTCATAATTCATGACTTGCATCACTCAATCATACTCATTCATCTCAACTTTTAGCACAATACTCAAAACCAAGCAAGCATTATCCATACAAAGCCAAGAAAAACAATCCCACATCGCATTGCCTCGCCCAGCACCTCGCTCAGGCTGGAGGGTCTCGGTCAAGCGAGACGTTCTCGCCCAGGCGAGCCCCCTTCGCCTAGGCGAGGGCTCAAAAAATGGAGCAGAAGCACACGCGGGATCTCGCTTAGGCAAGACCCCTCTCGCCTGGGCGAGATGCTCGCTCGCTCAAAAATCACAATGGGTCGCCTAGGCGACCCTTCGTGGCAAAACATCTAGGTGAGCCCCTGTTAACCTCGCCTAGGCGAGGCATGCCCGCTTAGGCGAGTTTAACAGTCCTCGCCATTGTTTTCTCCTGCAGTGGACAACATAACATACCAAACAATGATCCAATCATCTTATACATCCATAACAGTGCTAAAAATGCAATCAAACGCAAGACCAACACCAACAACCATAAACATCTCAGACATTTTGGAGGGTTCTAGCTTCCCTTATCTGGAAAGATATTAAGAGGACTTTGGCAGCCAAGCGTGAGAAGACAGCAACTCAAGGAACAAACGGAGGAGCTGAAAGGATAGAGAAACAAGAGCACGAGATAGGTTACTTGGAAACCCTAACTGAAAAAAAAAACGAAAAGGAACAACGAAGACGAGTATGGGCTAGCAACAGTACTTACATGGAGTAGGAAACAACTTCGAGCTAGCTTGAAGATGGCAGGAACCTAACCCTAGCAGAGCTTTCTAGGAGAGTGGAAGCGTTAGGGCAGCTACGGACTAGCTTTATCCTTTGGGCCAGCTCTTCGGCCCATCAGATTTTGGGGCAGCCCTTTTTATTAAGGGTCATAAAAGAATAGGCCTTACACTAAACAAAAAGCATTACGACGTGACATTGTTTCTGGTTCATCATTTACACCCAGTTTTCTCACATACACAACACGTAAATATTTACAAACCCTCTGGCTAAAGAACCCAATATTGGAACATCATTGGCATAGTATCAGAACAAAAGGAAACATCTATTTTATACAACAAACTCGCAAGCACATAGTATAATGCAAAACTAGAAAACTTAAAGAAAACAAGAATAATGTTTTTTCGCTTTGAAATACCCAGATAAAGAACTCGAACCTCGAAAAACAATGGGGCAACAACCAAATGCTGGCAGAGGAGGCACTTCGCCTGACCGATTAGAGAATACCTTTTCAAGTTGACGTCTTTTCGCTTTGGTCCTCTACGCCACACAACAACGACCTCCAACTATTCTCCCTAACCCCAACGATAGACATAATACTCTTCTCCTTAATCCTTTCCACCTCTTCCATTTTGTTACTTCAACGGCGATGACAACAAACCCCACACTACCGAATGCCCACATAATCCTTTGCTTTTTTATGCTCGATGAACCCTATGTTCCTATGAAATTCATTCTTCTCACCATAGACACCTTTGTTCCTTTGTTATTCCTTCTTCTCACCACAAACAAATACTTTCCATTTCCTTTACATTTAAATTTACTTCACTCACAATGCACGAACACAAACCTCATAATAGAAGGAGAAAGACAAGGAAATACAAAAAAAGAAATGTAGAAACGAAGAAGCGGGAGAGAAAAAAAATGCAAACTTTCAGGGTGTAAGAAACCGCACTGCACTTCCTATAGGTTATTCGCCCAAGACAGTTTTTTAATTTCTGATAGTATTTTGAGGTTTGGAAAGGAGTAGTTGATGGGATAAAGAAAATTATAGAGATAGTAGAATGTGGAAGTTGTAGTTGGAAGGAGTATGTAGTTGTAGTAGTGAGAGTGGTGTGCTAGATGTGATCTTAGTTCTTGGCATTCATCAAATGGTTGAGTATATGGGTATTTATAGACCTATAGAGTATTCTAGAAAGTGCTAGCCACAACTTGTGTGGAATGTTCTAGATTTTTCTCTCTATAGAATGTTCTTGATATTCTCTTCCTATCTTAGGCTTTTCTACTTTGTTCTAGGACTTTCATTACATTTTAATACTTTTATCTTAGGATTTTCTAGATTCTTCTAGAATTTGCATTACACTTTAATACTCCTCCTTGATGCAAATTCGGTAACTCCAAGCATAGTGCGTAGTAGTTCAAACCTTGGTCTTGGTAGTGCTGTTGTAAAAATATCTGCAATTTGGTCTTCTGTTGTGTAGTACTTTTTGCGACCAATCTGGCCTTGTGCTTTTGTATAGTTCCATCAGGATTGAACTTTGTTTTATATACCCATTTCACTCCAATGATGTCTTTTCCTTGAGGACAATTTACGAGCTCCCAAGTGTTATTCTTCTCCATCATTTTAACCTCTTCTTCCATAACCTTGACCCATATTTCTTGCTTTGATGCTTCCTCAAAGCAATTAGGCTCAATCATGGCCATATTGTAGGTTTTGTATATGTCTACCAAATATCTTACTCGTCTTGGAGTGGACTCTAGTGAAGAATCTTCTAATGGAGGTGGAGAAGGCGTACCTGAAGCTTCTGCCTCTTCTTGAATTTCTTATTGATATTGTTGCACTGGGACTAAAGTGTTGCTTTTAACAACTTTTTCTTCTTCCCAATTCCAAGAAGCATTTTCATCAGTTTCAACATCTCGACTAATGACGAGCTCTTTTGTTTGTAGGTTGTAAACTCGATAGCCTTTTGATTGTGTGCTATATCCCAAGAATATTCCTCGTATAGTCTTATCTTCAAGCTTGTGCCTCCTTTGATCAGGAACATGTATGTAGCAGATAGATCCAAATACTCGTAGGTGTTTGGCTGATGGCTTTCTTACACTCCAAGCTTCAATGGGAGTCTTATCTTTGACTGCCTTAGTTGGACATCTGTTTAAAATGTAAACTACAATGTAGACTGCTTCAGCCCAAAAAATTTTAGGCATACCTTTCTCTTTTAGCATTGATCTTGCCATCTCCATGACTGTGCGATTTTTTCTTTCTGACACACCATTTTGTTGTGGAGTATATGCGACTGTGAGTTGTTTCTCTATGCCTTCATCTTCGCAGAATTTGTCAAACTCGCGAGATGTGTATTCCTTTCCACGATCACTTCTTAGTACTTTTATCTGTTTTCCACTTTGCTTCTCGACAAGGGCCTTGAATTTCTTGAATATTCCAAAGACTTCTAACTTTGCCTTTAAGAAATAAACCCATGTCATTCTAGAGAAGTCATCAATGAAGAGGATGAAATACCTATTGTTGTGATGTGAAGGCGTCCTCATTGGTCCGCAAACATCAGTATGGATCAACTCTAGCAAGTCTTTTGCTCTCCATGCTTTGTCCGTCGAGAATGGTAATCGATGTTGTTTACCAAGGAGACATCCATCGCATGATTCATTATTCTCCTTTAAGCATGGAAGATCTCTCATCATGTTTTCAGATATAGAAGCTTTAAGGCATGTGTGTTGAAGTGGCCAAATCTCCTATGCCAAAGCCACGAGTCATCAACTTCTGCCTTCATGGCAATATTAGTTCCAGGTTTGAAGCTTATGGGAAAGCTTCTATTTCTCTTCTCCATTTTTACTTGGCCAATTTCTATCTTTCTACTGTCATAAATTTTGCATGTATCTTTCTCAAAGTGGAGAGAATATCCATTCTCCATCATTTGGCCAATACTTAAAAGATTCTCTTTAAGATTGGGAACCAGTAAAACATCCTTGATGAATTTCGTACCTTTCTTTGTCTCCACCATGACAGTTCCTTTGCCTTGAGACTCCACTGTGGCACCGTTTCCTAGTCGAACTTTGACATTGACAGATTTATCAATGTCTTTGAAGATGCTTTGATCTTTGGCCAT
>Ga0214542_1005291_pt1 | contig 24701 bp, 14 predicted proteins | sample CNSS1metaG_FD_160096 | JGI IMG/M metagenome (GOLD analysis project Ga0214542, IMG submission 160096) | Root nodule microbial communities from cowpea collected in UCLA plant growth center, Los Angeles, California, USA - CNSS1 | ecosystem: Host-associated > Plants > Roots > Nodule | place: USA...
TATTTAATAAATTATAAATAGTTTAGTAATTTAAGCGGGGACGGGTATTTGGGCGGGTATATATATATCCCCATCCCCATCCCCATCCCCAGTTGAAAATTTCGGGTATTACCCATACCCATACCCAGTCAAAGCGGGGATTCCCCGTCAAAACGGGGACGGGTTCGGGTGATACCTACGGGCACGGGTTTATTTGCCATCTCTATTTATCACCGGGTCTTAACGAGGAACACAGGCCCCAGAATTTCAATAAATTCATAAACACATCAACACATGGTACATCAAAAGTTGTAGGTCCAATAAAGGAATTGTTATCAGAAGAAAACCCTCTAATTTATAGGGACACTACTATTAGAGAAGTGATGGCACATTACTTTGATGAGAAAGACCTTGATGAGAATATTCCCTTGCAGCCTTTTAGGTTGTGAAGAAAATGTTGAGAATTTGGATTGGAACACTTGATTTTTGTGCTTTTATGGACTAGGATTTCAATTTTGCATTACCTTGTGAATTTTAAAAATGTTACAGCAAATCAAGTTCTATATAGATAGCACACGTCAAAGACATTTTTATTATTGTGAAGGAAGATTGGTGTGTATATTATTCTCTTTGTGAGATCATTTGTATGTAACCCTAATGAATGAATGAATGTGTGTAACCCTAATGGCATTACAACTTCATAAGATTGAGTGGTTCAATTCTGGACTTTATGGAGAAATTATTTATGGAAGTAGTTAATTGAAAAATATGAAAATAGTAAAAGAAAAGACACCATTAAACACTCATTTAATAAGTATTATGAGAATAAGAGGAAAATAAATATGAAAAAACTAATGCATGTTGCTGGACCATGTTGCTGGACTTCAAGTTTTGGTTCAGAAACAATGCATCGATCTGCATTTTTTCAAAAGAAAAACAATATACATTAATCAATAATCCACGTTAAATCATATCAGAAAATAAAAAATAGAGTCATACACTATTTTTCAACAAAAGTTACGTGATTTCTCTTAAGAAAAAGTCAATGAATCTGATTCCAATGACAGATTCAAAAGTTTGGAGCATCGTGTGATGGTAAACCAGAGAAAGGCCAGGGTAGCAATTGCATTCTTCTTCACTCATGATCCCCAGTTCTTTCCCATTTCAAGTTACTGAGATAAATATCAAATATGAAAAACTTTCATGCAGTACTACATGTTTGATAAAGTTTCACCTCATTCTAAGTCTTGTATTGAAGTTTTATCCTGTGGTGGAGGATAGTTTGCTTTGCATTTGTTAAATAATTCTCTAAGACAGTTCTTGCAAATTGGATGATAAAAAAATTGGGATTATTATGAGAGCGATTCTTTTTATTTTATTATATTTATTGATGTATGAAGGACTTGGGCTAACTATTATAAGTGAATGGTTTGTTGAAAAAAAAAAAAAAAACAATAGTTAAGTTATAGATAAATGTAATTTTGGAAGAAATTTAGGGTTTATGTGATTAATTTGGAGTTATTGACATCTCATTGCAGTAAATGTCTACTAGTTAACATTTTCCTTAACTTAAATTTCAAAAATGTATACCATATATAAATATAAATATCAATACGTGCTTAGTTTAACTTCAATTTCGTATTTTTAGTGATATATTATGTTGATTCGGAATTGGTGCTTCATTAGCGTTTGTCATCAATTATAAACTTGCAATGATTCGATGATATGGACTACATGTACATGAATATTAATTGAAGCCTCCTATAGTTATAACATTCCAAATGTATAATATAATAATAATACAACATTTTCTAATACAATATTTTAATCATATATATTGATGTTATTAGATAATATAAATATTGTATTATTTCTAACAATGACAACTTAAAAAAAAAACATGCCCAATGAAATATAAAGCTAATCTCAACGATATGAGATTGCAATTTAACTCACATTGTGTTTGGACAAGATAATTTAAAAGAGTAATTCATTTATTTGAAAAATTTAAAATTTTTATATTAATATTTGTTTTTGGATAAAATAATTAGAAAGAAATTTAAAGTTAAGGAATTTTACAAGTATTTCAAATGAATAAAATAAAAGAATTTTAAATATCCTCAAAAGTATAAAAAATTTAAAATTTCACTTATTTTCACACCACTATCACTTTGCTCACAAAGGTCGAGCCGAGTCAATCTAAAATGAAGGTTGACCTGAGTCAACCCAAACTGATGGTCGATCCGAGAATGACGAAGGTTGAAAACAATCAACCATATAGTTGAAGGTTGAGATGAGTTGACCTAACCTAAAGATCAAACCTAGTCAACTCATGTTGAATCTTAGGGAATCGACCATGACAGAAAGTCGAAACAATCGTCCCGGATTGAAAGTCAAGCTAGCTCAACTCAGACTTAAGATAAAGTTGAGTTTACTTTAAAATAAAAATTAAATTATTTTATCCAAAACAAAAATTGAAATCTAAATATTTCAATTACTTCATCCAAACAAACTATTTAATAAATTAAAATAATGCAACTATAAGTAATTTAAATATTATGTATTTCAATTTCTTGAAATTGTTAAAATTCTTCATTCAAAGACAAGTACAATTATTTATTTGTGCAATGAATTTCATAGAAAGTTGACCTTATAATGAGAGCCATATATTTCTTAGGACAAATCCAAAAGAGGTTTAGTGATAGCAAGAAGAAATGTGCACTTAATTTTGGGATAACTATAAAATATTATGAAGTTAGTTATTTGTCAAATGATTGTAACTCAATTTTTCGAAACAAGAATCATGATATACTCTTAAGTCAATGTATGAAAGGGCGTTCAAATTAAGAGAATTTCATTTAAACTTGTGTATGTATGGTAACGTATTAGAAGTTAGTGTGATAGCGTATTTTATTCAAACTTTTAATGGATTTTAAATGTTAGCACTTATAGTTTTATTGTTTATTTTAATTTCTATCATAAGACTATGACATTATATTTTTTTAATATTATTTTGTGTACTTTTATTTATTAAAATAATTTTATCAATTTCAGTTCTATCTCAATAAAACTATTAAATCTTTGAATCGTTGTTTTAAAAGAACATCAACTCAAGTACGTTTTAATTTGATATATAGGAGGAAAGTAATTGGCAGAACAATTCAATAATTTACCTAACTTTTTTAAGAATATAAGATATTTAACACATGCTTTTATGAATGGGTTTTCAAAGACTTCAATGAAAGGCAAAGCTATATTCATTAATTGATATCTTCGAGAAGTTGTATTTATGATATGAAAAAACATTTATGTATTGGTTGTAATCTTAGATGCTTGGTTTGAACGCATAGGAAGTGGCTACAAGAAACAATGTGCGATACTAGGGCTTGTGATAATGGCTTTTTATTTCATCTCGAAAGATGAAAACAAAAATAAAAGAAAAATGTGATTCTTAAAATAAGTGATTATAAATATGAATTATGAACAACGAATAGGGCAAATGTTTGAACTAAATGTTAAAGTCATTTATGAAGAAAACTTAACTAAAAGAATATTTAAATAAAAAGTAGTAATAAATAAAAACCAATAAGAAGACCACTTAAAACATGAACACTGAAAGTAAAAATAATTTGAAAAATTAAAGAAATAAGAAATGTTGTGAATAAAGGAAAAAAATAGTCAAAATAAAATAAAATTTGAATAAAAAATCCAGAAAAATATCCTTGTTATTCTAGTGTTTGACTTTTATAATTATGATACATAATTTATTGTGGTATTCAAAAATTCCTAAAATAGGAACACATCCCTAAAATAGAGATATCAAGTGAAGATATGATTTTTTCAGATATTATCAAGCGATAATGTACCGTAAACATTTGCTTAAGTCCTCATTTTGATCTTGAAAGTTTGATGCGGACTTATGGAATTTTAGGAGTCATATTACATTATGAAATATTACAAGTCATATAATTATAGTATGAAATATTATGAATGCTGATAATTTTTAAAGATTGTGAAAATATGAGAGATATGATATTATAAACTTGTGTCATTGATATACATGATAGATATTATAAGTGTTATTTTATTTTATTCATATACTCTCTCTATTTATAATAAAATGTAAAAGAATATAAAATATAAATAATTGGTCTGGACAAAGTTGAAGTTGATCAACACAATGTTATTTTCAACTCATTAGAAAGTGTTATCAACATTGACGTCGATGTGAGTGAATTGAAATATTCTCATTATTTATCATCAATTAAATTAAGCTAAGAGTGTGTTCTTTACCCTTAGTCGCATTTTACAAAATGGTTAATCGACAATCACACGTAAATGAATCGAAAATAATCATCAAATGACTCTTAAAATAAAGTCACAAAATTATTGATCCGAAAATTTTCCCTTTTCAAATGCGGATTTATGCGAGATGCGGATTTATGCGAGATGCGGATTTAAATGAATGTAAAACGAATGTCTACTGTATTATATATAAAGGGAGTCAATCTCCGAGTAAACACATTTTTGACATACACATACACTTTAATTTCTTCAAAAATCAAAATTCTCATAAAGGTATAAAATGTAATTTAATGTCATCTTATATTTTAATATAGACCTAATTTACACTATGAAATAAATGAAAATGAAATTTGTTCATACTTATTTATCATATTTTTATTACTTATAAAATCTCTAATTATTCAAATCTACCTGATAATTTCTTCATGTGTAAAGCAATTCATTGATTCAGATTTTGACCACTGGTTGGAGACTACAAATTGAATCCACAGTTATTGAAAACGTTTAATTTATTGAATACCACAGAATTTGAATGCAAAAACAATCAATGAATCTAAAGATTCTGAATTCCTTTTTTTCTTTCTTCATTTCTTTCTAACTATTATTACAAGAAAGATGACAAAATAAATTGAGGAACGGAACAGCCTGGCTTTTCACTAAGGGACCATTATTGACGAAACAGTTTAATGCTCGTTTTAAAAATGGTTGACTAAAGAAATTTTTCTTATATAATTTTCTTAGTTTGCCCAATTTTCAAGAAACCAAGCATGATCTGTTATAATTCAATGACTTGTTATTTGGTTCAGGAATGAGAAATGAACTTGTCATTATGATATTAGATTTCATTAGTCGATTGATATCCATTTTTGTTTAGTTATGTTAGTTTGGTATCTACTTTTAAAAATATATTAATCGAGTTCCAATTCTTGAAAATGTGTCAATCGAGTCCCAACTTTTAAAAAAGTGTCTCAATTAGATTCCTTGCAGAAAAAATTATTAATTATAAACTATTAATGTTGTTAACTTTATTCATGACTTTTACCACTAAATTTTAATATAAATATCAATACTTAATTTTGTATGTCATTTTAAATATTTAAATATCAATACCGTAAATGAAATTAATATTTTTTTTATTGAAAGGAACCTAATTGAGGCATGTTTTCAAAAGTTGAGACTCAATTAACACCTTTTAAAAAATAGATATCAAACTGACATATCTAAACAAAAGTGAGTATCATTAGTTAAACCATAATATTATTAGAATTAGTTTTAATTTAAATAAGAAACTCTCAATCATATATATATATATATATATATATATATATATATATATATATATATATATATATATATATATATTTCATATTTTCATCATTGTTGTTCAATTTCGTTTTCATTTTGATTTAGTATTCAATCTTTTGACAATTTGATATTTTTTCTAACTGTATTTAAATAGTTAATGTCAATGTACGTAATAAAAAGTATAATAAAAATACATACACAATATATTAATAGAGAAAAGTTCATTTTGTTTAAATTAGTCTAATTTTGTAAGTTTTAAACCAGGTATTTAAATCAATTACAATAACCTTTCTCTTTTAGATTTAATGGCTAAAATTTTGAACTAATTTGTTGGATTTGAACTTTTAATAGTAAATGATTAATACAGATTGATAAACAACCCTAACCTCCCATACAACCTTCAAGGTAGATGCTAACTTGTAAATATGAGGAGAGTGCGTACAAAATCACACAATATCTTGATTTTGTAAGAAAAATAATAATAATAAAGTATATACTATCAAATGAATAGCCTCGTGTGACATTTTTTTTTATTGCGAACGTTAATATCATAATGAGAACAACTTTTTTTGACAACTATGAGAATAACTAATTAGAACATAACTTATGTTCTTGTAAATAAATACTTGATCAAAGAGAACATGTTACTTATGTGAGGTTAAATAATTAATATTCTGTAAATTTTTTAAATGTAACCATGTGTGATTCTCTATTTGCCAGCTACTAATGTACGACTTGTGGTTTGGTTTTAAACTGCCAATAACTCTTAACACCTATTTACTTATATATTATAAAGTTTTTTTTTTACAGATAAATATTATTATAAGGTTGTTATGAATATTATAAAATGGGGACAAAGAGGGAAATCTTTGGCAATGTTATTTTTTAAATGCATGTCTTCTACATTGATCTTCAAAGATTTTTATTCAAGATTCATATCTCCAACCACTACAACTTAAGACTTTTTCGTAGGGACAAGAAGAAACTCTTTAAGTATTAATATTGAACTCGGGATAGAAATTGTACGGAAAAGAAAGACAATATTGGAAAACCTCTCGTTGTTTCTAGGTTGATCATATAATTATGGGATGTTGTTTTGTTTTCATATTATAATGATGATTAGGAGTTATGCATTAATTCTAAGTTTACTTTGGTTTATGGATGACACATTTCTTTTTATGTCTTTGAAAAAAATTAAATACTATTTAAAAATGTTTTAGAAAGTATTTTAAAACATAATAATTTCATGATGCACAACTATCGCATACAATCAATTATCTTATATAATAATTAGTTTATGTATTGATTATCTTAAGTAAGAATTGGTTGTTTTAAGTTTAATTCAATGTTAAATTGTTCAAATAATCGATTATAATTAAATATAATGAATTGGATTATTGTGAGATCCAAAATATTTTAGCAGTAAATTTTAAAATGAATAAGAAATGAAGTTTATAAATAGAAGTTAGACGATAGTTTTTTAATTCATTTTCAAATTTTCAAATTTAAAAATCCCTTTTCTCTCTATATCCTTTTTGTAGACAACAATCATTTTTTTTATCATAGAATTCTTATTAGATCAAGATCAGATATATCAAAAAAATCCGTACTCGTGGGTATCTACAGATAAAACTCACAACGAGTAGGAAATGGATATTGAAAATGTATACATGCGGGTAACAGCTACGAGTACTTTTATATCACGTTAACGGGACGGGTACGAGTATTATAGTATTTGTACATGTAGATACTCGTATCCACTATACTCTAATTTAAATTAACAAAATTTTTAAAAAATGATTAAAATATTAACACATTGATTTTGAATGGATTATTTTTTATCAATTGGTTTAAAAAATCTCCATTTATTTGTAAATTTTCATTCAACACTATTTAGATGAATTATTTGTACTTTGTTTGAAATTTATAAATATTATGCATTGTATTTTTATTTGAATTTATTGTTACATATTAAAATTTTCTTTTTGAAATACCTACGGGTACTCGTAGATATTAAAAAAATATGCGGATACATGCGTAACGGATATCCTCACGGATATAAATATAGGTATGAGGCAGATATTTATTCAGCGGGTAGAATTGTTGGAAGTCCCACATCGACTAGAGATAAGGTCAATTCACAATATATAAGTGAGGTGCAAGCCTCACCTTACAAGTTGGTTTTGTGGGGTTGAGTTAGGCTTAAAACTCACTTCTAACATGGTATCAGATTTAAATCGCCTTCCGCATTTTTTTCCTTTGTTGATTCTTGTTGGATTAAGCATGTTGTGCCTCAAGGATCTAACCTACACACTAAAGTCCAACCTCCTCCTTCGAAGCCCTCTGCTCATGCTAGTATGGTTGATATCTTCTCCTCGCCTTGATTCAGCAGTCTCCCAATGATTCTTTTTCCACAGCTACTGTTGTTCATCAATGTACTATCAAACCCACAAGTTATGTTTTTCCTTTTTCTTCTTGGATTTTAGATAGTGGTAACCATATTTGTCCTTTTAAATCTTTATTTCAAAATCTCAAACCTATTTCTCCTATTTCTATACAATTAACCAACCAAAACTCTATCATTCCTAAATTCTCGGGTACCATTGTCTTGGACAATCTTATCCTTCATAACACTCTTTTTGTCCCTGAATTTTTTGTTCAACTCATCTCTATTCCAAAATTGCTTAATTATACTAATTGTCTTATGGTTTTCTCCCAAGATACTTGTCTTATTGTGCAGACAGATACCTTCCAGACAATTGGAGCAGCTAGGAAACATCAAGGTTTGTTTTATCTCTTAGATAGTTCTCAAGACAAACGTAACTTGAGTATATCTAACACAAATATTTCTTTACTACATTCTACTCTCATTAATGATGCTAGTCCTTGTAACTTGTGGCATATGAAACTTGGTCATCCATCTGATAAAATTTTACAGCTTCTTGTTTCTAATCATCCTAATATTTTTTCTCCTTCTATTATTGCTTGTGATGTTTGTGCTTTTGCGAAACAAAAACGTCTGAAATATTCTTCCAGCACAAGTAAATCTCTTCAATTTTTTGAACTTATCCATGTTGATATTTGTGGCCCGATTTCTGTCTCTTCCATTGATGGATACAAGTATTTTTTGACTATAGTTGATGATTATAGCATATTTACTTGGATTCTTTTTCTTAAAAATAAAACAGAAGTCAGATCTCTTCTTCAAGACTTTATTATTTTGATAGAAAATCAGTTTTCTTGCAAGCTTAAGAAAATACGTTCCGATAATGGCAAAGAGTTTCTTCTTAATGATTTTTATAATAGTAAGGGTATTTTTCATGAAACTTCTTATGTTGCAACTCCTTAACAAAACGGGATTGTTGAGAGGAAGCATCAACATCTTCTTAATGTGTGTCGTGCTCTTCTTTTTCAAGCAAAAATACCCAACATTTTCTGGTCCTATTCCCTTAAATTGGTTGTTCATTTAATTAATAGGTTACCCACTCCTTTTCTCAGTAATCAATCTCCTTATGAATTGGTCTATTATACTAAAACCGATTTTTCAAATCTAAAAGTTTTTTGTTGTATGGCTTACGCTAGTTCTACCAATACTGGAAGAACTAAATTGGATTCTCGAAGCTTAAAATGTGTTTTCCTTGGTTATAAATCTGGAACAAAGGGATATGTTTTGTATGATCTTCACTCCAAGTCTATTTTTGTGACTAGAAATGTTATATTTCATGAAAATATTTTTCCTTACTCATTCTCTTTGTCTTCTGATAACTCTATTGCTTCAATTGATGATTCTCATAATTGTGATATTAGCATGTATGATTTTCCAACTTTACCTGTTTCACATGCCACTGACCTTACTATGGACCCTGTTACTAGTATTGTTTCTGATAATGGTGAAGTTACTGATCTTGATCTTAGAACATCTCATAGAGTGAAAACAGGCCTCGATACTTAGATCAATATTATTGTGGTGTTGCTTCCACTTCATGCTCTACTTTTTCCACACCTTATCCAATGCATTCTTTTGTTTCTTATGATAATTGTTCTTCTGACCATACTACTTTCTGTCATAATATTTCTGGCCAAGCTGAACCTTTCTCCTTTAAAGAAGCTGCTCAACATGACTGCTGAAAACAGGCTATGGATGTTGAGTTACATGCTCTTGACAGAAACCAGACTTGGACTTTAGTTCCTCCTCCTTCTAACATCAAGCCTATTGGTTGTCGCTGGGTTTACAAACTCAAACATAAACCAGATGGCACAGTCGATAGGTTTAAAGCACGATTGGTGGCTAAGGGTTTTACTCAAACAGAGGGGATTGATTATTTTGAAACTTTCTCTCCTATTGTTAAACTTACTACTGTCCGCATCCTTTTAGCCTTGGCCTCTGCTAGTGATTGGTTTATTCATCAATTGGATGTTGACAATGTTTTCCTCCATGGAGACTTACATGAAGAGATCTATATGAAGCCTTCACCTGGTCTTTCACTTCCTCAGCTAAATTCTGTTTGTAAGCTTAACAAGTCTCTATATGGTTTGAAACAAGTCAGTCGTAATTGGAATCAAAAATTAACTTCAGAGCTACTTCTTCTTGGTTACACATAAAGCTCTGCTGATCACTCTCTCTTTGTGAAGAAATCTGCCTCTGATATTATTGCTTTATTGGTTTATGTCGATGATGTGATTCTCACTGGCAATAGCATTGCTGAAATTAATGTTGTAAAAGCTCATCTGCATTCAAGATTTCATATTAAAGATCTTGGCCCTATCAAGTCTTTTTTGGGTCTTGAAGTTTCTCGTTCTCTTGATGGATTTGTTTTGAATCAAAAAAAATATTGTTTGGACCTCATTTCAGAGGCAGGGATGCTTGGATGTAAACCTACACCAACATCATCTGATCCTTCTATCAAACTTTATGCCGACGAGGGAGCTCTTCTACCAGATCCTTCTTCCTTTCGACGTCTGATTGGACGATTACTTTACTTGACTAATACCATGCCTGATATTAGTTTTGTTGTCCAACAACTCAGCCAATTTGTTTCTTCTCCGCGTGAACCACATATGTAACAAGCTTTATGGATCATTCGGTACTTGAAAAATGCTCCTGGATATGGCCTTTTGTATAAATCCAACACCTCTTTTAAAATTCACGCGTTTTCTGATTCTGATTGGGCAACATGTGCCACTACCCGACGCTCTGTTTCTGGATATTGTGTTTTCTTAGGCACCTCTTTGATTGCTTGTAAGTCTAAGAAACAAATCACTATTTCACGGTCTTCTTCTGAGGCTGAGTATCGCGCCTTGGCATCCCTGGCATGTGAACTACAATGGATTCAATACCTTTTTCAAGATTTTCATTTTTCTGTTCCCACTCACTACACTGCCTTTTGTGACAACAATTCTGCTATTCACATTGCTAAGAATCCCACTTTTCATAAGAGAACCAAGCACATAGAACTTGATTGCTACATTATTCGACAAAAGCTTGTTGATGGTCTTATTCACCTTCTCCATGTTCCTTCTAGAAGTCAACTTGCTGATATGTTTACTAAGTCCTTACATCCTTCTACTTTCTGGGTTGCTACTTCCAAGTTGGGCTTTTACAATCTTCATGCCCACCTTGAGAAGGGGTGATAAAGAAATTATATATCTCCTGCTTTTATTTATATTGATAGAGATATCATATATTTGATTATCTTTTATCATTATCAAATATTATTTTTTATTTTGTTTTTTACTTTTCCCTCTATATGATGGGACATTGTACTCTATATATTGAACAAAGGTTCTAATAAATCAGTGAGCAAGCAAACTCTCTTGAGTTAGTTTTTACCCAAACTTTTCTTGCCCGTTTTTTGTATGCATCCTTTCTTCTTTCTCTCATGGCTTATACATTTCTAACATAGTATCAGAGCCAAGTTAAAGTCTATCCTAACGAACTTTCTTAGACATTCCACCCGATATCGGGCCGCTAACGGATCACCCACTAATTTCTTGTCCCACACACGAGATGAATATACCTCGGCGTGAGGGGGTGTGTTGGAAGTCCCACATCGACTAGAAATAAGGCCAATTCACAATATATAAGTAAGGTGCAAACCTCACCTTACAAGCCAGTTTTGTGGGTTGAGTTAGGCTTAAAACTCATTTCTAACAAGAATACGTAGATTATTACACGTATCTACCCGTCCGTTGATAAATAGAATAAATCATATCTTAGTTTTATGTTCTTTATTTCTCTTTTTATTAAGTGTATATTTAAAAGAAGATGTTGTCGGTACTCAGTATATGGTGGATCTTTTGAAAGGCTTATCTGGATTATATGGTTGAATTATTGTTAAAATATTATACGATAAAACATGATTCAGTTCAGTTAAGGGAAAATAATATCACTTATTTACAAATTGATGATTTTTTTTTTAAGGTATAAATGGTATAAAATTTTATATTTATAAGATTTGTTGGTGAAATAGTGTGATTTGGCATGGTAATATATTGATATATGGTTGGATTTACTTTGTGAATGATTTGGAAACCTTCAAATAGTGGAAAATCATTAAAAAAAACGTTGTGTAATTTGAATTTAGGTTCTCCTTAAGATAAATATTTACTTATCCCCTATTTTTTTAAATAATGAATTCAAACATTGAAAAGAACAAAGAACACTAGTAAATGATATAACTTGCGGCTCAAACATTGATTCTAAGGTGATGCACATTATATATATGAGAGTATGTGACGTATGTTATAAATACTTTAGCGTATTATAACGTAAACATTTTCTAAAACTTGTTAAATTAATCAAATTAATCCCAAGTGGTTGTCACTAAAGTGTTAATGAACACTTTCAATTCCAAAATTTAAGTTAGTTGGTTGGTCTTAAAGATCGTAAAAAGATGTTGGGAATCCAAGTGTGAGTCTAAGTTTTATATTGAATAAAGAAGAAAAAGTTGAACACCATATAAAGATTAAGGTCCATAAACATATTGTTTTAAGATTTTAAATTAAGAGTAATATTAATGTCTTGTGTAATTGAACTCATAATTCATTGATGTTGTTATATCTCTTTAATGATCCTTTCTAAAAAAATCAACAAAAGATGGTCCATAAACATAAAAAGAAAAAGTACTAGGAGGCCATAAAAGTATAAAGAGAAAAGAAAATTGTGAGACATGAGAAATTGATCTAAGGTGACAATTTATAATTATGTGGATACACCCAACAATAATTATTTCGGTTTCATATCGAACAACTTAATAACTTAATGATAACTTTTAATGGAAGTCAAATAATATAGGAGTCACAACTGACCAAATATTTTTAATATTCATATAAATAACTTTTTCATTCTTATAATAAGATCACTTTATTTTCTATTGGCTTTCTAACCTTTTTCTTTCTTTCATGATAAGCTTTATTTTAATAACTTATTTATTATCATAATAATATTATTTTTCCAATAGCTTTATAAAAACTTTTATAGTAAGTTTTCTATCTTATTTATTTGAAAAAAAAAATAGATACGATAAATTTTAATTTGGATTTTGATGGACAAAAGTCTATTTTGCTAAGTTAAAATGTATTTAAAAATATAATCTATTTAATGAAAATCCATCTTACTTTAAATATAAATAAATAAATAAAAAGATAAAAAAATTATTATGTAATAGTATTAAATAACGTAAAAAATTCGATAATTTATAAACATTTATTATGCTCTTGTTTGCTTTTAAATGGATACATTTCAATTATTGATATTACTGTTTTATTAGTAAACTCAAATTCATATAATATAATTTCCGAATTTCCACAAAGCTAACCTTATCTTCCTATCATTCTCTTATTATATTTTATTTTCATTCAATTTTTTTATTATGACTGATTATATTTTAACTAATGATATCTTAATCTCGTAATTTTTTTCAAGTCAATGAATTTTAATTATTTTTTAAAATAAGAAAATTTATTCTCCTTACAGTTCCTTTCTATTTTAATTTCTTATATCCTCATTTTGTACTAAGAATTTTCATAAATTGAATAGTGTTTTTTTTTCAAGACTTATCACTAAAGTGTCAAATTTCATGAAAAATATATATAAAAACAAAAAGATTGTCACGTAAAACTTCAATCTCTTATTTTACAATATCTTTCAAAATTTATCAAATTTTTATCATAAAAGCTTCTTAACATGATAACATTGATCCTCCGAGTCTATTATTATATTCACAACTTTCGGCATATTGTTTTTTTTTTTCGATCACAAAAATAGAATTAGTGTTAGTGGTGATTAAAACGGTATGATTCTTCTTCATCCTTTGTTCACATGCAAATGCAAGTGTGTGAATGTGCAATGTATGTGAGGGAAGAGATGTTCCTCCACGTTATCTTTTTAATATGTGAATAATAAAGTTTAGTAATTTTACATGAAAAAAATATATATTAAAATTACACTTATTTAAGAATATTATTTTCGTCATTTCGAAGTTATTAATTAAGATCTACTACTAATAGAAAAGAAGAGAAGAGATACAAAAAAATTATGATATATAATTAAGGATGTCAAAAAAATCCGTACCCGCGAGTATTCACAGATAAAATCTGCAACGAATAGAAAATGAATATTGTAAATGGATATTTGCGGGTAACGGGTACGAGTATTTTTAATACCCGAATATTAACGGGATGGGTACATGTATCATAGTATCTGTACACGTGGATACTTGTACCCGCTATACTCTAATTTAAATTATAAAAAAAACATAAAAAACATTATTAAAATATTAGCATATTGATTTTGAATGAGTTTTTTTTATCAATTAGTTTAAAAAAAATTTATTTCTTTGTAAATTGTCATTCAACACTATTTAAATGAGTTATGTGGACTTTGTTTAAAATTTATGAATGATATATATTGTATTTTATTTGAATTTACGATTAAAATATTTTGTTAAATATTTATTTTTATTCTTTTTAAATACCTGTGGGTACCTGTGGATATCCGTAGATATTATGCGGGTACCCGCATAACGGATATCCGACAAATATGAATACGAATACGTGACGAATATTTATTCAGCAGGTAAGATGCGGGGAACTGCTACTCGTACCCTACCCGCCCGTTGACATCCTTATATAAACGGAACAAATTCATCTTAAAAGAATCATTCTTGTTTCAAGCATAAGTATTTTCTTCTTTCCATCCCAACATTCATGTTCTACCATCACAATCACTAATTAAAAAATAAATAAATAATATGGCTTAAAATCATGTAATATTAATTAAAATAAAAATTATGATACAAATATGGATCATAGACTAATCATGAAGAAAATTAAAGAAGATTTCACATCAATAATAACAAAATAAAAGTATTGTTAGTGTTGCTTGTTGTTTTGAGCCAGAAAGGAAATTGATTTGTAATGATTCTCTTTTTGACCTAATCAGAATTTTTGTGCTGTGTCATTGTTTGGGCAAATGAAACCTATCCTCAATCTGTTGCCTAGTCAGCATTTGTGCTGAGTCAGTGCCAGGTATGCATCACTTCTTCCTCCTCCAACACAAACTAAAACTTGTGGATGTCATCGCTTCAAAACCTCAATTTAAAACAAAATTCCACAACAACTTGTTAATAAAATAATCTCCACTCATCTCTAAATACATTAAATGTAACTTCAAACTTCGTGGCTTAAATATTTTCATTTATAAAATGGCTTATTCAATTTTTATTTTATTTCCAAAAGTGGATAAAAAGTGGATAAAGTTACTCCATTTACAACAATAATTCACACAGAAATCACAACCTTTTCTTTCTGTTGGTTTATTAAAATAGGTTAAGATGGTCTAGTTCCTACAAAAAATTGGAAATTGTTGGTCCACGTTTGAAAAGGACATATACTCAACAAAAAAGCATATATAGTAATTAAATAACGTAATATAAATTAGCTTTTATTTTGTACAACATAAATTTTAACAGATCTTGAAAAAAATAATTAAATTATTAAGTAGTACAAATCAATATTTGAGTTATAGAGATTAACAATAAATCTCTCTTGCATAAGTTGCAAGGCAAACCCAAGCAAATTGAAATTCTTTATTCACCTTGCAATTTTTTTTTCTGGGTTCACATTAGTTTATATGACCCATTTCACATTATCATTCTAAATTTAGACACTCTTTAATCATTTTTTGTTACTAAAAATTTATCAAATGAAAATGTGAAAGTGTGATAAAATTTGTATCATTCATACAATTGTATATGAAAAAATAAAATAAAATGTAAAACATCGAATTTACCTTTATTTTATATATATACATTATATCAATTATTGAAGGAAAATAAGAAAGTAAGTTTAAGTAAATTATAATGTTTAAATCTTAATTAAGTTTTAAGAAATTAAGAATAAGATTATGTTATTAAAATTAGTTGATATAAGCTGTAGTAAATTGTACTTTTTTTATTAAAGTTTAATCCTGTGAAAAAGAAAAGGTTATAAATTAAAGTAAATGTAAATTGAAGCAAATTAGGTAAGATGAAAATTTATAATAATGTTAGCATTATTTTATTAAAAATTGAAGCAAATCGATTTCAATTGGAGCAATTTGGTTCGTGACTCTAATGAGCTTCGACCAAATTGTTGATAAACTTATGTGTCAGACCAAGCTTGAAAGTAATAATTATAAATCTATAACAATATATAAAGAGGATTCCCTCTTTTGTATCCACATTTCATAATACCAAATATACCCTTTACAATATTATTATTTATTAATTTTTTAAAATTAATAATTATTTTTATCTATTTTTTATAAAATTGTTTATCTTTTTTTTATTCATCAACAATTATTCTCTCTATTTATTTCATTTTATTTTTAATAAATATACATTTATTTTATATATTAACTTAATAACATTATACTATTATCATCTACTAATATAATATCATTCATATTTAAAAAATACACACAGGCGCGATAGCGCCTGTGTTTACACTAGTTAAAAAATAAAAATAATATTTCTTCATTAAAAAGACATTAATTTTTCACTTTATAGATAATATTATACTAGGTCCCTTTTGGTGGTGTGCTGTACTCACTTATATGTAGAAAAACAAGATGGGACCACTAAATGTTTTTATTTAAAAGTTACCAATATTACTATGCTTTTACGTTCAAACAAACATTGATGTTTTATATATAATAAATAAATAAATAAATTTGTTTTTTGATGTTGTTGATTGACGTAGGAAGGAGCAACAACAGTATATGTTTCTTATGCCTGCAACCGAAAGTGGATAAGATCGATTATCCAAGGCCCACAACATACCAAACAATTTCTTTCTAAAACGACCATTTCATTTAATTTAATTTAATTTAAATGTTGTCTCGTTATATACTTTTTTTAGAATGTAAACGTAATTTGATTTTACGAATTGGTTGATACGCTTACAAATGTTCAAATTGATTTTTTTAATGACTCAATAATAATAATAATAATAATAAGATTTTGCAGAATTAAAATTGAGAATCCAAAATTAAACCGTTGAAATGAAACTAAGACGTTGATACCACACCAACTCATAAACGCGAGACTTCTGATCTTCCGATGTGACTTTCGGTGCCAATGGATTTAGTTCAATCCACTTTGGATAACATTCTCTCCCCTTTCATTTTCAAATTATCTTTTCTTCATCTTAACAACATTCATATCAAAGTTTAATTATACTACAAACTAATTTTACATCTAAAATTAATTTTATAAAATTTATTTCCATTTTGGTTGTAGGGATAACGAACCTGTTATTCAAAATATACTAATAGAAAAATAGTTCAAATATAAAGGTCTTCGTTAATACGTCAATCGATTGTATATCATCACCGATAAACACGATTTATGACGGATATAAGGGTAATGTTGCTTTTTGAATTAATGACCATACCATTTATAAAAATTATAAAAATGTGTGGTTAAAAAAATGTTTGATATTCGATAAAATATGATGATATGTCTTTCAATTAAGATACATTACATTGATTTTCTGAACAATCAATATAATATGTTCTTCAACTAAGAAATATGACTGATTTTCTTGAACAATTAATGTTATATGTGATTGTTTTTCTCAACAAATCACATTTTTTTATCTTGATTTATTGTATTAATAATTATAATAATATTTATTTTACACTATTACACCATGGGTCTCTACATCAAATTTTTAACTGATGTAATAGCTCATATATAATTGATGTAAAATGTACTTTCTATATGACATATTACATGTTATTTGGACTCTTTCTTCTAATTTCATTGATAACATGATAAATTTTGTCATTTAAGAGAAATTGTTTGAACAAAGTGCTACTAAACCATTTGTAGAAGTTTGAATTGTTGGGCATGAAAGTTTAATGACATGCAAAGGTATAATTACATTGGATATGTAAATAATGCAATGATATATGTTTTATTGTTGGTTGTTGTTATTATACGACAGGTTAAATATATTTTTTGTCCCTTAACTTTAAGTAAAAATTAGAATTAGTCTATCTTTGAAACTTTGGCCCAATTTAGTCTCCTAACTTTAGATATTGGTGGACTTAATCCTTTTAACCAAATTTTATTAAATTCATTTAACGTATCAAACGCATTTCATGATAGTTTCTTAATTAATATTGAAGCAGAAATGTGTCAAACATGTAGAAAATTCAAATGGAAAATAATTTGAAACACCAAGTAAACTTAACAAAATTTGGTTAAAAGAACTAAATCCAAACATTTCAGAAGTTTGAAGACTAAATTGGACTAAAATTTTAAATAAGAACTAATTTCAATTTTGACTAAATGTTAAAGAATCAAAAACATATTTAACCCTTATATTATTATCACTATCATTATAAAATGACTAATAATGTTCGTTATCAATTTTCTTAAACTTTAAATAGTCTCAAATAGTTTCATCAATTTTCTTAGACTTTAAATAGTCTCAAATAGTTTCATGAAGTGTCTTTAGGAGTGAGAATAATCACCTATTAGGATATTAATCTTCCCTATTTATACCGTATAGTATTTTATTTCCATCCTCTCCATCTAAACACTCTAAAAACACAAATAAAAACTAAGAATTAAAGAGAATAAAAAACTAAGAGATTATGCGATTTAATACTTGAAATTGAAAATCAAAAGTGAAAAACATAAATACTATTATAAATGAAACTTAAAAAAATATATTATTTAAATTTTAAAGATCCACCTTATTAAATACTAGTAAAAACATACATACTAATGTTTTTTTTTTCAATATTTTTGTCGTCTTATTTTATTGAGTTAAAATTTAATTAAGATAATATTTTTATAATTTTATTTCTTAATGTGTATATTAATTTTTAATTTAATATATATTTTTTTATTCAGTTGTTTTGTAAAATTTGAGGTGTTACTTAAGTAATTTAAATTTAAGATTAAATAAACTTTAAATTGCAAATTAATAGAACAAATAGGATTTGAGAAAGTGGAGAATCTAAAAGTTATAAAAAAATCAAATAGAACTAATTTTTATAACTATTTGAAGAGATGATAGTTAAATTAAAATATTAAAATAATTTATATTAGTTATATTTTATAAGTGAGTATTAATTTGTTTGATTGTTCAAGTGAAAGTTTCCAGGACATTCTTTTTAATCCATAAATAAATTCAGGACTTTATTATTGCTATTATTATTATTATTATTATTATTATTATTATTATTATTATTATTATTATTATTATTATTATTTTACATTTTAAATGAAAGGTCTTTGTGGTATGAACAAAGAAAAGAATAGCTATACTTAATCGTAAAATACTGTGCCTTTTGTTTTCTTTTCCAAAGATTATTCAGGTTTTTATTTTGGTCTTTTTTGACTCTTTCGTTATATATTTCTTTTGTTTATGGGTAGTGATAGTAAAGTTCTCTTGAACACAATATGTTAATATTTTGCTTTGTTTTCAAATGGTCAATGTTCATGTTTATAGTTTTTTTTCTTTTTCTTTTTCAATGCATCATATACATACGTATAAATTGATTCACACATTGTGTATTTAATTGAAATGAGAAAAATCGTAGAATGATTCAGAAAAACATCAACAAATTTTTAAATTAGATTTCTTTCAATATCATGACCTCATTGTTCCAAATAAATAGACATAGGTAGGTAACTAGCTAATTTGATTGGTGGTTTGGTTTCCTTTTGGCTTTTGAGTAAATATTTCAAAATATTTACGGAAATAAATAAATTATAAAGATAATAAAAATTAACATACACCTACCATTTAACGATCATCAAATCAATAAAATTCACATTATATACTCGAGGAGCACTAGTATAAAAATATTGTTATAAATAAATCTATTTTTATAAAATAAGACTTTTTCACCCTTATTTGATAAAAAAAATGAAAAAAATAATTTTAAATTTAATTCAATTTCACAAACTTATATACTATAAATTAAAGTTAAAGCGTAAAATCTTTTACAATAAAGTTAAGAAAAATTATGAAAAAGAAATTGATGAAATATGAGAGAGAGAATATAGTGCATCCATGGTCTCCACACATAATGAATATATATTAGGATACAATTAATCAACACCCATATGATATATGATATGATATTCTTGCACACTCATGGACACGTCCACTTTTAATCACCATTTTTATTTTTTATTTTTATTTTCATGTTCCAAAATAAGAAGAATGGACCCAATAATTTTCACTTTATTATAAGTTTTTGCCTCAAGGTTCCACACCACAAGTGTCTTTCTTATAAGCCAAAACCTGAGCTTCCCACAACCCTTTCTTAAATCCAAAACTCACAATAAAACATGGAAACACCTTCTCTTTCTCCTTCTTTCTCTCTTATGCTCTATCACCTCCTCCTTTACCACTGAACTAAATCACCAGCATCAACAACAAAAACCCTTTCTTCAATTCTTCACTCCAAAAACTTCAATCACAAACCTTTTTCTTCTGCATCATGGGCGCTGGTGTTTCCACAAGTGCCGCGGAAAACGATGAAGTTGGCACCTTTTCTTTGTCCTCCCCACAGGCGACAACCTTTGATGATGTTCCTGAGAACTGCATCTCTTCTCTGATGATGAGTTTTGATCCACAAGAGATTTGCACATTGGCCAGAGTGAACAAAGCCTTCCACAGAGCTTCTTCTGCAGACTTTGTATGGGAATCAAAGCTGCCCTCAAACTATCAACTCCTTCTCAAAAAAGTACTCGGTCAACACACCGATCTTTCTTCCATCACCAAGAAAGAGATCTATGCCAAACTTTGCACACCCAATTTCTTCGACCATGGCACCAAGGTAATTTCATCATTGATCGATCTTCACAGCGATTCGGTTCCTCGACATCGAGCATCATTTGATGTATGATGTATGATTTATGATGCTTGATGTCGAAGAACCGAACCACTACTGAATCTTAGATTTGATGATTAGTTAATATGTGTGTGTTCTTTCCAATTTCATCGCTTCTCTTCGTCTTGTTTTCATTGTTTTCTCCTTTTTTCATTGCATTGACAAGTTTGAGTTGTTCCTTTGTGGTGAATTTAGGAGATTTGGCTTGACAGATGCAGTGCACAAGTTTGTTTGTTCATTTCTTCAAAAGCCTTCAAGATTACAGGAATAGATGATAGAAGATATTGGAATTATGTTCCGACTGAGGAATCCAGGTGAGATATTCTTATCTATATAATACTTTGTTCTATTTTTATGTATTTTATCTATTTTATATCAAAATTTACCATTTCAATTATGTTAATATATATATATATATATATATATATATATATAATTTATTTATTAATTAATGAAACCCAACATAAGAAACTAAGATGGTGAACTGAAACTTCAATATATGCAATTAGGGTTGTAAAATGCTTCTGAATTCTGATGAAAAGTGGGTTTGGTTGTGTTTTTTTTTATTATTATATAATTTATTTTTCTTATGGTTTTTATTGCAATCAAAATTAAGTCTGTTTTCTTCATCGATGAGGTAAAATTGAAAAAGGAACTTTTTATTTATTTTTGGGTAAAAGTCATTTTCGAATTTTTGAACAAATCCAAAGCCAGCACATGGCATCGAAAGTCTTTTTCTTGCCGTATGTGTGCAGTTGGCACCTCCGTCGTATAATAATACAATTAAAAACATATAAAAAACGTTTATTTTACGAGAATAGTAGCTATTTTAATTATTTCGAGAATAAAAAATTAATTAACTACACGATATCCTTTTCTGAAATATTTCCATCACAAAATTTGTAGTTGTTTTAATTGTATGAAACAAATTATTTCTTTGAGGTAAACACGTATACCTCATTTTTATTTTTATTTTGTTTATTTGAGTGTTTTGCACTTTATATATGTCTTGGAAATTTCTGATTTTGAACCTTATTGATGCAAACAGCAAAGTTTTAGGGAGAAAGAAAGGGTGAAACTTAGAATAGGTTTTGGCAACGAAAGCGATTGGTCCTAGTCAGCCATTCACATCTTATATGAAAATTAAAGAAAAAAAGTGCAAGCAATTTGCACTTAGGGAATGCTATAAAAATAAGTTGAGAAGGACGTGTTTGGAAAAGTAATAAATCAATAATTAAAACTTAGACTATTGTCAACTAACTCCTCCTAGTCAGCATCTTTTAGATTAAAAGAACAACAAAGCAAGCAACTTGCATTTATAAAATATTGTGTAATTGCTGAAAAGGACTTCTATTCAAGGAAAAGTAATATTAATTAATTAACATTGTATATGTAGGGTTAACTTATATGTAGTTGAATATATATTCCACCACAACATAAACACCTTTTGTTTGAATTCATTGAATTAAAAAAAGAATTAGTAGAAAATCATTTTTTTTAATTCTCCTTTATTAAAAATAATTTATTTTATCATAGACTATGTTTAACATTTTTAAATGATGCAGGTTCAAGAGTGTTGCATATCTTCAACAGATGTGGTGGGTTGAAGTAATGGGGGAACTAGAGTTTGAGTTTCCAAAGGGAAACTATAGTGTGTTTTTCAAGCTTCAATTGGGGAAGCCCACAAAGAGATTGGGCCGGAGAGTATGCAACCTTGATCAAGTTCATGGATGGGACATCAAGCCCGTCAGATTTCAGCTATCTACATCCGACGGTCAGAGTTCACTCTCGCAGTGTTATCTGCGTGGGCCTGGAGAATGGGCCCACTATCATGTTGGGGACTTTGCAGTTGAGAAGCCCAATGAGCCAACAAACATAAAGTTTTCTTTGGCCCAAATTGATTGCACGCACACCAAAGGTGGGCTTTGCATAGATGGGGTAGTGATTTGCCCAAAGGACTTTTCAGAAAGACTGAAACAGATTTAGGAGAGAAATGTTAGGAACACATTCTTTTGGACATACTCTCTTACCGATTGAAATTTATTAAAAATTATTAAAGAAAAGTTGAAACTCGTTTATTTAATGAGTTTTTTTCTTTCTTTCTCGATTTTGTAGTTTTCAATCAATTTTAACCATTAAGAGAGTAAGTTGAAAAGGAGGTGTTACTAGCACTTTTACTCTAGGGAAAGTATACTTGTCATTGTGTTTTCAGTTAATCACTTTTGTGAGAGCAAAATTAGGTCTAGGTTTGTTTAATTAGCTTTAATTTTTTTATTATTTTAGATTTTTCAGATCATTGGGTCTTTTATTTTTATTTTTTTTTAAAAGGAAGAGTTACTTGGGCACCCTATTTTTGTCACAAAGGAAGTCCTGAACACGAATTGGGAAGAGGAGAGTTACTTGTAGCAAGGCTGTTGTTTTATAGGGTGCAGCTGTGAGTGTTTTTTTTGTTGACTTTTTTTTTCTGTAAATAAATTCAAATATGTGAAATAGTATCCAGGTTGCATTTGGTTTTATATAAAGTAACTTGTAATAATTAAAGTTGCATTTTGTTCATTTTTTTCCGAATGAATTATTTTGGTCTCAAACTTTATCATTATGGTTGTCGTGATCAAATAACATTAATATTTGATATGACAAACTATATTATCATGTGTGTGTCCATTTGTTAACGGGACATATATGTCTCAATAAATAGATACACATGTGATAACATTTGGACATACATATGACAATACATGCATGCACACGATATACACGTGACAACATAGAAATACATTTATGACAACATGGTTTATCAAGTTCAATAATATTGTGCTTTGTAAGAATTATAAATAATTTAAATCTAATCATTATTTGTTCACTAAAGGTAGCGATTTAAGTTTTTGTGTTATCTTAGTTCATGTGGATGATATTATTATTATTGGACCTAATAACTATTTATTCAATCTCTTATGTGAATTGAGTTTAAATCTCATTGATGTTATTTGTCTTTCAATAAACTCAATCCTAAAGATTTATAAGTGATATCAGAGTTAATGATGAGTCACCGACTTATATAAATATAATATGGTGTATGTATTTAAAGTCTTCTTGATAAAACATGTTCCATTAAAATGAATAATGGTACCAAAAATAAGTATTAATATTTAATTTCCTAATCAAAATTCTTATTCTTTTATCGGTTCTTGTTTTCTAATTTAATAAAATAATTTAATCTTTATCGGTATATACTAATTCAACTTAATTATTTTTCAAAAATATAAAATAGGTTTTAAAAGTTGTTATCGATGCTTATCATTGTTGAGAAGAAGGACAAATGGACTATATAGGAGATTTTGCTTTATTAAATTACATATATAAAGTAAAAAAAATTCTTTGACACCGACTTTTTTTCTCTTACTTGTAATTTTTTTAATATAAACAAATTTTAAAATAAATAAGAATATTTATAATCGTTAAATAAAAGTATAAAAGAATGATAATGTCGTACTATCATAATCCTATAAAATTTCTAAACATATACTGAAATTGTACTTATGATTTTAAGATAAATTAGGCAACCGCTTTAATTGGTATGTGCACGCAATCATGCATGTGATCCAACATTACCTTACACCTTTGACATTCACATTTGTTAGGCCATGTTATCCCACGTTTCTTTTTACTCGATTAGAAATTTAAAAGACTTATATATATATATATATATATA